>SL_7KL_010_BRINEDRAFT_10000543_pt1 | contig 17860 bp, 17 predicted proteins | sample SodLak_010_BRINE_FD_10663 | JGI IMG/M metagenome (IMG submission 10663)
AACATTTCTGTATTAAAACCAGCATACAGTGAAATATTGGCTAACCTAAGGCTTTTATATTCATTTAATAATTGGTCTAAACTTTTTAAATTGGCATAAGAAGTAGGTACAAAAGCATCTTGATCAAATCCCGGTAACTCTGTAAAGTCCTTTCTTGCAATTCTCAGTGCCCGATAGCAAAAGATGCGCTCAGTATCAATAATATGTTGTATCACTTCTTTTGGAGTCCACTTATCTTCAGCATACTGGTAGTGTAGTTTTTCAACAGGAATATTTCTGTAAAACTCAAAGTTGTATTCAAGTTCTTGTTCAAAGCCTTTCATTAACTGGGTTTCATCATCTACTAACCTCAAGTAAAGTTCGTAGTAAGGGTCGTATTCTTTTTTTGTTAGTTCTGCTTTTTTCATTATTCTACGCGTTTTACATATTGGCCATCTCTTCGGTGTTTTTCTTCTAATAAAAGCGCTAATTCTCTTCCTGCTTCGCCTTGAACAGAAGAGTTTTCTTCCGCTCTTCTTATCAAATAAGGAACAACATCACGTATAGGGCCAAAGGGGAGTAATTTTATAGCGTTGGAACTTTCAGCACCTATATTATAGCTGATATGATCACTCATGCCGTAAAGCTGACCAAACCAAATTCGGTCATCATTTAGGGATACTCCTTTTTGTCCTAATAATTGTAAAGCCATGTAGCTACTCACTTCATTATGAGTGCCAATAAATAACCAAATTTTGTCTAAATTGTCTAAACAATAGGTCATTACAGCGTTAAAATTTACATCGGTAGCTTCTTTGTCTTCGCAAATAGGAGTGGGGTAGCCTTTTCTTTTAGCTCTTTTGTTTTCTTTTTCCATGTAGGCACCTCTAACAATTTTAAAACCTAATTTAAAGCCTTCGTTTTTGGCGCGTTTCATGCAACTCTTTGGTGTAGGTTAAGCGGTCCCAACGGTAGCATTGTAAAGTGTTATAAATGATGACCTGTTCTTGATTAAATTTTTTCATCATTTCTTCGCATAATTGGTCTGCGGCGTCTTGCATCCATGACTCTTCAGCATCAATCAAGAGTTTTGTGTTGTGGTCGTAAGCGGCTTGACAAACACGCTCAAATCTATTTTTTATACGCTCCCATTCTTTTTCTTCATCGGCAGAAAGTATTTCGTTGCATGTTACTTTTTCCCAAATTTTGAATCTGCCTAAGCCAGTTGGTTTAGCTACAGCAAAGGGAATTTCTTTGGCTTCGCTAGCAAATTTAATAATAGCTATTTTGTTTTCAGCGGCCTTATCAAAATCTTCTTCAGTTTCTTTTCCTTCAACAGAATAATCTAAAACGGAATGTACTTTTTCAGAATACATCAACTTTACTAAAGGTAAACATTCTTTTTGAGATTCTCCTCCACAAAACTGAGCAAAAATGGTTTTTCGAATAATCCACTCTACTGGCAATCTCAACTTTAAAGATAAATTGGTGAAAAATGTAAGCAAAGGCACCAAAAACGGAATACTCATCAATCTAAAAATAAAAATAGAACGTTTTAAATCAGAATCAGACTTTAAAACAAAAGCTCGTTTGGTGTTATTGAATATTTTAGTATCAATCATATATGCACTCGTTAAATTGTAATTTTATTAAAGAAAATCATTACATCTAATAATCTTCATTTTCGCTGGGCGAATTTATTCAAATATTTCCATAAATATATCACTCCAAAAGCTATTTTTTTGCATCTAATTCCTTTAATTTTGTGGATTTAACACTATAATCTATGAATGCACGCATTAATTTTGATAATTCTGAAATTATTGTTTCTCAAGATGCTGAAAATCAGTTATCCAGACTGGATTAACTCCTTGTCTTATTCAAAAATTTTTATTTTAGTAGATGAACACACTCATGCGTTTTGCTTAACAAAATTTCTTAAAAATTTTCCAACGGAATTACCTATTGAAGTAATAGAAATTCCTGCTGGTGAAGAAAATAAAACAATTAGTACCTGTGTGCAAGTTTGGGAGTCCTTAGCCGATTTAAAAGCCGATCGGAAGTCGGTACTCATCAACTTAGGTGGTGGAGTAGTTACCGATTTAGGGGGGTTTATTGCTTCAACTTACCGAAGGGGAATTGATTTTTTTCATTTTCCTACTTCATTACTAGCCATGGTTGACGCAGCAATTGGAGGAAAAAACGGCGATTGACTTAGGAAGTTTAAAAAATCAAGTTGGTGTTATTCAGCTTCCAAATAAAGTCTATGTGAACACTACTTACTTAAGTACACTTCCTCCTAAAGAAATGAAAAGTGGTTTGGCTGAAATGCTGAAACATGGATTGATTTATGATTTAGCCTACTGGGAAAAATTTGAGCAAATGCACCAAATGGATCCTTCTGTTTTAGATGAATTAATTCTTGAATCCATCCAAATTAAGGCCTCCATTGTCCAAAAAGATCCAAATGAAAATGGATTAAGAAAAACACTTAATTTTGGCCACACTCTTGGTCATGCCATTGAATCTCATTTCTTAAACCATCCACAAAAACACTTATTACACGGAGAAGCTATTGCTGTAGGAATCATTTTAGCTAGTTTTTTATCGGTTGAATTAACTGCGCTTCCTAAAAGTGATTTAATCCGAATCTCTTCTCTAATTTGTAAGTATTTTCAAAAGGTAAGTTTTGCGAAAGAGGACATTGAAAATATTATTCGATTAACTCAATACGACAAAAAAAATTCTGGGAATCAAGTTAATTATGTACTTCTAGATAAAATTGGAAAATGTAGGTTAGATTGCATTGTTCCTAAACAAAAAATCCTTGATGCTTTTCGCTTTTATGAATCCTTGGAGTTTTAAAGTTTTTTAAATTACTTTATTAATCCACTAAACTTCGTTTTCTTTGAATAAAATAAATAAAATTTATGAGCATTGCTACAAATATCAATAAAATAAAATCTGAAATTCCTTCTAATGTGGCTTTGGTTGCTGTTTCTAAAACCAAACCAAATGCCGACTTAATGCAAGCTTACGAGGCTGGACAGCGCATTTTTGGGGAAAATAAAATCCAAGAAATGACGGATAAGTGGGAAGCTTTACCTAAAGATATTGAATGGCACATGGTTGGGCATGTTCAAACCAATAAGGTGAAATATATGGCACCTTATGTAAAAATGATTCATGCAGTTCACAAAATGAAATTGTTGAAGGAGATTAATAAACACGCTAAGAAAGAGAACCGAGTAATTGATTGTCTGCTTCAAATGAAAATAGCTGAAGAAGATTCTAAATACGGAATGACCAAAGAAGAAATTATTGATTTTTTAAAAGATGAACGTTTAGACAATTATAAAAATGTAAAAATTAGAGGCTTGATGGGAATGGCCACTTTTACTGATGATGAAGAACAAATTAAAAGAGAATTTACTCAATTAAAAAATTTGTACCACCAATTAAAATCATCGCATAATTTTGACGTGCTTTCTATGGGAATGACAGGCGATTATAAAATTGCAATAGAGCAGGGGAGTAACATGATTAGAATTGGAAGTAAAATTTTTGGAGCTCGTGATTAATAATTAAATTATTCATTGACTTTTATCAGCTTTTAATCCAAAATGTAACATTAGTTACTTACATCTTTTGAAATTCAACTAATTTTGTATCATGGACAAAAAAGACATTATTAGGGCTGTTTTATTTTGCTTTATAGTTGTAATAACAACTTTAAAACAATCTTTCTTTTTTGGTTATTATGCCTTATTTACAGAAGATTTTGTAGCTAGCTATTGTATCAATAAAAATCAGCCAGAATTAAATTGTGATGGGAAATGTTTTTTGAGCGATTTAATTGATGATCAGGATAAAGATGTTCCAGAAATTCCATTGCATGTCCAGCTTCAGTTGGTCTATTTATATAATTTAGATAACTTAAATTTAATTGTTCATCCAATAGCCTCTAATCAAAACTTTAAATATTTAGATTTTTATACTTATCAATTTTCATCTACTGCATTTAGGCCACCTAGTGTTTAGTGTTTTTTAAATATATTTTTACTATTTAAAAGTAAGTATTTGCACTGCATAAGTTTATACACTTTTGTTAGTCAGGGCTTTATATGCTTACTAAAATCACAAACACTATATTCCATAAAAATGAAATTTCTATTATTTATATATGCTTTAATTTTTACCATACCAATTAAAGCCCAAGAAACAATCTATCAAGTTTTAAGTCAAGATAAAGAAACCCCTATGCCTAATGCTTTCATTCAATGGGTAAATGAAAACACCTATCAAACAGCAGATGAACAAGGTAGATTTAAGGTTAATTTTAACCAGCAAGAAGTAATTCTCATTAAAATCACTTCACTTGGTTACGAAACAGAAACTCTCCGCTTAAGGAATTCTGATTCAACAAGAAAAGTTTATTTAACTAAAACAGAAAGCCAACTTTCTGAGGTGCTAATTTCGGGTAAATTATTTTCTGACCCAGTAATGAGTTCAAGTACTCCAGATTTAACTGAAAAAGTAACACAACCTAAAAATGTAGCTGATTTATTTAGAGATATCAATGGTTTTGGTTTGATTAAACGAGGTAATTATGCTATAGATCCTTCATTTAGAGCTTCGCAATATGAACAATTAAATGTTCAATATGATAATGGATTAAAAGTGATGCATGCTTGTCCCAATCGCATGGATCCTATCACCACCCATGTAATTCCAGAAGATATAGCTAAAATAGAAGTAATTAGAGGCCCCTATTCCATGCGTTATGGTGCTACTTTTGGAGGAATAATTAACATGGTTTCGAAGCGACCAGAAATAGGAGATTACGGTTTTTCAGGAAGTGCTTCAACAGGCTACGAAACTAATGGCAACTCTATGGTAAATATGCTTCGCCTTCAATATGCAGAAGAAAAATTTGATGTAGTTGGTATGTATGGATATCGAAATTTTGGCAATTATAAGGATGGTGCTGGACGTGAAATTCCTTCTTCCTTTAGAAGTATTGATTATAGTTTACGAATGGGTTACAACTTCAATAATGATGAAAGGCTTCAGCTGCATTGGCGACAATCATTTGGTCGGGATGTTCTTCATGCAGGTTTGCCTATGGATTCAGATTACGACGATTCTTCCATGCTATCTTTAGACTATTCTAAAAAAAGAATGGATGGTAGTTTAAAAAGTATTCACGCAAAAGCCTACTTCTCTTATGTAGATCATTTAATGAGTAACCAGCGTAGAAGTAATTTTGAAACCTCAGAAGCATTTTCACCTGTAGAAGCTATAACTGTCGGTGGAAAAATAGAGTTAGAGTGGGAACTCGCTGAAAACTGGCAACTTTTTACAGGTTCAGACGCCTTAATTATAAATCGTGATGGCCAAAGAAACCGTTTAGTAAAACAAAATATGATGGGTAATCCATTAGATCCTCCACTTGAATTTACAGATAAAATTTGGCAAGATTCATACATTAATGATTACGGTTTGTTTGCAGAAAGTAACTACCGAATAAACACAACCACAATTCTAAATGCAGGAATTCGCTATGATTTAGTACATAGTGAAACCCGAGACCCCGAGGCAGATTTTCAGGCTTATTATCCTAATTTAGATGAACGATTTGAACATAATTTTAGTGGAAGTATTTCAGTTAAAAAAAAGCTACACAAAAACCATCAATTAGAAATAGCTTTTGGGCGTGGTGTAAGATCTGCTAATATGATTGAACGTTTTATTAATCATTTTCAAGTGGGTCAAGATCCATTTGAATATGTGGGTAATCCAAATCTTAATGCAGAGATAAATAATCAATTTGAAATTGCTTACCAAGGAAAGCAAATTTTTGAAGGAAGTATTGATCAAATAAATTGGGGAGCATCTGTATATTACTCTTACTTTCAAAATTATATTGTAGCTTTAATAGACACCTCCAAAAACAGAAAGTTTATGCCTAATCAAGAACCTGTTCATCCAAAGGTATTCCAAAATTTAGATAAGGCCTATAAAACAGGTTTTGAGGCAAATATAGAAATTCAGTTTTTTAATGATTTTAAATTCAATACAGACTTAGCTTATGTATATGCACGCAACCAAGATCTTAATGAGTCACTTCCTTTAACTCCTCCGTTAAGAACAACTTTATCACTGCAATATAGTCAATCAAAATTCTGGGCTGGTGCAGATTACAGAATTGTTAGTCGCCAATCTGATTTAGCAACAAGTTTTGGTGAGTTTCAAAATACTCCAAGCTATCAACTTTTTGATTTAAGGATTGGCTATGAAGTTTTCCCCAACTTAAGTCTAGGAAGTGCATTGTTAAATGTGTTTGATAAAAAATATTTTGATCACCTTAACTTCGCATTCAGAAACCAAGGTTCAGCTGGGTTAAGTGGCATGGAGCGTTTAACAGACCCTGGTAGAAACCTTACTTTTTTTGTGAAATATGATTTTTAAAAAGAGAACAGGTATTAGCCACTTTATTTAACACCAAAAGCCATCAAAATTTGATGGCTTTTGGTGTTGTAATAGTTTGTAATTAAGCTCTAACCGGTTGATTCATAATTAAATCAATATACAGGTTAATTTTATTTTTCAATTCCTTTCTATGTGATATGAAATCTAAGAAGCCATGTTCTTTTAAAAATTCAGCAGACTGAAAGCCATCGGGTAAATCTTTTCCAGTGGTGTCTTTTACAACACGTGGTCCTGCAAAACCGATTAAGGCGCCAGGTTCAGCAATATTAATATCACCTAGCATAGCAAATGAAGCTGTAGTTCCACCCGTGGTTGGATCTGTACAAAGTGAAATATACGGCAATTGCGCATCTGCTAATTGACTTAATTTTACTGAGGTTTTTGCCAATTGCATCAAAGATAATGCGGCTTCCATCATTCTAGCTCCTCCAGATTTCGAAATTATGACCAAAGGTAATTTGTGTTTTATGGAGTAATCAACTGCTCTAGCTATTTTTTCGCCTACAACAGAACCCATAGAACCACCAATAAATGCAAAATCCATTGCGGCTACTACAAGCTTGTTGCCTTTAGAATTTCCAACTCCAATTCTAATAGCGTCTTTAAGGTTAGTCTTTTTTTCAACCTGTTTTAATCGGTCTTTATATTTTTTAGTATCTTCAAATTTTAGCGGATCTTTTGATGTTAATTTTTTTTCAATCTCCTCAAATTCACCCTCATCAAAAAGAATCTCAAAATATTCCTTACTTCCAATTCTTACGTGATAATCATCTTCAGGACTAACGTAAAAGTTTTTTGCTAACTGTTCAGAATCAATAACTTTTCCAGTAGGTGATTTGTACCACAATCCTTTTGGGGTGTCTTTTTTTTCTTCTGTAGAGGTTTGAATACCTTTTTTCTTTCGCTTGAACCAAGCCATAGTTGCTTATTTAAAAGTTAATACTAAAGTGTGTTAACATTGTTAAGGTCTTTAAAGGCTTGCATTAAACGCGCTTTAAAAGTCAATTCACCTTCTCTTAACCATTTTCTAGGATCGTAATATTTCTTGTTAGGAACATCATCTCCATCTGGATTGCCTATTTGTGTATTTAAATATTCAATTTTGCTGGTCATATAATCTCTAATTCCTTCATTAAATGCATATTGTAAATCTGTATCAATATTCATTTTAATTACTCCATAGCCAATTGATTCCTTGATTTCTTCATTAGTAGAACCACTTCCACCGTGAAAAACAAAATCAATATGATTGTGACCAACACCGTATTTTTCAGATATATAAGCTTGAGAGTCTTTTAAAATAGTTGGTGTAAGTTTTACATTTCCTGGTTTATAAACCCCGTGAACATTACCAAAAGCAGCGGCAATTGTAAACTGGTCACTAATTTTACTTAATTCTTCATAGGCATAAGCCACTTCTTCTGGTTGTGTATAAAGTTTAGAAACATCAACATCTGTGTTATCTACACCGTCTTCTTCACCACCAGTTACTCCAAGTTCAATTTCTAGAGTCATACCCATTTTAGTCATGCGCTTTAAATAGGTTTTACAAATTTCAATATTTTCTTCAATAGGTTCTTCAGATAAATCAATCATATGTGAGCTATACAGAGGCTTGCCATGTATTTTGAAATATTCTTCACTAGCATCCAAAAGCCCGTCAATCCAAGGTAATAATTTTTTAGCACAATGATCGGTATGCATAATAACTGTAGCGCCATAAGCCTCAGCAAGTTCATGTACGTGCTTAGCTCCAGAAATGGCTCCTAAAATAGCTGCTTTTTCATCTTTATTTGAAAGTCCTTTACCTGCATTAAATTGAGCACCTCCATTAGAAAACTGAATAATAACAGGAGAATTTAACTCGGCAGCCGTTTCTAATACAGCATTAATAGAGCTAGTGCCAATTACATTTACAGCTGGTAAAGCATAAGCGTTTTCCTTAGCATGTTTAAAAATTGCTTGAACATCTTTTCCGGTAGCAACTCCGGGTTTTATATTATGACTCATAATCTATTGTTTTCTAAGTTAAAAATAAAGGTCAAATGTAATAAAATTTAATTGTTTAAAAAGGATAGTTAATTCCAAAATTATAAACGGCATTGCTAAAGTTATAATTTTTAAGCCAGTCTCCACCTTGAGGGTTTGGTTCGTAGGTTTTAAAGCCAACATCTACTCGAATTACAAAAAAGCTTAAATCATACCTAATTCCAAAACCTGAACCTACAGCTAAATCACCTAAACTTTCAAAGCCGTTAAAAATAGCATTTTCATCCGTTACGCTGTCAAAAACATTCCATATATTACCCGCATCTACAAAAAAAGCTGAATTCCATGAGCCAAAAAGGTTAAATCTGTATTCAGCATTTAGGGCAATTTTAAAATTAGCCTCGTTAAAATCATTTACTCCGCCTGTTCTACCAGGACCTAAATCATAGGGTTGCCAACCTCTATTGTCATTAGGGCCACCAGCAAAAAAACTTCGTATAAAGGGTATAGAATTAGCATTTCCGTAGGGTACTGCAATTCCTGTATAAGCCCTTGTAGCAATGACTCTTTTTTTATCAAAATCCCATTGTTTAATAAAGCTTAATTCTGTTTTAGCATATTGAGAAAATTGAACACCAAATAAATTATAGTTATTATTACTATTTTCTTCTAATCCTATTGTTGAGGCTAGACCTGAAAGTAAATTTCCTGCTAATTCAACCTTCCCCCTAAATTGAAAATACTGTTGGTCTTCTATATTTAATCGGTTAGAGTAATTGTAAACAAAGTTTGAAGCAATAATTAAGTTATTTTCGGTTAATCTATCTTTACGCTCAATAATAGAAGAAGCTAATTGGTCTTCTTCGGCACTCAGTGGTAAATTCCCTGTCTGTAAATTATTAATAAATCCATCTGCTCCTTCAGGAATAATAAGTTGGCTTACATTTCCATCGTCATCAGTCTCAAACAAACTAGGATCTACCAAATCTTGATAATTTAGAGCTAAATTGTTTAATTGAGAAAACGAATTTCCAAACACATTAAAATAATTATTTAAATTAAGGTTGTTTACGAATTGAACATTCACCAAATCTAACTGATGAGAAACCCTACTTCTAGGTTGCCAAGCGTAGGAAAAACTTCCTGTAAAATTTCTTCGGTCTAAGCCAATGTTTCGCTGTGAACTAAAGCCTAGGTTTAGAGAGGTGAAGGGCGACATATCATTGGCTATTAGTTGATCTGTTTTTATAGGGAAAGCAATTTTAGGCCAACTAAGTCGGGCATTTGCTCCAATTTCATTTACATTAAAAAACTGATCACTAGAGCTTGCGGCATCACGAGAAGAACCAATAATACCTCGTCCAGAAAGTTCAAGAATTTCAGCCCCTTTAAAAACATTTCTTACTAATAGAGAAGTATTAAAACCTACCCCAAAATCCATGATATTACTTTGTGAAACATCATTACTTATGGTAAATCCAAATTTTTCCCTTGGTGTTAAGTAAACATTAGCAATCATGCTTTCACCAGATTCATCTCTAGGGTCATCTTGGTATTGAATATTAGGGTATTTAAACACACGCATATCTGAAAACCGTTCAAATGTTTGGGTGCGTTGTCGCTCACTAAATAGTTGATTTTCCTTAATAAAAACGGCATCGGTTAACACCTTAGGCTTGTAGGCTTGTTTACCAAAAGAATAGATTTGATAGCCATTGTAATGCAGACTATCTGTTACCACAGCATTCTTGTTTTCAATAGAATAGTTGGTGAAAATATTTACTTCGCTTATTTTCTTTAGTCGATAACCCAAATTCACAGAATCACCTTCTCTAAGACGATTTAGGTCTTCAATTCTTAAGCTAATATTTACTTTACCATTTGTGTTAATAGTATCTGCAGTAAAATTAATATGTTCACGTTTAAAATTGAAAATTCCATTATTACGCATTAAACGTGTAATCCTTTCTCGTTCAATATCAAAATCAAGCGTTTTAAACTTTTGTCCTTCTTTAATAGCAGAATTTTGAATATTTGATTGATAAATAGAATCAACTACTTCAGATTGTATAGCCGCCGTGAGGCTATCAATTATAAAAGCTTTGCCTGTATCTATATAGTATTTAACACTAGCTGTTTGACGAGTAGTATCTTTTTCTAATTCATGATTAATTTCAGCGTTAAACCAGCCATTGTTCCAATACCAAGCTTTTAAGTTAGATTTAGTAGCTTCTATTTTATTATCATCAACAATTGCAGGAGCTTCACCAGCATTTTGAATACGTTCATTTAAACCAATATAAGTGTTTCTTAAGTTAACTACTTGTTTTTTAGACAATAGATTTACCAAGCGCTTAGAACGCTTTGGTTTTTTATAGAGCCAACTATCAAAAACAGTATCCGGCTCTTGTTTGGCAAGATTATATACATGAAGTTTAAGTGGAGTACCAAAAGCTTTAGTATTAGGCTCAATTTTTAGCGTGTTCCTAAATTTTCGGGGCCGTATGTTTTTTTGGTTTTCTTCAAAGCCATGTTCGGTTAATAAGAACTCTTTTTCGTTTAAATGCTTAGTAGCATTGCACGACATAAGTAAAATGGTTATTACAATAATAAATGATATTTTTGCTAAAAATTTTTCCAAGTAACTTATATCAAATTTTAAAATTATGCTTAGCAAGAACCAAATTAAGTTGATTAACAATTTGCAAAAAAAGAAATTTAGATACAAAAATCAACTTTTTGTTGCTGAGGGTGTAAAAGTAATCAAAGAATTTTTAAAAAGTAAGTTTGAATTGCATGCATTGTACACTACCGCAGATATTTTTATTCATTCTGAGCAAAACTCCCTATTTGTTACTGAAGCAGAACTTAAAAAAATTAGTAATTTAACAACACCACAAACGGCTTTGGCTCTTTTTAAAATTCCAGAAAATTCGCCTGTTTATACAGCTGGAATAAGCTTGGCATTAGACGGAATAAGAGACCCTGGAAATCTTGGAACTATAATTAGACAATGTGATTGGTTTGGTATTAAACAATTAATCTGTTCTACAGATACGGTTGATGTTTACAACCCTAAAGTAGTTCAGGCAAGTATGGGGTCAATTACCCGTGTTGAAGTGATTTATACAGAACTTGAGGGTTTTCTTTCCAGTGATCAACGCATTAAATTAGGAGCTTTTATGGATGGAGAGTCTATTTACGATACCAATTATAATACTGAAGACTGTATTTTGGTTTTAGGAAATGAAGCTAATGGGATTAGGCCCTCTGTTGAAGCACTAATCAGCCAAAAAGTGAGTATTCCTCAATATGGAAAAATGAAAGAAACAGAAAGCCTTAATGTGGCTACGGCCGGAGCTATTTTGATGAGTGAAGTAAGGAGAAAACAGGCCTTAATTATTGCTAATAAGTAACTTAAAATGAAAAAAATACAGTGTTATTTATTTTAATTCTTAGCCTGATTTTTGAAAATGAACTCATGCTAATATTCCTTCAAATATAAACCTTAAGTTCACAAAAATTAATTTTAATAATTCTCAAAATTTCAATCGTTTTAGTAAAAGGTGTGTAAGAAATGTGATTTTGATTAGTAAAACCCTAATTTTAGTCAATTAGCCTTCTTTTTGGTAAATATCTCTATTTTTAGACTTAAATTTATTTATATATTTACAACTTATTTAAAAATAAAAACAAGCTTATGCATAATCAACTCAAAGCTAAAGTTGATGAAAAATATGAATTTGAATTTAAACAGTTGGATATTGAGCAATTTGATGCCTCACCAATTAGTGAAAAAACTTTTCATATTATACATCAAAATCAATCTTTTCACGCTCAAGTTATAGCTGAAGATTTTAACAATCAAACATACACCATCCGAGTTAAATCAAACACCTACACGGTTAAAATTTCTAACCCTTTAGACTTGTTAATCCAAGAAATGGGGCTAACGTTAAATACTGGGGTGATTGAGAATGAAATTAAAGCTCCTATGCCTGGTCTAATTCTAGATATTCCTGTTGCTGAAGGAGACGAAGTTAAAGAAGGAGATACTTTAATTGTACTGGAGGCAATGAAAATGGAAAATGCACTTAGCTCTCCAATGGACGGAACAGTAAAATCAATTTTTGTAAATAAATCAGATTCTGTTGCTAAGAATGAATTGCTTATTGAGCTTGAGTAATTAATTAGTGCGTAAACAACAAGCCAACAGAAAAAATGAAGTTATCTTTCTTTCCTGTAGATGAAGTGGACTTTATTAAAAGTTGGTCAAGATTTAATTTTACTGAGCTTATTATTAAAGTTATTATTATTCCTTAAGCTAAAATGCCAATAGAAAAATAACTTTTTGATTCAATTAAAGACTTAAGCTCATAAATTTTATTTTTAAAAAATTAGAATAATCAGATGAAGAAAATATTAGTAGCAAACAGGGGTGAAATAGCCCTTAGAGTGATGAAAAGTATAAAAAAAATGGGCATTAAATCGGTTGCAGTTTATTCTGAAGCTGACCGAAATTCACCACATGTAAAATATGCAGATGAAGCTGTATGCCTGGGACCAGCACCATCTAACGAATCTTATTTGAGGGGCGATAAAATTATTGAAGTTTGTAGAGAATTAGGCGTGGATGGTATTCATCCTGGTTATGGTTTTTTAAGTGAAAACGCTTCCTTTGCTGAAAAAGCAGAAAATAATAATATTACTTTTATTGGTCCAAAGTCTCATGCCATTAAAGTAATGGGAGATAAATTAGCCGCAAAGGAAACTGTAAAATCTTACAACATACCTATGGTTCCTGGTATTGATGAAGCCATTACTGATGTTGATAAAGCTAAAAAAATTGCATTAGAGATAGGTTTCCCTATCTTAATTAAAGCTTCTGCAGGTGGCGGAGGTAAAGGAATGCGAGTAGTAGAAAAGGAATCTGTTTTAGAAGAGCAAATGAAAAGAGCCATTTCTGAAGCAGAATCTGCTTTTGGTAACGGTGCTGTTTTTATTGAAAAATACGTAGGTTCACCTCGTCATATTGAAATTCAGATCTTAGCAGATCAACATGGAAATATTATTCATTTGTTTGAACGAGAATGTAGCGTTCAACGAAGACATCAAAAAGTAATTGAAGAGGCTCCATCAGTTGTTTTAACTCCAGCGCTTAGGGAAAAAATGGGAAAAGCTGCTGTTGATGTTGCTAGAGCCTGTGATTATGTTGGTGCTGGTACGGTTGAATTTTTAATGGACGAGAATAAGAATTTTTACTTCTTAGAAATGAATACCCGGTTACAGGTAGAACATCCTGTTACCGAATTAATTTCTGACATTGATTTAGTAGAACAACAAATTAAAATTGCCCGTGGAGAAAAACTTGAAATTCAGCAGAATGATTTACAAATTAATGGCCATGCTTTAGAGTTAAGAGTATATGCTGAAGATCCTTTAAACAACTTCTTGCCTAGTGTTGGGCTACTGAAAAAGTACCAAGCCCCACAAGGAAAAGGTATTCGGGTAGATGATGGCTTTGAGGAAGGCATGGAAGTTCCTATTTATTACGACCCAATGCTCTCTAAATTAATAACTTTTGGAAAAGATAGAAACGAAGCTATCCAATTAATGCTTGATGCTATTGAAAATTACCTTGTTGAAGGTGTTTCTACAACCTTAGATTTTGGTCGTTTTGTTTTTGAACATGACGCTTTTAAATCAGGCAATTTTGACACACATTTTGTCAAGCATTACTATACTCCTGAAGCACTTGAAGAAGAAAAGGAGCAAGAAGCTTTAATGGCAGCATTACTAGCTTTAAAAAAATACCAAAAAGACCAAAAGCAGTTGCGTGTTCCTCTTAATAAATAAAATTTTTAGAGAGGAGGTGTTATTTAATTCATGTAGAATTTATAGAAAAAAAGAAACCAATGAGTAAAAATATAGAAGAGTTAAAAAATAAAATTGAGCAAGCCCATCTTGGTGGTGGTCAAAAGCGAATAGACAAACAACATGAAAAGAAAAAGTTAACCGCTAGAGAACGTGTTGACTACTTTTTAGATGAGGGTTCTTTTGAAGAAATAGGAATTTTAGTAACTCATAGAACCACCGATTTTGGCATGGATCAACAGCATTTTTATGGTGACGGTGTGGTGACAGGTTATGGAACGGTAAATGGAAGATTGGTATATGTTTATGCGCAAGACTTTACTGTATTTGGTGGTGCTTTGTCTGAAACTCACGCAGAAAAAATCTGTAAGGTAATGGACCATGCGGTAAAAGTAGGAGCTCCAATTATAGGTCTAAATGACTCTGGAGGAGCAAGAATTCAAGAAGGAGTTCGTTCTTTAGGAGGTTATGCAGATATTTTCTTTAGAAATGTACAAGCCTCTGGAGTGGTGCCACAAATTTCTGCTATCATGGGACCTTGTGCTGGTGGTGCGGTTTATTCACCAGCTATGACAGATTTTACAGTAATGGTTCAAGACACTTCATATATGTTTGTAACTGGACCAAATGTTGTAAAAACAGTAACTAATGAGGAAGTAACCTCAGAAGAATTAGGGGGAGCAAGTGCACATTCAACCAAATCTGGAGTAACTCATTGTACTGCTGCAAACGATATTGAATGCCTAGAGCAAGTAAAGAGAATGTTAAGCTACATGCCTCAAAACAATCAAGAGCGGCCTGCATCATTACCTTTCGATTTAGGGGAGGAGTTGCGCACTGAACTAGACCAACTTGTTCCTGAAAATGCAAATAAACCTTATGATATGCATGAGGTAATTAAAGGAATTATTGACAACGATTCTTTTTTTGAAATTCATAAAGATTATGCAACGAATATTATTGTTGGGTTTTCAAGAATTGGAGGAAGAAGCGTTGGAGTTGTTGCTAACCAACCTATGAGTTTAGCAGGGGTTTTAGATGTTGATGCTTCTAAAAAGGCGGCAAGATTTGTGCGCTTTTGTGATGCCTTTAATATCCCTCTTTTGGTTTTAGTAGATGTGCCTGGCTTTTTACCTGGTACAGATCAAGAATGGAATGGAATTATTCTACACGGAGCTAAGTTGTTGTATGCTTTAAGTGAAGCCACTGTTCCTAGAATTACAGTAATTACAAGGAAAGCCTATGGAGGCGCTTATGATGTAATGAACTCTAAACATATTGGAGCAGATTTAAATTACGCATGGCCTACTGCTGAAATTGCTGTAATGGGAGCTAAGGGAGCCTCAGAAATTATTTTTAGAAAAGAAATAGCAGAGGCAAAAGATGCAACAGCTAAGTTATTAGAAAAAGAAGCTGAATATGCAGACAAATTTGCTAACCCCTTTAAAGCAGCTCAACGTGGTTTTGTTGATGAGGTAATAATGCCTAGGGAGACAAGAAGAAAACTAATTAAAGCGTTTGCTATGCTAGAAAATAAAGAAGTTTTAAGACCTAAAAGAAAACACGGAAATATACCTTTGTAATTTAAAAGGGCATTATCATTTGGGTAAAAAAAAAGAGGTGATTTTAGGTCACCTCTTTTTTTTCTTATGTAAAAAAGATTTATTTCTTTTTCTCTTCTTTTGGCTTATTGAGAGCAACTGATAATTCATTAGAAACTGATGATTTATCAAAAGTCAATTTACCAGCACCAGTTTCAATTATGATGGCATTTAGCTTTTCGCTAAAGTCAACTACTTTGCCATGTAATCCACTTTTTGTTACAACTTTATCACCTTTCTTAAGTTCTTCAATAAACTTTTTCTCTTCCTTTTGACGTTTCATTTGTGGGCGTATCATAAAAAAATACAGTACCACAAAAATCAACAGTAAAGGAAGTAATCCTGTAATTTGATCCATAATTTATTTTACTGGTGAACCTGCTTGAGCTCCTCCTTTTGGATTTACAAAAGCCTTGATTCTAATTGTTTCTCTTCCAGATTCTGTGTTAGCTGTAATTCTAACCGTTTTCATTTGTTGGTTAGGTTTCCCTCTAGTGTTAAACTTCACAGTCATATCACCTTGTTCACCTGGAGCAATGGCTTCATTTTTAGGATAAGAAGGAACCGTACAACCACAAGATGCTTTTGCATTACTAATAATTAATGGTGCATCACCAGTGTTGGTAAATGTAAAAGTGTGTTCTACAACATCACCTTCTTCAACGTTTCCAAAGTCATGCTCCTTTTCTTCAAAACTTAACACTGGAAATTTTTCTTCCTGAGCAGCTTTTTCAGACGCTTCTGCTACCTTATTTTCATCTACCTTTTTTGATGCGTCTTCATTGCATGAAGTAAATGATACTAATGCAAACGAAACTAACAATAAAAATACCTTTTTCATTTTTTATTTATTTTAAATTTGAGCCAAAAATAACAAAAATATACTGATTACATAAGCCCACGTCCTACTTTATTTAATTTATCATTTTCTTTGTAGTCTTTAGCAATTTTATCTAAAACTCCATTAATGAAAAAGCTGCTTTTTGGTGTGCTGTATTCTTTGGCAATTTCAAGGTATTCGTTAATTGTAACTTTAACAGGAATACTAGGAAATTTTTTAAATTCAGCCAAGGCCATACAAATTAAAACTTGGTCAATTTCCGCAATTCGATCTTTTTCCCAACCTGGAGTTTTACCGTCTGTATCTGCAAGAAGCTCAGTATAGTTCAAGACTGTTTTTTTGAACAATTCACTTGCAAAGTTTTTATCTTCAAAATTTTTAAACAATGGGGGAATAGTGATTTCATCATCGCTTTTAACGTGCTTTAGAAACTTTACCACACTTGTATTAACAATAGGAAAATCGTCTAACCAGGTAAGTTTATGGTCTTCATAATATTCATATAAGTTAGTGTTTGGAGCAAGAATTTTTTTGAAAAACTGAATAATAAAATCCTTATCCTCCTTATGGCTATTAAAATCATCTTCTAAATACGTCTTATATAAATCGCTATTGATAAGCTCATCCCAAATATTCCTTGGTACCTCTGGGTCAATTGTCCAATTTTTAAGCTTTCTGTCCTCTATTATCTGGTTCAATTTTTCTGATTCTTCTAGTTGTCTTACTAGTTTGTTTTGAACAAATTTTAGATTTGGCGCTTTGTCCTGGGGGGTTGCTAAATGCTTTTTCTGAGATAATTCATAATATTTTTGAGCCTGATTTTTAACTTGAATAATCAAATCTAAATTCAAAATAAACAAATCGTACATTTCATGAATACTCTTGTTTAAAAACTTTTCTTCAACGCCAATGTGATCCCTTTTGGACTGATTAAAGGCGTATATACTTTGCATAACTTTAGTGCGAATATGTCTTCTTGTAAGCATAAGAACTTTTAGTAATTTTGGGCAAAAATAAGTTTTTTGAGTTCATGAGCGCTATTTTAATCACCATTATTCATGAATTTTTGAAAACATATTTTTTT
>SL_7KL_010_BRINEDRAFT_10000545_pt1 | contig 17844 bp, 11 predicted proteins | sample SodLak_010_BRINE_FD_10663 | JGI IMG/M metagenome (IMG submission 10663)
TTTGCGGCTGATTTAGTGATTTTTGATCCTCAACAAGTTAGAGATACCGCTGATTTTGAAAATCCTCATCAACTTGCAGAAGGGTTTGACTGGGTTTTTGTGAATGGTGTACCTGTTATCGAGAACGGCGAAAGAAATGACAATCGGCCGGCCGGAGTGATTCGAAGGAGGTAAACTTAACGCTGACAGGAATCCTTCAAATACAGTCGGAAACGCTGTCAGGTTGAATACTCATGCCTCTTGAGTGGGGACAGGCAGTTGAGCGGATAGCGAAACTGGAAGGGGGGTGTTCGTCAGTTAGATGCAACCATATCATCATTTTCCCTGGCTTCCTTTAAAAAACGCTGAAAACAATCCCCGACAGAACTCAAAAGTAGGTCAAATGATTGAAAGCCACCGGCAAACTGCTTCCCGCGGTCAGTCGGTTGAGTAGAGAGTATTATTCAAGCTTTTAATTTTGAAGTATAAGTTTATAATATCCGTCTGCTCGCTTTGAGCGTGCTGACGGGGTCAATATCCCGCTTCCCGGTCTACCTTGTGCAGTAACTCCATTCCGGAGAGCATCCGTTTGTAATTTTCCAGGATCAACTCGGCTGATTCCATCGGATCAGTAACCGATGCAATGTGCGGAGTTATGGTGATTTTATCTCGCCCCCAGAATGGATGCGATTCAGGCAGGGGTTCTTCTGCAAAAACATCGAGCGTGGCATGATGTATGGTGTCGGTGTCCAGCGCATAGATCAAGTCCTCTTCAACCAGATGCTCGCCGCGTGCGGCATTAATCAGGTAGGCGGGCTTTTTGAGTCCTTTAAACAGATCCAGGTCCAGGATACCGTCCGTTTCGGGCGTTAACGGCAGCAGGCAGACAAGAATGTTTGTCTGGGTTAAAAAAGTGCCGAGCTCATCTTTTGAGTAGCACTTAACGCCTTGAATAGACTTCTTCGATTTTGCCCACCCGGTCACCGGAAATCCGTTTTTAACCAGTGTTTTTGCAACTTCTGACCCAATCTCCCCCAAACCCATTACCCCAACGGTTACTTCACTTTTTTTAATCGACTCAAGCGGTTTCCAAACTGATTTTCGCTGCTGGTTAATATAGTGGTCGGTTCTCCTCATGATATTCAGAACGGCAGTGAGAACATAATCTGCCATCTGGCCTGAGAGCGATGGTGCAACAATTCTGGTGAATTTAATTGATTCCGGAATGGTATCATCGCTAAGCAAATGGTCCACTCCGGCACCGAGTGAAGAGATCACTTTCAGGTTGGGAAACTTTTCAAAAAGATTAGACGGGTGCTGCCATGCCACGGCAAATTGAACCTGTTCGGGTTTGCTGATTCCGGGCCAGATCTCAATGTCCAGATTTGGGTCGAGCTTCAGGAGTGCTTCTTTATAGGGCTTCAGATTTCTGTTCTTGGAGACCAGCAGCAGGGACATAGATCAGGGTGAATTAAGTTTATATATAATTGATATCATAAAATAGTAGAATTCTGACGGATGTGTGAAGGCAATTATAATTTATGATTTTCAATCATCACACTAATTCCCTAAATCGCGATAAAGAAAACTCAGAATAAGGAAATTTATTTTTACCTGTTCAAAATGAATACTCTTGATGAATTTCTAAAATCAGGCTTGCCAACAAAATAGCTCTCCCAAAATAAATGAATGATTGATTGTGTTTTAACATTATTCACACATATATTAGATATGTGTGTTAACAAAAAATGGATCACTCTATGAAAGCAGCAATCGCCTATCCAAAACATAATCAACCGGAACCGGAATCCTCAGGGTTGAAGCAAACCGGGTTCCCATCTCCGGCAACAGATCATCTCGAGAACAGACTGAATCTGCATGACCACATTGTAAAACATCCATCATCTACATTTTTTAGCAGGGTTGAAGGTGAATCGAACAGCAGGCTGGGAGTTAACAACGGAGATATTTTAGTAGTGGATCGTTCGCTAGCTCCAAAAAATGAGTCGCTGGTTCTTGCGGTTCTGGAGGGTGAAATCACAATTTGTAAGGTAGTGTACCACATGAGCGACTGGTTTCTGCTTTTAGGTGATGGAAGTTATCGTCCGGTCAATTTTGATGACGAGGCAGTAATCTGGGGAAAGGTTACTCACGTAATTCACGCTGTATAGAAATTTAAGAAACAGGAACTATGCCTTCGGCTTTTGCCCTGATCGATTGTAATAATTTCTACGCCTCCTGTGAGAGAGTGTTTGATCCCGCACTTCGAAACCGGCCGGTAGTTATCCTGTCAAACAATGACGGTTGCGTAATTGCCCGATCAAATGAAGCCAAAGAGTGCGGAGTGGCCATGGGAGTTCCTGAATTCAAAGTTCGTCCGCAGGTGAAGCGCCATAATATTGCAGTTCGTTCTTCTAACTATGCGCTGTACGGAGATATGAGCCGGCGCGTGATGGAGACCATTCAAACCGTGACGCCCAATATGGAAGTTTACAGTATTGACGAAGCGTTTGCTGAAATATCTGGCCGCGATCATGAGGAGATCATTAAGAAAGGAAGAGAGATCAGAAACAGGGTGCTGCAGTGGACCGGCATTCCGGTATCGGTGGGATTGGCCCGAACCAAAACATTGGCGAAGCTTGCCAACGAAACGGCAAAATCAAATCCGGATTCCGGAGGAGTGATGGCTCTTCGGACAAAACATGAGCACAGGCAATTACTGAAAAACACACCCGTGGATGAAATCTGGGGAGTGGGCAGGAATTACTCGAAAACACTGCAAAAATACGGATTACAAACCGCATGGGATCTGATTCAGCAGCCCGATTCCTGGATTCGGAGTAAGATGAAAGTGACCGGTCTTCGAACCGTTTGGGAGCTTCGCGGATACTCCTGTCTGGAGATTGAAGATGCAGTCGATCAGCGGAAAGGTATTCTGAGTTCGAGGTCGTTTGGCAGGCCGGTGTATGATTTGAGTGATCTGATGGAAGCAGTTTCTTCATTCACGGAACGGGCGTCCGAAAAACTGAGAAGTCAGCAGAGCCTGGCCGGAATGATAACCGTGACGCTTGTGACAGATAAATATTCAAATCCGGGTTTGCCCTATAAATTTGGTTTGAGTGTGGACCTTGAAACTCCGACGGCAGATTTGACCAAACTCATTTCCGTGGCAGGCATGTGCGTCAATGAACTTTACAAAAAAGACCGAAAATACAAAAAAGCTTGGGTTATGCTCACCGGACTGGTGCCCGATTCTGAAATTCAGACCGGGCTTTTCTCTGAAGTTGACCATTCAAATCGTAAAAAATCACTGATGGAGAGTTTTGACTACCTGAACTCAAAGTTTGGAAAACGAACTCTCCATTCGGCTTCATCCGGAATCGATCAGCCCTGGCAGATGAAGCAGCAGTTTTTAAGTCCGCGCTATACCACTCGGTGGGATGAGATTTTAAAGGTGAAGCTGTAAAAAACCTTATATGTATTTGATCAATGGAGCCATCTTGGTAATTTGGACTAATACAAATGATGTTAGTTAAATTCTTTCCTATACAGAATGACACAAATAAAAATTATTCATTTTACTTTTCTGCTCGCTCTTATAACCTTTTTTTTAAGCTCTTGCGAAAGTGAGGAGAATTCGGTTCCATCTTCATCAGCAACATCGATTACTGTGGCGGAATCACAAATCAGAAATCTTTCGGATGGCTTTACGGTGTCCTCCGAGGTAGTTGCCTATCGTAGATCGTATGTGGCCTCAAGAATTTCCGGACTAATTGAGGAGGTAAACTTTGAAGAAGGTGACCGCGTACGTGAAGGAGATGTGATGGCTCAAATCGATGTCCGACAACAGCGGATTGAGCTTCAAAATGCCAGGATAGCTCTGGATGAGGCGCGAGATATAAAGGAGCGAACAGAAAAGTTGTACGAGTCAGACGCTGTTGCACGGTCTGAACTTTTAACCGTTCGCCGCAATTTTGAACAGGCTGAGGCTGAAGTTGAGAGATTGGAGTTACAGGTTGAATTTGGCGAAATACGCGCTCCGGTTGATGGAGTGATCACCGCTCGGCTCATCGAAATTGGGAATAATGTATCTGTTAATGAACGGGTATTTACAGTAGCAAACATGGATTTGCTCGTTGTGCGTCCCGGAGTTTCAGAGATGGACTTAACCGGACTGGAAACCGGACAGCAGGTGGACGTATCACTGGATGTTTATCCGAACCAGACCTTTCAGGGAGCCATACGCAGGATTTTTCCCAGTGTTGATGCAGCAAGCCGGCTCTTTACAGTTGAAATTGAACTTCTTCAGAGAGATGGCCAGCCGATCATAAGACCGGGTTTTCTTGCACGGATTCATTTTGCAACAGATGATTTAAGTGATGTTTTAACCGTTCCCATCGAAGCTGTTTCAGAAAAAGATGGACAGCACGTGCTATATGTTTTGAACGAGGAAGAAAACCGTGTTGAATTAAGAGAGATAGAATTAGGTGCGCAACAGGATGGCTACGCTGTAATTTTAAATGGACTTGAAGAGGGAGAAACGGTAGCTGCTGCAAACCTCGAGGCGCTCTCTGATGGTTCGGAAGTGAGAGTTGTCGGGAACTTCAGAAGATACGGATTCAGAAATTGATGGGAGACATGAAGAAGGTAAAAGGTGATTCATCAGGAAAGTACCGGGGTATCTCTTCGTGGTCCATCCGACGGCCAATAAGCACCATTGCCATCACATCGGTCGTAATAGTATTAGGAATTCTGTTTTCCGGAAGGCTTGCTGTAGATCTGATGCCTCAGATCGATTATCCACATATCCGGGTAGTTGTAAACTATCCCGGCGTTACTCCGGAAGTGATTGAGGAGCAGGTAACCCGACCTCTTGAAAGAAACTTGTCTGCCACCGAAAATTTGACGGAAATTCACGGCCGGGCATCCGAAGGACGCAGCTATATTGAGATGTACTTTGATTTTGAGACGGATATAGACATCGCCTTACAGGATGCCAGCCGCCAGCTGGAACGTGCACGTACGGAGTTGCCTGACGGAATTGACCCTCCACGAATCATGAAAATGGATCCATCTCAAAGTCCTGTATTTGAGCTTGCCATTTCATCCGACGTACGCTCACCAATCGAGGTGCGAGACTGGGTAGACCAGAGGCTTCTGCCTCAGCTTTCCTCCATACCGGGAGTTGGGACCATAGATTTGGGCGGAGGGAAGGTGCGGGAAATTCAGGTAGTTGCAGACCCTCAGCGTCTACTGTCGTACGGGTTAACGATTGATCAAATCAGTACTACGCTTGCCGGACGAAATATTGACAGGGCTGTAGGGAATATTACATCCTATGAGTATGATATTTTAGCCCGAACAGAAACCCGTTATGGGAATTATATCGATATCGCGAACACGTTAATTCCGATCGCTCAGTCAGGCCGCACTGTTCCGCTCAGAGATATTGCAGAGGTAACCGACAACCATCGGGAGCAGCGCCTGTTTGCGTATTTGAATCGTGAAGAGTCTGTTCAGGTATCGATTATGAAACAGCCGCAGGCAAACACAGTGGCTGTAATCGAAAATATTCAGAATCGATTGAGTGAGCTGCGAGATTCAGGCTACATCACTCCCGATTTTAATATTGAAGTTATACGGGATGACTCATTTTTTATTAACTCGTCCATAGAATCGGTAACGCTGGCAGCCGTGCTCGGCGGCCTTTTGGCGATGTTGATCATCGTGCTGTTTTTGGGAAGCATAAGGCGGTCGCTGATCGTGGCTTTAATGATTCCGATAGCAATTATTGCGACATTCGTACTGATGACCACGGGTGGACTAACTCTGAATATTATGAGTCTTGGTGGTCTGGCTTTGGGGATCGGGCTGCTTATCGACAACGCCATTGTGATGATTGAGAACATTTTCCGGCATCAGGTTGAGCTGGGGAAAGAACCGGAACAAGCTGCACATGAAGGGTCGAAAGAGGTACTTTCAGCAGTGGTGGCGGGTACCGTAACGAACCTGGCGGCAGTGCTACCTTTTTTGCTGATCACGGGATTGGCGGCACTTCTGTTTCGGGAACTGATTTTTACGATTGCCTTTGCCATTGTGGCATCACTTCTCGCTGCAGTTACGCTGGTTCCGGCACTCTCGGCTATGTTTAGGAGTTCTGCAAATGAGAAAGGCCTTTCCGGTACGAAAGTTATTCGAAGTTTCAATCGGGGATTTGATAAGCTTAAAAATGGTTATGGCAGTTTGCTGGAAAAAGCACTCACCAGAAAATGGTTACTGATTTTTTCATCCATTTTACTTTTGGTAGGAAGTATTTGGCTAATGAGAGGGCTTGGTACAGAATTTCTACCATCCGTAGATGATGGGCGAATTACATTCAGATTTACTTTGCCATCGGGGACGTCCATAGAGCCGACAAACGAAGTGGCAGAAATTATCCAGGAAGCAATCGAAGAGATGCCGCATGTTGATCAGATGTACATGACCGTTGGCGGATATTTCAGGGGCGGACAAATTTCAGTTCGCGGTGGTATGATTGATGGCGTTGTTCAGCTGGTGCCGCATGCTGATCGTGCAAACTACAATGCAGAAGAGTGGGTAACAGAGTTTCAGCAGAAAGTCCGCGGCCTTGGACTGCCATTCATTCAGCAAAGAGTACGAGGCCCCAGAATTGAAGGGCTGCAAACCAGCCTGGTTGACGCCGATGTAGCTGTAGGAATTGTAGGAGAAGATTTAGAAGAGCTGAATAGCCTTGCCAGGTCTGCATTGAGTCGGCTTGAAGGGATTGAAGGGATAGGAAGCATTCAAATAGGCCGGGATGAGCAAATTCCGCAGATGCTGATCAGGGTGGACGAAGACCGTGCCTCTCAGTTAAATTTATCCTCTGATGGAGTGGCCGGCTTTTTGAATAGTGCCGTTGAAGGAGTTGTGCCAACACAGTACGTGGAGGGAGGATTTGAGTACAATGTGCGGGTTCGGTACTCACGTGATGTTACAGGGACGGTAGAAGGCATTCGTCAGATTCCCATATCAAATGTTGCGGGTCAAACCGTTCCGATTGGAAGTTTAGTCTCGTTTGAAGAGACAACCGGTCCGGCTCACATTGAGAGGTATAATCAAATCAGGGTGGTCTGGTTAAATACCACAGTAAACCTGAATGAAGCAACTGTTGGTGAAGTTGGCGAGCGAGTAAGGGAAGAGCTGATCGGTTTTGATCTGCCCGACGGATACAGCTTGATCTATGCGGGTGAACAGGAAGCGATTGAGGAGTCGGGTCGATCCCTTCAGCTGGCAATTGCACTCGCTATATTTTTTGTATTTGTAGTGATGGCGGTTCAATACGAAAAGCTGTTCAGTCCGCTTGTAATTCTCACATCGCTGCCATTTGCACTGATCGGGGTTGCGGCGGCTCTGCTGATAACCGGACTACCGTTAAGTGCATCCGTGCTTCTTGGAATTATTTTTCTAACCGGAATCATTGTAAATAACGCTATTCTTTTGGTTGAGTTTGCAGAAAACTATCAGCTAAAAGAAGGCCAGGCACTGATTGATGCCGTAACCGAAGCCGGTAAAGTGAGATTTCGCCCCATCTTGATGACCACACTAACAACTATTTTTGGAATGCTTCCTTTGGCTATCGGGCTGGGTGAAGGCTCTGAGATACTGCAGCCTCTGGCGATTACTGTAATTGGCGGATTGGTAGTAGGTACGTTTTTAACACTGATGATATTACCGGGAATGTACCTGGTGCTTTCTGATCTTTTTAATTTCTTTCGTTCAAAAAATTAGATTAGTGGTCCATTTATAAGTTTGTACTCAATTCGGTAATTGATTGATGAGTGGAGTAATTATTCATCTTTTTACATCTTCGATTGTTAGATTCCATCATCAACCAAAATAAATCTGGATTCGATGCTTAAACTGTTGCTACAGAAATCAATATATCTTTTACTTTTTTCTACTCTGCTCTCCGTAATAGTTCTCAATCATACTGTCCAGGCTCAGGGACAGTTTACGTTTGAGGATGTTATGAAATTTGAAGACATCAAAAGCCCGGTCATCTCAGCCGATGGAAACTGGGTTGCTTATGGTGTGTGGCCTGAAGTGGGCGATGGTTATGTGACCATTAAAAGTGTAAATGGCCGTCAGGAGTTTACGGTAGAGCGCGGTGAGCGGCCTCAAATCAGTTCTGACGGAAAATGGGTTGGAGTTGTGGTTCAGCCACCCTACATAGAGTCGCAAAATGCCGGCCGAAATGGTCCCAGGCAGGGACTCAGCCTGTTGAACACATCCTCGGGAGAAACCACAGAGTTTGAAGAGGTGAGAAGCTTCTCTTTTTCGAATGATGGCCGATGGGTGATGATTTATCATCATCAAACCGAAGAGGTAAGCAATGGAGATTTTAAAAATTCAGAGATTGGCTTGCCGGTTACGGTTTTGAATCTTGAGGATAAAAGTGAACTGAAAGTGCCGTTTGTAAATGAGGCAGCCATGGATAGCACATCATCCTATTTAGCTTACTCTGTTGTGGATACATCAGGTCAGGAGAATGGACTGTATGTTTTCGACATGAAATCCGGCAATGGTGAGGCTCAAAAAGTAGCCGGTGAAGAACACTCTTTCTACTCAAATCTAACCTGGAATGAAAGTGAGTCCGTACTGGCATTTACTTCAAGTGAATTTGACCCGGAGTTTGAATTCTACCTGTCGGATGCTTCCATTCAAACCTGGACGGCTTCAAACGGTGAAGTGTCAACTTTGGTGGATTCTGATAATGTAGTGGAAGGTTTCAGACTGCGTTCAAATAACCGCCTCACGTGGACGAACGACGGAAACCGACTTTTTTACGGTGTGATGAATGCAGAGATGGTAGCACTGGATGAGATCCGTGAAGAACCCGATTCACTGACAGCTGAAAATTTATATGATGTTGACAGATATTTAAAAAGTGTGGAAGGAAAGGTATGGCACTGGGATGATCCGCAGATCAAAACCCACGAAAAGGTGACCTGGAATAGCCGGAAAAATCATCTTTACACGGCAGTTTATCACCTCGAGATTGGATACTCCGTGCAGATTGCCACCAAGGAGATTCCGGATGTACGCCCGGTTCATCACACTGGAAAAGCATTGGGGTCAACCGATCAGCCCTACCAAAAATTGAGAACGTGGGACGGTACCTACCGCGATTACTATCTGATTGACCTGCAGACGGGGGAAGCCGAACAGTTTCTTGAAATGCAGCGGTTTGGAGCAGAACTGTCGGCTAATGGCCGGTTTGCCGCCTGGTTTGACGGGAAAGACTGGCATCTCAAACATACAGAAGACGGGACCAATCGAAATCTAACCGTTGATATTGAAACGCCTTTTTATGATGAGGATAATGATCGCCCTCAACCTTCCGGTTCGTACCGAATTGCAGGCTGGACCGATGGAGACCGATCCGTATTGATTAATGATAAGTACGACATCTGGCAGTTTGATACACAAAACGGCCGCTCCACAAAGCTGACGGATGGGCGTGAGGAGCAGCGCATTTTCAGGATCTATGATCTGGATCCGGAAAAAGAGATCTTTGCAAGAAATGAGCGTCTGTTGCTGACGATGTATCACGACTGGAATAAGAATTACGGCTTCTATGAAGCGCGTGTTGGCAGAAGCGGAACCAGTCGAATCATGGAAGATGATAAACGCTTCAACATTGTGTCTCTTGCTGAAAATGATGATGCGATTCTCTTTACTCAAGAGACCTATCAGGAGTATCCGAATTTGTGGGTAGCGACCGATAGGCGATTCCGGAATCCGGTACAGGTTTCAAACCTTCATGAGGATTTGCATGAACGGTTTGCATGGGGTAAAGCTGAGCTGGTTGACTGGCACAATCTCGATGGGAAAGTTGTACAAGGAATTCTTATTTATCCCGGTGATTATGATCCGAATGAGCGCTATCCGGTATTTATCTACTATTACGAACGGTATTCACAGCGCCTGTACAATTTCAATACACCTGTAACAAATCACAGACCTAACCTTGCCCAGTATGCGAGTGACGGATACGCTGTATTCCTGCCGGATGTATGGTTTGATGTACCTATTCCGGGATACTCTGCCACGAAGAATCTGGTTCCGGGTGTTCATAAACTGATTGAGATGGGTGTTGCAGATCCCGATGCGATTGGGCTTCACGGCCACTCCTGGAGCGGTTATCTGACGGCGCAGGTTGTAACAGAGACTGATATGTTCGCAGCGGCCGTTGCCGGTGCTCCGGTTGGTAATATGACCAGTGCTTACAGCGGTATTCGTTGGGGATCAGGGCTTGCGAGACAGTTTCAGTATGAACAGACGCAGAGCCGGCTCGGTGTGAGCATGTGGGAAAATCTGGCACCCTACATCGAAAATTCACCGGTATTCTTTGCTGATCGAATCAATACTCCGCTGATGATTCAGCATGGAGATGTGGATGAGGCTGTGCCGTGGTATCAGTCCATCGAGCTCTATCTGGCTTTGCGAAGAAATGGGAAGGAGTCTGTATTTCTGCACTACTACGATGAACCCCATCACCTGAGAAAATTCGAAAACCGGCTGGATTACGCCATTAAAATGAAGGAGTATATGGACCACTATCTGAAGGGGACTCCTGCTCCGGCATGGATTACAGATGGTGTGCCGTATAGGGGAGAATAATTTTAGCTTGTAACTCAAAAACCTCCGGATTTAGTGTTCGGAGGTTTTTTTGTACTGTTGCCAAAACGGCTTCCAGGTTGAATGAATCAATTTATTAGCTTGTTTTGTCAGTAAAGTGAGTTCGACATAAGATTCTTGAATTTGATTCACCCCTCCTTGAAAATGGAGGAGATCTTTACATTCTTTTTATATCGAACTCACATTAAGTAGATAAAAGTGAACAAAATATTGATGAAGATGGAATGGAACGTCTATTTGGCCGGTGAAATACATTCAGGCTGGCGCAGCGAAATTGAAAAGGGAATAGCAGATGATAATTTACCGGTGGAAGTCTCAGCCCCGGTTACTGACCACCCGGCATCGGACAATGTTGGAGTGGACATTTTGGGCAAAGAGGAGAGTGATTTTTGGAAAGATCACAAGGGTGGAATGATCAACGCTATACGCACACGAACGCTGATTGAGCAGGCCGATATCGTGGTTGTGAAATTTGGCGAGAAATATCGACAGTGGAACGCGGCATTTGATGCCGGGTATGCTTCGGCACTTGGGAAAAAGCTGATTGTAATGCATCCCGAAGAGCACACTCATGCCCTGAAAGAGGTGGATTCTGCCGCACTGGCTGTCTGCAGAACACCGCAGCAGGTGATCGATATTTTGAAATATGTAACGGTTAAGGAATAAGTGGTGAACAGTTAGTAACGGGTTCCCGAAAGGCGGTAAAGCGTCTGCTCAGCCTGCCAGAAGTGCCTTCGCTGATGGGCGCCGGTTATCAGTACCAGTTCCGTAACACTCATAGGGAAAAACCGAACGAGCGGATGATGTCCTTTTAATTTATTCAAGTCCGCATTTGATTCACGCAGTTTCTCAATGATCTGTATCACAGAACGATTGCTTTTCGATAACTCTTCAAACGTCGTTTCCGAACTTTCATGTGTTGATTCTTCAGGGTACATCGGTGAGAGCGTCGGTATTTTGGTTTTATAAGGCGGTTCCATAAAACGGATGAGTATACGTGAAATGAAGCCTGGCTTAAAATTCGGCTGCTCTGTTTTTGGGTAAGAGTTTTTTCCGGCAACCTGTTCTAACTGTTGAATGTAGATCTCATTGAATTTGATAATGTGCTTAAATGCCTCAGAAGCACTCCAGGATTTCGCATCAGGTTTGAGCAAGAATAAGTCGTCCGGCACCTCACGAAAATCGTTGATTCGGTTTAAAGCCTCTTCGAAATCCGAAATCAGGTCGGAATAGGATAAAGTGTTACTCATCAGAAAGGGATTTTTTAAGGGTTACGATTCGCTCGTGCGATTCGTTGATTCGCTCTTCGGAGATCTCTCCTTGTTCAATGAGAGTTTGAATGATTTCCACAACCTGAGGGACAATGTCCGGCTCATAAACGGAATTGTTTGCAAATACCAAAACATCCACACCTGCTATAATGGCTTGCTTCACAGCGGTCTCGAGACCGTAATATGAACGAATCGCCTCCATCTGCATGTCGTCGGAAAAAAGAACTCCATCAAAATTAAGTGAATCCCTTAATAGATCGGTTTGGACAGCTTTTGAAAGCGTAGCGGGATAATCCGGATCGAGGTTTTCATTAAACACGTGGGCTGTCATGATAGCGAAGCTTTGGTCAGAAGCGATTAAATTTCGGTAAGGCTCAAGTTCGATATCTTCCCATGTTTCGGTTACATCTGCCATGCCCACATGCGAATCATTCCAGGCGCTGCCGTGACCCGGGAAATGCTTAAGCACTCCGATGATATTCTGTCTGGAAAATTCCTCAAGAAATATTTTAGCGTGTTTTGTTACTAGATCCGGGTCGCTACTGAAACTCCGTTCAATCTGACCAATTACCGGGTTCTCGGGATTCGTATTTAGATCTACAACCGGAGCAAAGTTGACATTAAAACCTAAATTTTGAAGTTGATCGCTCATCTTTTGAGCGTACACGCGCGTGCTGTCTTCGTTGTTTAATAATCCCAGATATTCTGCTGAAACGTGATTTTCAAAATCTCTTGCCGGTTTTAATCGAGCTACTCTTCCGCCCTCCTGGTCGACAGCAATAAAAAGAGGTGATTGGCTATAACTGCGTAGCTGTTGATTTAGAATTACAACCTGCTCTGCCGATTGAATATTGCGGTCCGGAGTTCCGGTTGGTACATCATAGTCAAAGAGAATAACACCACCCGCATGATACTCCGTTAGGTCTCGAATAATGTGAGCCGATTCATCTACGGAAAAACCTTGAAAGCCAACCATTAGCATCTGTCCGATTTTTTCTTCCAATGTAGGGTTTTGCTCTGTTACAGATTGGCTGCATGAGGTGTTACAAAAAAAAGTGAATATAATTGAAAAAAGTATTATTTGAGTAGATTTCATCTAATTGGTATAGTTGTTTAGCTATTGATAATAAATTACTTATCTAAATAATTGGTCTATTTGAATAGGTGATATATTAAAACTTTTTAACCTTTTAATTTGTAACAAAAACATGTCGAATTACTCTTGTAGGTGTAAGTCATGATACAGCAAAAGAATAACCGCGGAAAAACCGTACGTATTCAAATCGTAACAGTACACAATTGTGTGAGAATTCCGTACAAACATTTATTTGATTTAGCATAAGTTCACGGAAATAGATTTATTGAAAGTAAATAGTAAAGATCACCCGGGTAAGTATTATAAGCAAGTGACACCATTGCAAAATGGGAAGAGTTGGCCAGCCAGCAGAATAATGATTAGCAATCAAATATTATATAGACGATCAATTTAATGGATATGATTGAGAGCAATACAAATAATGAGCTTGAAGAAAAGATTGACCAATATGTCAGTGGTAATCTCAATGAAGAAGAAATAGATGAATTATGGTCTGAAGTTATTTTCGATGACTACTACTATGATTATATGAAAACAGTGGCCAGCTTGAAGGGGTTGGCTAATGGAGAACGGAAATCGAATGTGCATGCTCTCTATCGCAGTTCTACACTTCAGTGGCTGGCAGCAGCTGCTATTGTGATTATAGCTTCCGGGTTAATCCTTTTCAATGTGTATGATGAGCAACAATATGCTGTTCAGCCAATCGATTCCATAGAACTGGATTACTACAGATCGGCAGAGGGAGTTGCTGAAACTACAGACGTAAGTGAAATATTAATGTCTGTTATTGCTGAAGCAAACAGAGGAAATGTTAGATCGGCCATTCAAATAGTAGACAACAGAATTTCTGAAATAAACTCGCAGGAAGGGAAGGCTGAATTGCTTGCAACAGCGGGTTCCATCTACTATAATGAAGGCATGTATCTGGAAGCTGCTGAGTACTTTGAGCGATCTCTAGACTATGAAATTGAAAACATCATCATCCAGGAGCAAAGTTACTGGTATCTTGGAAATGCCTATTTTCAGCTAAATAGAATAGAAGAGGCCAGAACTACACTTGAAAAAGCGTATCAGCTGAATGGCGCATACAGCCGAATTGCTGAGCGATATATCCAGGCGCTGGCATCTGAATAAAAAAGTATGGTATCGACAAAAACCCGGGCTCTATTGTGAGTGCGGGTTTTTTTGTGTCTACATTATTCTGAATTTGATATGAAATCGAAAAATTTAGTATTTGATGGCCCTTCTTTATGTATTTCGGTGTGCTGAAGGCTCTTTATTATAGTGATGCATCGAGTAAACCTTTTCTGAAAAGGTGTAACACCGGTGAAGACGGAGCTATTGCCTGATATACATAGAGAGAAAAAATGTGAAGTCGTACCCCTGCCGTTCTATTGGCCGTGATCTATGTGAACTTCTCGCAGATCACCTAGAATGCTGAGTGAGTAGAAGCTTTAATGAAGTTAATTCTAAATTAAGCCGCAGAAGAGTATTTCCTCCGTCCTGTAACTACTAACCCGGCGATAAATAGTCCTGCTAAAAAGAGGGAGCCTGCATACCAGTTTTGATCCGAGACAATAGGGCTGTGATCTCCATTTAGGATGTAAGGTCCCCAAAAATGCGGATTTGCATTTTTAGACTTGATGAACTCAATTTTGGTAAGCTGAAGTGCTTTAGATTTTGTCTCTCCGTTATTTAAATGCTTATAGAATTGCTCAGCAAACTCTGCGGCATAGTGATCATTTACAGACCAAGAGTTCAGTACAAGGCTTTTAGCACCAGCATAACGAAGCGCCCGGCTGATTCCCATCACACCGCTACCCTGAAGGAATCGATCTCCCCCCGACTCGCAAGAGTTGAGCATGATGAGATCATTTTGCAGGTTTAGATCGAATAGTTCATAGGCGAATAAACGGCCGGAGAGAACTTGATTTGACTGTTCAGATTCATCAGCATAAAAATGGAGGGTAGAAAATAGCGGGTCACTGTCAGAAACTTCACTGTGGGTAGCCATGTGCAGGATTTTACTGCTGCCGGCGCTGTTCCTGAACTTCTCAACTGTAGCGTCTTCGTTAATAAATGTTCTGTTTTGGTCTAATCGATTCAGCCTTTCGCTGATATTCATAATCTCTTCAGGAGCTTTTGGCAGTGAAACAAGATTTCGTGAGGTTGTGCCATTTTGAAAGTCATTCACTCCAAATCCCGAAAATCCATACCGGTGATTATTTCGCTGTTGGCGAGTTTTTAGATCCTGAAGGCTGTTTAAAGTGCGAACCTCGGCCATTTCAATCAGATATTTAGCAGAGCCAAAGCTATTTGGTGATTCCGGCGGATTCACAGGGATAATTCCCAGCGGGAGTTGATGGAAATACCCATCTGCCATTACAATGATTGAATTCGATTGATTAATAATATTGTCTATATCGATCAAACGCCCTATCCGATAAAACTTTTCCAGGTCTGTTCTTCCAACAAGAATGGACTCTAAAGCACTTTCAAAAAGTGCCCGGTTCGATTCATTCAGGTCAACTTTCTTGATCTCCAAATTTGCCCGGTCAATCACAGAGATATAAAGCTGATCTCCAATTTCCGTGATGTGGAGCAACGTTTCAGAAAATCCCAGCTGACGCTGAATAGTTCTAAGATTGATCGGTCGATCAATGTGACTTTTATCGGAAGATGATAAAGATTGCCGTTCAGCCGATAATCTTGAAAGTCGATTCTGGAGGCTCAGTCTGTCGCTTTCTTTCGCGACCAAAATCTGGCGGCGAACCCGGTCCATTTCCTGGGTCAGATTCCGAATAGTGGTGAGCTCCTCTTCACTCAGGTGTGAAGAACGCACTAAAGGGTTGTCTGTTAAGGTAGCATCGTTTATCGTTTTAATTCGGTCAAATAAAATCAAGGCATCTGCATACTGATTATTTTCGAGTAGGTAGTCAGCATATTTCTCGAATAGATAGATGTACTCTTCTTCTACTGTCCAGTATCCCGATTCGGCCTCAGAAGTATTTCGGGAGCGTTCAAAAACCAACTCAGCTGCCTCTGAGTAGAGCCGCTCTGCTTCTGTGGTGTTGCCAAAATAAGCTGCAACATCCGCCTGAATCGTTTGAGCTAAAATTAAAATATTAAAGTCCAGATCTGACATATCATGGGCACGAAATTCGCGCACCAACTGCCGAGCCTCATTGTAGTTCTCTAAAAAAGTTTGGATTTGTGCGATTTTGATCGTCATTTCTATATAAGTTGTCGCATCAGAATCACCAACAGATCGCGATTTTATTTCTTCTAATAAATCTAAACTGTAGTTGTAGTTATTATTTTTGAGATTCATGTTAGCTATTTCGAAATTAACTCGATTTTCTAATCTGGTAATTCCTAAAGAGTCAATCAATGATTTGGCTTTGTCCAAATATTCGAACGCTTTTTCTCTGTTGTTTAAATACTGATCTTCGAAAAGCGCCTTGGATATATTTATTGTGATTAGTTCATCTGTGTTTGAATTCTCATTAGCTAAATTTTGTGCTTGATTTATATATTGTCTTGATAACTCCCAGTTCTGATTTGATCTGTAGAATAGGTGAAGGTTGCGATAGATTCTGCTCTGAAAGTCATAGTTGTTAAGCTCTTTAGCTATGTTCAGCGCCTTTATTTGTGACTCTATATAATTTGCTGACTCGCCTGTTTTGAAATAGACAAGGCCTAAATTGTTATATAAACTTGCCTGAGAGGATAGCGGTAGATCTACTGCCTGGTCTAAAATAGATAAGAAAGTTTGCCTTGCTTCTTGATATTTTCCAATCTGATATAGATACCCTCCGTGTGAAGCAAGAATTGAATTCAGTGTAGAATTCAATTCCAAATATTGACTGATAGGAATGGTGAAATTTCTCTGTATTTCCAGGCTACTGTCGATATGTCCCAGCCTGTAGAGCGCAAATTCAGCTCCCCAGAGAAGGTTCAGTTTAATTCTTGAGTGTGGCAGATGTTGGAGAAAATGGAACTCATCATGTATTCTGTTGATAGAGCTGTAATCTGTTGTTTCATAGTAAGCTTTTAAGATAGTAGCGGTTTGATAGCTTCTTTTAATTTCGTTCTCAAACCTTCTGTTTGATGAGTTTTCCCAAAGGGTCTTGATGGTTTCAAAAAATTCATCCGAGGTAACATTATTGTTGCTTACATGAAAAGAGATCAGAAAGTGCTGAAAACCAATAGTTGAGTTGATGAATGCGTTATTTCCAACCTCTTTTCCATCTCTCACTAACCGATTGAGTAGCCGGTACTGTCTATTTTCGGCAGATTCGTAAAATTTATTAAATCCTTCTATACGTCTGTCCGGATTCTCCTCGAGGAGTAGATAGCTTAACAGCAGAAGCTCATCTTCATTTTGTATTCCCAGATCATACAAAAACTCTTTGAGATCAGTTTGAGTATTTAATGCATGTTTGATGTAACCGTTCTCTACATGTTCAATTATGAACCCATGATACTCTTCAGGACTTGAGTAGTAGAGGGTGCCTGTTGCCCAGATCGTTTCTGTAGTAACTTCACGGTTGATCTGCTCATCTAAAAAATTGTAGATATAGTTTTCCCAAGAGTTTGAATCGGACATAAAAAATGCCAGGAGCAGAAAAACTTTAACCATCAAGCAGTGATTTAAACCGTAGAGTGAACCTTAAATTACAAATTAATACGGTAATTAGTCGGTCATTTCGGGTTTAACGATAATCGGGTCCATATCGTCGCCGGTTCTCTGGTCCCAGGTATCTCCGGCACGTTCGATGGTGGTTGTTTCCACAG
>SL_7KL_010_BRINEDRAFT_10000546_pt1 | contig 17844 bp, 21 predicted proteins | sample SodLak_010_BRINE_FD_10663 | JGI IMG/M metagenome (IMG submission 10663)
CGATGACGTCCGCCTCGGTTTGGGATGCTTTTCGGAGTAGCTCCGGTCGATCGCCTGGTGAAAAAAGAACGCTTCGTCGAGCCATATATTGTATGCTTCGACGAGCTACTTGAGCGCTCGCGTTGAATGGGTTGCTTGCTGGAACCCATGAACAATCGATATAATTTTTGCCGCGGCTGTGAATCTGCGTGCATGGCTGGACGCTACTTTGCGGAGTTTACCGTTGGTGAGACGATCGAACACAAACGACGCCGAACGATCTCCGAGAGCGATAACCAACGGTTCTGTGATATGACGATGAACCAGCAGCCACTCCATCTTGATGCGATGTTCGCATCTGAAACGCAGTTTGGCGAGCGGCTCGTTAACGGAATATATACAATGGCGCTTGCAGTGGGTATTTCAATCCCGGAAACGACAGACGGAACGATCGTCGCAAACCTCTCATACGATAATGTCTCACACCCAGCACCCGTTTTTCATGGCGATACGATCCGCGCACAGTCGACTGTGACCAAAAAGCGTGAAACAAGCGATGGAGCGCGCGGCGTTGTGACGATGCATGTTGAGGTGTTCACTGTCTCCCCGGAAGCAGCTGATGAGTTGGTCTGTGAGTTCGATCGCACCGTTTTGTCGCTCAAAAGGTCGTCACAGTAACTGATTGGTCGTATTGGTCGCACCTTTTTAATCAGTTGGCTGTGAGAGAGCCTTCATGAACGGACAGACAGAACAAACGTCCCCGATTGTTCCAGACGGAAGTGGCGACCTTGACCTCTCCACAGACCTTGACTGGCTCTCTATTGACGACGGTGAGGAGATTTTGTGGGCCTCAACAGCGCACAAAAGTAGCCTTGTCCCTTCGTTTGCGATCGGCATTCCGCTGGTGTTTATTCTCATTGGAATTCCGATTCTGATTGCGGCGTATCTTGATTTCAAAAACACGAACTACGTTGTGACTAGCCGTGGCTTATATCGAAAGTCCGGGATTCTCTCCCGAGATGTCCAACAGATTGGCTTCGATAAAGTACAGAATATCTCATACATGCAGACCGCGGTTGGCTCCTACTTCGGATACGGTAATGTGAATGTGAGCACCGCCGGTAGTTCAGGTGTTGAGCTACAGTTTCGAAGCGTCCCCGAACCGGCCCAACTGCAGGACCTAATTACAGGACAAGCGGAGAAACGAAGCGAAAAACGCGATCGCGAGGGGCGTGCTGATGAACCATCGAAGGAAGATGTCCTCGCAAACATTCTCACCGAATTACAAGCGATTCGAACTGCGATCGAATCAACAAACGCCATCGAACAAGAGCACCCACGAGGCGATCAGACAGATGAGCGATGAGAGGGAGAGACCAACGTGGCTACCCAGAGATGAGCGAATCCAGTGGGAGGGACAGCCACGAACAGCACATATTCTCCCAAGCGTCGTGATTGGAGTGCTGTTCATTATTGGGTCGGCGTGGGCAGCGAGTGCCCTGTCGTCCCTGTTTGTTTTGGGTGCGATTATCGGACTGCTCATTATTGGCTGGTCATATCTGTATCTGCAACGGCTCCAGTACGTTGTCACCGAGCACGCTGTCTGGGCCCATAGTGGCGTGCTGAGTCGAACTGTTCGACGAATCTCACTCGAACATGTGCAAAACGTTGGCTACACACAGTCAGTTCGTGGCTCGTTGTTCGGATACGGGACGGTGTCGATCGAGGTGGCAGGCGGGGCCGATATGTGGTTCCGGGATATCAAGTCACCACAAGCTGTGATGGAATATATTGAATCCTCGAATAGCGATCGAGCGCAGGACAGAGCTGAGATTCCCGGATCAGTGGCACAATGGCGATCAATTTACAAGGAGGTAGCCGCGATTCGGGAGTTCGTTGAGAAGGACCGTCTGTAATTTAGGCTCTCCCTGTTAGTACGGAAAACACGCATACCTAACTGTCTCCATCTCACAGTGTGCGTTGATGACTACCTCCCGTGAGCTCGTCGGTATTTTTCTCCGAGGGCTCTGTATGGGTGCTGCAGACGCAGTTCCTGGCGTCTCTGGCGGTACGATCGCACTGATAACCGGCATCTATGAGCGCCTCATTGCGGCCATAACTGCAGTTACCCCTCTACGACTCTACCGAGTTGTCCGTGGGATCAAGGCGCCGTACCGCGATGATGCCCGTGCGGCACTCGCTGAACTCGATATGGGGTTTCTCGTTGCACTAATTGCAGGGGTTGGCACCGCAGTTGTTACTGTTTTAAGTATCGTTTCGTATCTCCTTGCGACATATCCGATTCACACCTTTGGCTTCTTTTTTGGGTTGATTGCAGCGAGCGCGATCGTTCTCTACCGAGATGTCCGGCTTGACACACGTGGACGCATTGTCGCAGCAGTTAGTGGGTTTATTCTCGCATTTCTTGTTTCAGGACAGGCTGCAAGCACGCTTGGAACTGGGAGCGTGATGATATTTGTTGCAGGTGCGATCGCAGTCAGTGCAATGATTTTACCCGGTATTTCCGGTTCGCTCCTTCTCATTTTGCTTGGGCAGTATGAGTATATGTCAAATGCACTCTCGGAATTTGTCCGATCGGTGTTGGGGATTCTCACTGGAAACGGCATTTCGGGGGCGATCGAAACTGCACCACCCGTTATTACATTCATGATTGGTGCTGTCTGTGGGCTATTTACAGTCGCCTACGCGGTACGATTTGCACTGAAGCGATATCGAGCCGCAACGATTGCATTTCTTGTCAGCCTCATTGTTGGAGCGCTGCGTGCACCTGTTGTCCGTGTTGATGAGCACCTCACACAGACTGGAGGGGTCTGGACACCAACCGTTGTTGGTGTCTTTGTTGGGGTAGCGGTAATCGGGGCGGTTGCTGTCGGTGTGTTAGATTACTATGCAGGAGCGATAGAGTACAGCCGAGAATAGTACTGTTACTCGCGCGAAACCGCAATATTACGAACGGTGTCGCCACAGTGCGGACACGTTCCTGGGCTGTCTGTTCGATGCTCACGGTACGTACACGAGACACATTCGTAGTATCCAGTCGAAGGAGTATATGGATCAATATCTGCGTGATTTGTGTTCATACAACATGATTACTGTTCAGTGCTCATCAACGTTCTCCTCAAACACTACAAATCGCTATTAATCAATATTAATACTACTAGCATCGAATCTAAAACAGTTTTCATGTATTGATAAACAGACTAATATAGCGTTTCTTCAGACAATCGTTAAATTATGTGGCCGCGATCGTATCGGGCTACGCGCTTGTTGTCGGTCATTTTTTAGTAACACTCCACCTCTACACTGCATGGTTTCAGAGCTGTTTGACCCCGATCGATGGGAGACAGTCACGGACGAATTTGACGACATTACCTATCATCGCGGTGTCGATGTGCCGGTTGTCAGGATCGCATTTGATCGCCCGGAGGTTCGAAATGCGTTCCGACCAGGGACCGTGGACGAACTGTATGCCGCCCTTGATCATGCACGAAAGCAAGCAGATATCGGCTGTGTGCTTCTCACTGGAAACGGTCCATCAAACAAAGATGGCGGCTGGGCATTCTGTTCCGGTGGCGATCAGTCCGTCCGCGGTGGCTCCGGGTATGAGTATCGTGATGACGATGCAGCAGGCAGTGACGACGATCCGTTAGTCCGGGAGGCAAAAGCTGGACGACTGCATATCCTTGAGGTCCAGCGTCTTATCCGATTCATGCCAAAGCCAGTTGTTGCGGTTGTTCCCGGCTGGGCAGTTGGTGGTGGCCATTCCCTCCACGTGATTTGTGATCTTACGCTTGCAAGCAAACAGCATGCAAAGTTCCTCCAAACGGATCCGGATGTTGCATCGTTTGATGGTGGCTTTGGCTCCGCATATCTTGCCCGGCAGGTTGGACAGAAGAAAGCACGGGAGATTTTCTTCCGTGGGAAAACCTACTCCGCGGACGAAGCGGTTGAGATGGGCATGGCGAATGAAGCGATCGATCACGAGTCGCTTGAATCCGTGGCGATCGAGTGGGCCGATGAGATGACACAAAAGAGCCCAACCGCGATGCGGATGCTGAAATATGCGTTCAATCTTGCAGATGATGGCATGGTTGGACAGCAGGTGTTCGCCGGAGAGGCCACTCGGCTTGGCTATATGACAGATGAAGCAAAAGAGGGGCGGGACGCGTTTCTCGAAAAGCGGGAGCCACGATTCCGTGAGTTCCCATGGCACTATTGAGCAATACACGCTGACAACGTAACCATAGCCGCTTTGCATGACCGATTCCTATACCGTATAATGAGTATGCAGGAGGTGTCAATGCCAAAGGCATGGGTGATGGCTGCACGACCGCAGACGCTCCCTGCTGCGGCAGCACCGGTGTTTGTTGGTGTTGGGCTTGCGTGGAACGATGGCGTCTTTGCACTGTTTCCCGCACTCGCTGCACTAATCGGAGCCGCGTTGATTCAGATCGGGACCAATTTTGCAAACGACTACTACGATGCAGTGCAGGGTGCAGATACTGAGGCTCGGGAGGGGTTTACTCGAGTGACGCAGGCTGGAATCATCGAACCGACTGCGGTGAAACGTGCCATGTATCTCACGTTTGCGGCAGCGATTCTTGTTGGAACATATCTTGTCTATGTTGGTGGTGTTCCAATCCTCGTGATCGGACTCATCTCGGTTGCGAGTGGGATTGCCTACACTGGCGGCCCATATCCGCTTGGATACCATGGGCTGGGTGACGTCTTCGTGTTTGTCTTCTTCGGCGTCATCGCCGTGATGGGAACCTACTATGTCCAAGCGGCAGCCGTGCTTGCAGCACCGCTGTCGATCGGAGTCCCTGCCGGAACCGTCACCGCCGCGGCATTCGTTGCAAGCCTCCCAATCGCAGCGATTTCAACGAACATTCTCGTCGTGAACAACATCCGCGATCGAAGAGAGGACGCAACAACCGGAAAGCGAACGCTCGCCGTTCGGTTTGGGTACCGGGTGAGTCGGGTTCAGTATGTGGCGCTGATGGTGCTTGCCTATGCAACGCCATTCTGGTTCGTACTCACAGAGTCCTCTTTCGGAGCACTGCTCCCGCTTGTGACGCTGCCGCTTGCAGTGGGCGTAACGCAAACGGTGCTAACAAAGACGGAGGGTGCTGCGTTGAACCCGGCACTGGAACAAACCGGAAAACTGCTTGCAGCGTACGCAGTCTTATTCACGGTGGGTCTTGCGATCTAACGGCGACCGTACACTACTGAAATGATTACACCATTTTCACTCCGTCTCAAACAGCCGCTTTCGACAGCGCACGGAGACATAACCGAACGGCGTGGGTTTATTTTCCGAATCGATCGTAATGGGACGGTTGGCGTGGGAGAAGCAACACCGTTGCCGGGGTGGACTGAACGCTACGACGAGTGTGAAACGGCACTTACAACCTATGCGAATACAGATGCGACGGCACCGGATCCGACAACACATCCCGCCTGTGCCCATGCGATCGAGTCTGCTGAGCTTGATGCCGCGGCACGGCAAAATGGTTGTTCACTTGCCGCGTATCTTCGCAAAACGGTGTTTGGCCGCTTATCTGGACGCGACGCCATTCCACTGAACGCCACGATCGGTGCAGAGACGACTGAAAAGACGGTTAATCAAGCGATTGCTGCCGTTGAAAACGGATTCCGCTGTCTCAAACTCAAAATGGGTGTTTCCAATCCCGAAGATGATCTCGATCGCGCTCGCGCAGTCCGAGACGCAGTTGGTGAGACGATCGCGATTCGGGTAGATGTAAACGGCGGGTGGGATCGAGAAACCGCAACCGATTGTTTGCCAACGCTTGCAGCGATCGGTATTGAGTATCTTGAACAGCCATTACCGGCAGGAGATATAGAGGGGCATACAATGCTCCGAGAGAGGGGAGCCGTTCCGATCGCGGTTGATGAATCGCTTCAACGAGCGTCCGTGACTGAACTGATTGCTGCTGATGCAGCAGATATCCTTGTTCTCAAACCGATGGTGCTCGGTGGGCCGAAGCAAACTGCACGCGCAGCACAGACAGCCCAAGAACATGGACTCGATGTTGTCGTGACGACAACCATTGATGCTGCCGTCGCCCGGACGACTGCTGCACACGTTGCAGCGGCAATTCCACGCTGTCGTCCATGCGGGCTTGCTACAGGATCGTTTCTCGTAGAAGATGTGGTTGCAGATCCGCTGACAATTACTGACGGGGCACTGTGCCTTCCTGACACAACCGGGATTTTCGACGGTTTTATTCAGTCGATCTGAGCGGGTATCGTATGGAGAGACGCGCGACAGACTGGCGATCGACAGCGGTCGATTGGAGCGGGGCCGCTGCAGTCTGTGTGACAGTTGGTGGAATTATGCTCGCAACAGTGCTATCGCCCACATTCAGTTGGACACACGCTCCGCTCTCAGAGCTTGGAGTCGAACCTGGTGTTGCATGGATATTCAACGGCGGACTTGTGGGTGGCGCACTCATTGGCCTCCCATTCGCATACGCAATCGCCACAGAGATTTCAGGGTGGAAACACAGCGTGATTGGCGTGACGCTGGCTGTTGGACTCTGTTTCATGGCTGCTGTTGGCGTATTTCCGATGGATAGCCCGTTACATTCCCCGGTCGCAGTTGCGTTCTATCTCACCGTTACCGCGCTGTTTGCGATCGATGGACTGCTACGTCTGCGGACACGCGCAGGGAAGATTTCGATCGCGTTTGTGCCGATACACATGCTCGGATGGATTCTCTGGGGTGCAGGGTATTTTCCGGGGCCGGGGCTTGCACTGCCTGAGCTGTACGGTGCGCTCTTATTTTCTATTTGGGTGATTGTGCTGAGCCCAAAAGCTGTTGTGTCGATTGAAACATAACTGGCACACAGTTTTGATCGTGGGTGGAAAATCAGTGCTATGGTCCGGGAAGTTCGAATTACAAAGACGGAACCGCTTCGCATTGATGAATCAGACATCGACCCCAAGTACGGCGATATCGCAATCTGTCAGTGTGGTCTCAGCGACGATCGACCGTTCTGTGATGGTAGCCACAAACGGACGGATGATGAGATGGAAGGAGTAATCTATCGATATACCGAAACCGATCGAAAGGTCGTCGAATCGCTAACGCTTACTGAAGAAGAAATATAAATCGCTGTAAAATAAATCAGTTAGATCTGCCCTGCGCCGACATAGAGGACGACGACGAGGAACACCCAGACGATATCGACAAAGTGCCAGTACATCGATGCGGTACTGACTGAGAGATGCCGTTCTGCGGAGTACTGCCCATAGAGGCCACGAATAAACACGATCGAGAGGATTACGATACCGAGTGCAACGTGTAGCCCGTGCAAGCCGGTCAATCCGAAGAATGCAGATCCGTAGACTCCTTCAGTGAAATTAAATCCGTATGTGACAATGAATTGGTAGTACTCAAGCGTCTGTCCGCCAAGGAACACCAGCCCTAAAAAGACTGTGAGACCCATTCCGCGGACGAAGTTTTTCCGATCATTGTGTCGGATTGCGTGATGCGCCCAGTGAAGCGTAAAGGACGAAGCAATCAGGACCATCGTATTTGCAATGATGAGCGAACCGGTCAACGCCTCCGTCGGTGTTGCAGCCGGGAGCGCCCAATCAGTTCCTGCACGGAAGTAGAAGTAGTATGCAAAGATCGCACCGAAGGTCGCGATCTCTGTCCCGAGGAATGTGATCATTCCCCATCGAAGCGAAACGGGACCTGCAGCAGTGATATCGCGTGTCCAGAACTTCGTAATGAACGCATGGTAGAGCCAGCCATAGATACCGACAAGGAACAAGCCAATGCTTGCAACTGCGGCTCCGATACCGATCAGTGGTGATCCAACGACGTCGCGAAGAATCCACAGCGCCATCCCGATGTAGATTCCGGATCCACCAACGGCAGTGATAAATGGCCACCAGCTTGCTTCACCGAATCCACGTGGCCAATCTTCTACCGCTGGAAGATGGTGATGGTGATGATCGTCGTGACCATCGTCCGTTTCTAGACTCATACCAGTCCCTTACCAGCCGACTACTAAAAATCCATCCAACTGCGACGGCACATTTTGCCACACGCAAAATCTATGCTAACTGGTACACCAATCGAACTGACGGACGATTCCGCAAGCTACTCGTGGCTCCCATCCGTCCTTTCGATAATGGACCGGGTCCCACGACGAGTGGTACGTACTGTTGGGGGAATGGCGATACTTGCGACAGTGCTTGTCGTTTTTGTCGGGAGCGCAAGCGCACACGCAGCGGCGCTTCGAGATGCCGCACCGAGTTCGCTCGATGTTCCGACTTGGCTCTTTTTGACAACAGGTGGTGGCGCAGTTGGTGCCTCGTTTTTGCTTGCGAGCTTTGTTACCGATCGAGTCTTCATCCGGTCGCTACACGAGTGGGGTGGAACACTTCCGTCTCCAGGGCGGGTTCTCAGTGGGCTCATTAAACTAACAGGCGTAGTGCTGCTTGCCTTCACCATCTATGTTGGATTCTTCGGCCCACCGACTGGGTATCGAAACTTCGCTGTGCTCTTTGTGTGGATTGCGTGGTGGGGAGGGTACGTTGCGTCAACGTATCTCATTGGGAATACGTGGCCGACGCTGAATCCGTTTCGGACGATCGCAGAGCTATTTCCGTCCGCTGGCCTCACCTATCCGGAGCGGTTGGGTGCATGGCCGAGCGTTGCAGGCCTGTTGCTCCTGATTTGGATCGAAGTTGTGAGTCCCCTTGCAGATGATCCACANGTACTTGCGGCGACAATCTCCGGCTATGCAGTGGTGACAGTCATTGGGGCGATCGCCTTTGGGAGCGACACCTGGTTCGGTACTGTAGATCCGCTGTCGCGAGCACTTGCATACTTTGGTCGGTTTGCTCCGTTTGAGCGAACTGAAAACGGGATTGTGTTCCGTCTACCAGGGATGGCGCTCTCGGAGCCAACGCTTGTCTCTGGTCGAGACGAGGTTGCATTTATTGTCTGTTTGCTCTATGTCACTACATTCGATGGTTTTGTCGCAACATGGCTGTGGGCGGACTTTGCGCTGTTCGCTGTTGGATTGGGTTTTCCGCCAATGGTCGTCTATTTTGTGAGTTATCTGCTTGGATTCGCTGTGTTCCTTGCAGCATTCTGGTGGGCACTCGACGTTGCTCGGACGTACGGAAACACGTACATTTCAAAAGATGAGTTGGCACGGCGGTTTGCACCGTCATTACTTGCGATTGCCGTCGGGTACCATATCTCACATAATCTTGGTGTCTTTTTAGGACTCCTCCCATCAGTTCTTGTTGTCGGAGCAATGCCACTGTCACCACCACAACAGCCACCGATCCTTGCCGCACTCCCCGGATGGGTTGCAGGGTTGGAACTCGCATTCGTCCTCATTGGACATTTCATTGCAGTGTGGGTTGCACACGCGGCAGCGTACGATCTCTTCCCTGGACGGATGGAAGCGATCAAAAGCCAGTACGGAATTACAATTGTTATGATATTTTATACCGTGGTTAGTCTCTGGATTGTTACCACGCCGATCGTTGAACCGCCATTCATTGCAGGAGGTGAAGCCCCGCAATGACGAAAGAGCAGATCACGAATGCCCATTGGCCACCGGAAACAGAGATCCCAAATGGTGACGATCCCACCGTTTGTCCATACTGTTCATTCCCGCTTCCGGACGATGAACAGCTCGTGCTTCACGTTGGACTTCGACACTACGGGGAGTGTACAGAGGAAGAAAAAGAGGCGTTCAGAGACGCCTATGTTGAAGAGGAGAAAGCGCTCAACCGGTTCCGTATCATTGCACTCGGCGGATTAGTGCTCCTATACTTTGGATTTCTCATTATATACGCACTCTTAGCTGGATGATCATGCTACCAAAACCCACAATCAACAGATAATTACTGAAATTAACGTCAGACGCTCCGGAAAGTATTTCCCTCGTGTCGGGAGACGTTACGGCAAATGGAACGTGAGATTGTCGAGACGATCACCGAGTGGGAGCCGGTGCCGTTCGGCGGTGGATACGATGGGCTCCATTCGCTCGCAGAGAGCCGTTTCTCAGGGGCGATTTCGTCGGGGTCTACATGGGCATTCATGCTGAACGGAAAACTCATTGGTGTCGTTGATGGAACAGTAGCGTCGTTTGAGGACGGCAGTGGAACTGCCTACGAGGCACCGGACACCGCATTGCCGCTTCTGTTTGCGATGCAAACAACCGATCGTGAAAAGAAAGGACAGTATTATACAAACGATACTCCACTGTCTTCTGTCGATGAGACCCTTTCATCAGGTGGGTTTACCGGGTATATAGAACTCTCTGAGAATGTGCTTTCTGGTGATTACTACATTGTATACTACGGTGGCAAGCCAATGAGTGTTGCATTTGTTGGCAATAGCAGACAGCTTCTTACGGAGGATGAGGCATTCAATCGTGCCGATGATGAAGTTGGGATCTATACCGTTCATAGTGCAGACATCTCCATCATCGAGATTCCGGGCGATAGTGGAACTAATGAAGCTACAGCAAGAGGCGTGGCGAGCAAGACAGAAGCAAAAGAAACGGAGCGCCACCCCACAGAGGATGATACAACAGCACAGACCGGTGCCGACGAGCAGTCAGCGCCTACTGATGATGAGACAGAGACAAATACAGAGACGGACACTGACACGGAGGCAGATACAACTACCGCAGCGCAAGATGAGCCTACTGAAACGACNACCGTAACGTCATCAGCTGTGGACTCCGTTTCTGAGGCCGAACCGCCATCCAAGAAAGGCCCAGACAGTAACGTACCTCACATAGATAATCAATCACAAGAGCAAACAGACGCTGCACCGGAGTCACACACAGACACGACTAAACAGCGTGCTGAATCAACAGACCGCCAACAAAGCTCCAACGCCGACGTATTTAGCAAAGAGGCAAAATGGCGAGAGACCCGGTCGATTCCATCGCTTGACCCCTCAGAATCTGCGACAGTTGTAGAGCCGAAGGGACAGGAAGAGGAAAGCAAAGAGACAGAACACACACCACCCACAGATAGTACGCGACAAGCCAATCGCCGTCCACAGAACAAGACCGCAACACAATCAAAATCACGTAGCAACGCTGAGCAACAGCTGCAACGTGCAAAAAAGCTCTATAAGCAGTTACAACAGAAGGGAAAACGCCTTGAGGCAGAGCGGGACAGCGCTCGAAAAGAGCGCGACGCTGCGGAAAAGAAGGTCAAACAGCTCGAACAAGAGCTTGAAGAGCTCCGATCGAAGCTCGAGTCCCAACAAGTGTCTGAGGCTCCGTCAACGCCTCAGGCCAGAGAGCCGCTTGCGGCTTCTGAAGCGCTGTCAGGAACAAACCTGTTTGTTCGGTATGAAAGCAAAGGCGCTACGACACTCGAAAAGGTGGCTGAAAAACAGGGATCAAAACAAGAGCTCATCGATAACCTCCGATTGGAGAAACACACCTCTTTCGATCGAGAAAACATCAGCGTCAACGGACACGCATATGACACATTCTTGAAAGAGACAATCGAGTATGGTTTCACCAAATGGGTTGTTGAGGACCTCCTGTTTGAGATCATTGATACAGGGAACGAAAACGGGTTGCGCGATGTGTTTGCTGCCGTACCGAAGATTGACCGTGCAGAATTCAAAGGTGTTGTTGAGCTAGAAAGTGATGAGGAGGACGACCCACTCACAGCAACGTTCGATGTGGTACTTCGAGATCGGATGGGGGTGCCGCTTCTCGTTGCAAATTTCAATGACACGCGCGATCCAGCTCGATCTGGGATGATCGAATCGCTCGTCCGATCGGGAAGCGACCTCACCGGTCTTCATGAGAACTTCGGTGGGGTCATGGCAGTTACAGCAAGCTTCTTCGATCCAAGCGCACTTGAGGCTGCAGGCGGCGCTACCGGTGGCGGGTTATTGAGTCGAAGTAAAGGAAAAAGCTATGTGAAAGTCGGACGGAAACAAGGATTTCATCTCTGTCTCGTCGAAAGCCGAGAGGGTGACTTTCACATGAGTGTTCCTGAATTGTAGTAGAGTATAAGGTAAACGACCGACAGCTTAGCCTTCGATTTCTGCAGGATCTTCGATGCGCATCGTACTCAGTTTGTCACCGATGTCATCAAGTTTCTCGTCTAGTTCGTCAACGAACTCCGCAGTTCGCTCGGTCGTAATAGCACCTTGGCTCGATGGCTCGATCAGGTTCTCTTCTTCGAGAACGCGGAGCGAGTAGCGAACCTTGTGATGCGGGTAGCCCGTTTCGTTGGACATTTTCACGATTCCGATCGGCTCGTTATCGAGAACCATCCGAAGTACCTGAAGATGCCGTTCCAACATATCAACTTCTTTTTCAAGTCGGTCTATCATGCCACATGTTAACTTGTCTTTTCAGGGTTTAAAAGTTCCTGTCTGCAGCGACATTCAAAATAGTGGATCTGAATGTTACCCATGGGTGTAGTTAACGGTTCGGTTTTTGTGTTAACAGCAGGCATAATTATTAATAATACAGCGGCTTGAACTCTCTCGGAAATATGTAGATACGATTGTACACAAATATGTATATATGGTACTCTCGACCGTAATCTGTTTATTGGGTGATTGAGAACCTTCGCACATGACAGTCACTATCGTCGGCTCCCAACTTGGCGACGAGGGTAAAGGCGCCCTCGTTGACTTGTGGGGTGGCGACGCAGACGTAGTTGTTCGATATCAAGGCGGCGACAATGCTGGCCATACTGTCGTTGAAGGTGGAACGGAGTACAAGCTTTCACTTGTTCCAAGCGGTGCAGTCCGTGGAAAAGTTGGTGTACTTGGAAACGGCTGTGTTGTCAATCCGAACACACTCTTTTCGGAGATTGATGAGCTCAGGGACCGGGGCCTCGACCCGGACGTTCGCGTCGCAGAGCGCGCACATGTAATTCTTCCATATCACCGTGTGCTTGATGGAATCGAAGAGGAGGCAAAAAGTGGCTCCAATCTTGCAGCAGGTACCACTAAACGAGGTATCGGCCCAACATACGAAGATAAAGCAGGCCGCCGAGGTATCCGAATCGGTGACCTTCTTGATCCAGCTGTCCTGCGCGATCGACTCGAATACGTCGTTCCACAGAAACGTGCACTGGCAGAATCCGTTTATGGACTTGATGTTGATGACGGTGAGCACGCAGAGGCATTCGACGTCGAGTGGCTCTTTGAGACATACAGTGCGATCGGTGAGCGATTAGCTGATGAGAATATGCCGGTCAACGCAGGCGATTTCCTTGGCAAACAGTTCGATGCTGGAAACGAGCTTATGTTTGAGGGCGCACAGGGGACCTCAATTGATATCGATCATGGAATCTACCCATATGTTACATCCTCTAACCCAACTGCGGGTGGGGCTGCAACAGGTTCAGGCTTGGGACCCACCGTTGTTGGGCAAGGCGAAGTGGTTGGGATCGTCAAAGCGTATCTTTCCCGTGTTGGGACGGGTCCACTCCCAACTGAGTTGGATAACTCCGATTCCGAAGAGGAACTTGCGGACTTTATTCGTGAGAAAGGCGGTGAGTTTGGGACCGTAACTGGTCGCCCGCGACGTATCGGCTGGTTAGACCTGCCAATGCTCCGACATGCGACCCGGGCAAACGGCTTCACCGGAATTGCAGTAAATCATATTGATGTTCTTGCTGGCTTAGATGAAGTCAACGTCGGACACGCATACACATTGCATGGTGAAACGATCGAGACAATGCCAGCAACAACAGAGAAGTGGGGCGAGTGTGAGCCGGTTCTAAAATCGTTCGAGCCATGGCCGGAGGTTGACTGGTCGGCTGTCGCAACAGAAGGCTATGATGCGATTCCAGACGCTGCACAGGAGTACCTCCAGTATATCAGTGATGAGCTTGATGTACCGATCTATGCGATCGGTGTCGGACCGGATCGCGAAGAGACCGTTCACGTCGAAAATCCGTTCGATCAATAGGCTTGTTGCCAGTCACGTTTTCATTCACGGTGAACCCGTAGGCTTTTGACGATCCCAACCAAGATATTGGCAATGAAAGAGTCGTTGCTGGATATCATCTGTTGTCCGATCGACAAACACGACCTCGAACTTGAGGTCGATGAAAAAGATGGCGATGAAATCATCAGCGGCACGCTTACGTGCCCCGAGTGTGGTGAGACGTATCCGATCGAAGACGGGATTCCAAACCTCCTTCCCCCGGATATGCGAGACGAAGTGACCGCATAAATACCCGATTATCACGCAGTGACACCGGGCGAAACTCCTTTTAGGTACTGTCCCTGAACGGCAGTCGTACATGGTACAAGATGCTCGCCGTCGATTTCTTGAACTGACGGGGACTGGTGCGGTACTTTCGCTTGCAGGATGTATGGGCAGCGATGATGAAACGCCAGATATCCAAGATGGCGAAGAAGACGGTGCAGACACTTCAGATGACGGTGACGCCGAATCTGTCGTTGAAGAGGGAATGGTGACTGCTGCAGTCGAACCAGATGAAGAGGCGATCGCGGAGCTCCAACAGGAGATTCAACAGGATGTCGAGGACGGCGAGATTGACGAAGAGGAAGCCCAGATTGCGCTTCAAGAAGCACAAATGGAGCTAATGGCCGAGGCACTTGCTGCGTTTGAAGACACTGCAGGTGGTATAGATGGCCTCACGATCGTTGATTCGATCGATGAAGTCGGTGCGATCTTACTTGATGGTGAAGCGGAGGCCATACTTGAGACGCTCACGTATGATGAAGTGTCTGCCCTGCTCCCTGGCGAGCTGTTTGACGAAGTACAACAGCAGGGACAGCAGACTCCATAGTGTAAAATAGCCTCTAGTTTTATTTTCTCTGAGAACAACCGCCAACTAGTGTCAACCCTCACTGTCGAACTTAATCGTGAGTCGCCACATGATGTGAGCGTTGCGTCCACGTTTTCAACAGAAACCCGCTTCACGATTGAGCTCGTCAATACTGGAGAGCCGATACACGTGCATCTTCATCTCGATGATACGCTCTCTCGGGTTGCAGCTCTTGCAACAAATAATCACTTTCTTGGGAGAAAAGAAACAGTGACTGTCGAGATTCCAGTCTCGCCACGTAAAGAGCCAACCAGTGGCCGTTTGAAGATTGTCACAGGCCATGGCTCTGAGATTGCCTACACTACCATCACCGTGTCACCACCTGCAACAGGTACCCAACGGGTTGCTGTTGATGAGAAACTATCTCAACCGAAACCGAATCCGGACCCTGAACCATCTGTTCTGACAGTGCTTTCGAACCAGCTATCGAATCAGTCAGCGCTCACCGTTCTCTTTGCCGTTTTTGCGGTCCTCCTTGCGTTGGGGATCGGCCTCAGTATTGGTGACCCACTTGTGCTTGTTGGTAGTCTTGTTGTGATCATTGGTGCGGTTGGAGCGATCGTGATTGCAAACAGTTGGTAGCAGTGGTCTACTCTTCGTGTGTATCTTGCTCGTGATCAGAGTGACCTGAGTGGTCAGAATGACCGTGACCAGCATCCGCTTCAATAAGATGCCCATGCTCGTCCATCCGTTTCTCGCGGAGGAACCTTGCCCGATACCGATTTGCACCTTCATACACATCTGCCTCCCGGATATCGTCCGTCTCATCATCCGCAACAGCGTGGATAATATCCTCAATCTGTTCCTTTTCGCTTGATGTTAGCTCAAACGTATACGTCTCCGTTTCCTCACGCTCAAGTGTTGTCCATTTGCGTGCGGCCGCAACAACAAGCGAACATGGCTCACGGCACGGGAATATCCCATCACCGCCCTCTGCATGGAGCGGTGTCTCCTCATCGTACTGCCACTCTCTTCGCTTGAGACACTGGCTGTCTGTACAGCACGTCGCTGCAACATGCTCGACTGCGTCGTACGCAAGTTCGTCAATAATGCCGTAGATGCCTGTTTGTCGCTCTGCAGTATCTCGCCAATGGTCAATATCGAGCGTCCCCTGGTGTTCTCTGTACCAGTTGGCGATCGTTGCAGGGTAGAATGTGTCGACCGTTTCATAAGCGTCTCGAGCCGATAGCTCCGTGAATACCCAGCCAGTCGGGAGCGATGGTGCAGTTCGGAGTGGGCGGTAGCGGCCTTTTCCATCAAATGTGCCGATATCTCTCGCTGAAAGCGGGTCGCTGTATGCGTCAAGCGTTGATGCTGAGGAGTCATGGTCGTCAACATGACGAATCTCATACTGTCGGGCACCATCCTGTGCCAGTGTGGTTGTTATCTGCAGTTGTCCCCACGCTTTTGTCATCCCGTCAGCTAATGCAGCATAGCGATCGACGACCGGATGTTCGTCTCCGTCTTCTAAAAATCGAAGGAATGCGAATAAGTGTGGGACTTCGTTACCGACGACCTCACTCCAAAACCACCAGTTGGTGAGATAGTCGGACGCCTGTCTGGCTTGTTCGTGAAGCTCACTTTCGGAGAGACGGCTGGCCGTGATTTCGTTCGTTTCGAACTCATAGGTGTCCGTTTTTGGCTCGTAGCGAACATAGAGATCATCAAAGGCGATAACATCCTCCGATGAGAGCGTCGAAAGAAATGCGTCGAACTGATTCGGTTCGATCGAATCAAGAGTAACGCTCATTACTTAATCACCCATCGCTGGTTCCGCAGACCGGGTCTGTTCACGAACGATCTCAAGCGCGTCACCGATTGACGCACCAGCATCCGCAGCACGTTCCAAAATAACATCCGCCATCAATCCTTCAGTCCCCACGGCACCTGCATACCAGATTCGATGCCCATCGACGTGTGCTGGTATGTCGTAGCCTTTTGTATAATCATCTGTGAGCCCCATATCTTCGGGGATGTCCTCCTGTGTATGGAACCCATCTGCGATGAATAGCGGAACAACAACGATGTCTTCGGTTTCAAAGAAATCAGTCACGTCGTCTACTTCCGGTTCTTCATCCATATAGAGGGCTTGGACCTCCTCGAAGCGGTCCATCTGTCGAATTCGATCGGCGTGGTACTCAATCGCTTTTGCGGAGTTTTCATTGCGCTCTGTTCCATGCCCAACAACCGCAAATCCAAATCCGTCACCGACATCTGAGTCTCCGGTCACAGACTCTGCGCGACGAACGAGCACATCAGTCATCGCCTCGTGTGTTCCAACAGGGCCGCAATAGTGGACTGTTCGATCGATATCTTCTGCAGTGATAACAGTATGATCTGCACTGAGTCCATCGGAGTCCCACTGAGAGACATCCCACCCATTTAACCGAAGTTCGCGTGGAATCACTTGTTCTGTAAAGTATCCCTCGCTGATGAACAGCGGAACCACGTAGATTTCGTCACCTTCGACTGTCCGTAGCACCTCCCGAAGCGATGGCTCTTCTTTCCAGAATCCAGTGCGGACTTCATCAAACGCACCAATCGATCGGATCGTGTCCGCGTGATCGTGTGTTGGTGCACTTGAGTCTGGATTCAGATGTGAACCGTGCGCAACAATTACCAGCGATTGCATACCCAATATTGGGATGGCAGCGGTTTATGAACTTCGACGGTGAGTTCAATATCAATGTTAATTTTAAAACATATCGACATTTCATACATTCTGTATAAAATGGAATAATACATGTATTTATGCTCAATTAGTTAAAATATACATACTAAATAGAGGCATTCGGCAACAATTTATAAATAATGAGGTGTATGAAGAATGTATGTCATCAGATGTGACAACGACCGACGGACGGCGTCGTAAGATTCTCAAATCGATCGGCGCAGCAGGTCTTATTGGCCTTGCAGGATGTACCGGAAACGGGAACGGAGACGCCAACGGTAATGGCAACGGTAACGGTGCGGACGACGGAAACGGTA
>SL_7KL_010_BRINEDRAFT_10000547_pt1 | contig 17835 bp, 17 predicted proteins | sample SodLak_010_BRINE_FD_10663 | JGI IMG/M metagenome (IMG submission 10663)
TCGCCCGACGCCCTGGCGCAGTACCTGCGCGAAAAGCACTGACTCGGGTTTCTCTGGCCACCACCGCGCGCTGGCGCTACGGTGGACCCAGCCAACCTTCGGAGAACGCCCTATGAGCCACTCGACCCCCAACCGCCTCGACGACCTGGTTGCCCGCAGCCGCCGCGACCAGGCGGAACGGGAACAGGGCTACCGCGAGCAAGCGTTGAAGATGTATCCGTGGGTATGCGGCCGCTGCGGGCGCGAATTCACCCGCGTCAATCTGCGCGAGCTAACCGTGCACCACCGCGACCACAACCACGACAACAATCCATCCGACGGCAGCAACTGGGAGCTGCTGTGCCTGTACTGCCACGACAACGAACACCAGCGCTACACCGACGCCACTCCGGGCAGCGGGAATACGGCGAGCACCTCCTCGGCCACCCACAACCCGTTTGCCGGGCTGGCCGGGTTGCTTGACACGAACGACCGGGGCGGCGACGACTCGAAGGCGTAGAACGACTGCGGGCTGGAGTCGGCATCGGGTCAGAGCCGGCGCCACCAGAACTGCAATGGCTTGAGGCTCTCCTGCCTCTCGCCGATATCCGGCCACGGGAAGTGGCCAACCCGCCCCTCGGCGCGCCGGTAGCCGCGCTTCTTCCAGAACCCGTCCAGGGGCCGGTAACCGGCCGGGCGTCGCGGGTGATCCTCCGGGCGCACCACCGCGCAGAAGGTGGCATGGGCAAAGCCCAGGCGCCGCGCTGCCGCCTCGCGCTCGTCGAAGAACCGATGCCCCGCCCCCTGGCCGCGGAAGTCCGGCTCCAGTACCGATTCCGCCAGGTAGTAATACGCCGCCGGGTCCAGTCCTTGCTCAAGGAAGGGAGCCTGGAATTCCGCCTCGGCCGCAGCCAGCGGCAGCGCAGTGGAGGCCCCCACGACGCGATCACCTTCCAGCGCGAGCACCAGCGTACTATCCGGGCAGTCGACGTAGTCCTGCAGATACCGCTCTTCGTACTCCGCGCTGCCGTCGTAGAGATAGGGCCACTCGCGGAAGACTGCGATGCGCAGGCGTGCAACATCCTCCAGATAGGGGACAATCCCCGCCCCTCCCACGACCCTGAACTCCATTCGTCCTCCCCCCGGTATCGCAATCAAACCGGCGCCGGCGTGTCCGCAGGGGCCTCCCGGCCGACACCACGCAAGAGGCGCCCAAGGATATCCGACCCACTCAATATCCGGCGCTGACTGTCGGTCCACAGCAGGATCACGTCGTCCCCAACCACGGTGTCACCGCTGCTGGCCGGGCGCACCCGGAAATGGGATACCAGGCTGCCCAACCGGTGACTGCCATCACGCACAACCAGCGGGTGATGGCAGTGATGGTGGGGATCGAACCGCTCCGGCGCAAACAGCGCTTCGCGGGTAAAATCCGCGACCCGGATCACCGTGCGCGGCTCGCCCTCGGGATCGATGACCACCATCCAGCTGCGACCCGGCCTATTGAGTCGACGCAGGAACGCATCATCGGTACGGGGCTCGATCGCCGGGAACACCGGACGCCCGGCCTCGAAGTCCAGCGTGATCACGCTGTCCGGGGCCAGCGCCTGGCCCTCGTGTTGCACCAGGATGTCGTCCAGCTCGAGGAAATTCCGCGCGCCCCGCCCCTCGACCCGGGTAATCTCGCTGCCGTGGGCCTGCATGTGCAGGTCNATCAGGTGATGCAGGTCCCGCTCGGGGAAGAAGCGAATCTCCTCGCCCCCCAGCCAGCGGTCCAGCACCCAGGCAGTCGGCCGTGCCACCGGGTACATCAGGATCTGGTAGAAGCGCAGCAGTGGATACAGCGCCCCGGCAACCCGCAGGGCATGCCGCGAAAAATAAGACTGCGGCAGAATCTCGGCAAAGATCGTGATCACCACGGTAGAGAACAGGAATGCCGCCACGCCGCCCATCACCGAACCCGACAACAACGCCAGCAGCACGTTGACGGAGACGTTTCCCCAGAGAATGGTCACCAGGGCAAAGTTGGCATCGGCGCGCAGGGCCAGCAGGCGCTCCGCGCGCCGGTCACCCTTCTGCGCCTCGACCTCCAGCTCCAGCTTGCTGCGCGAGAACAGTCCGAGATTGAGTCCGGACAGAATCGCCGATTGGGACAGGCAGACGAGGATACCCAGCCAGGTGAGGACGCTCATGGGGTCTTTTCCTTGGGCAACACGGCGCACGAACGGGAGAGGCTTCAGGGTACCGCGTGGCAAGCCGTGCGCGCCCGCACGGAACGTTCGTGTCGTCGTGCCAAGCCGCACCCGCAAACCGGCAAAACATCTACACTCGGAGATGGGGCCGATGCCTGTCGGGCCGGCACCACAGCGGCCCGGTACGTCAGGAAACGGCCGGTCGGGCCACCGAATACGCTACAGGAGGATCTGCATGGATACTGTCTGGATCGTTGTCGCCGACGCCGCACGAGCCCGCATCTTCACCTGCGAGGGCCGTGCCTGCCAGGGGATGCACGAGAGCGAGACGCTCTCGCACAGCGAATCCCGCGCCCACAATCAGGATCTCGTCTCGGATCGTCCCGGGCGCAGCTGGAGCAGCGCCAGCGGGGACGCCCGCCACGCCATGCAGGACAGCACCGACCCCGCCGCCAACGAGCGCAACCGCTTTGCCCGTCAGGTGGCCGAACGCCTCAAGTCCGCCCATAACGACGGCACCTTCAAAAAACTGGTGATCGTCGCCGCCCCCTCGTTCCTCGGCGCCCTGCGCGAAATGCTGGACCCGACCGTCGCCCATAGCGTCACCGCCGAGGTCGCCAAGAACATCACCAAGTCGACCGACGCCACCACCCTGCGCAAGCACCTGCCCGACTTCCTCTACTAGGCACCATTCCAGCCCCTGGCCCCGCATAGCGGGGCCAGGGGCGACCGGTCGGCTCCAACGCCCCTCAACGCTTGCCGAGATCGTCCGGCTTCAGCGTGCCCAGCAGGCGCGGGCCGTCGGCGTGTGGCTCGAACACCGCCATTTCCGCCTCCTCGATTTCCACATCCGCGGCGTGGCGCAGGTTGAGATCGTGGCCCACAACGACGATGTTTTGCTTCGGATCCCTGGGCGGAGTGTTCAGATGCCCCCGAAGGCCTTCGATCAGGTCCTCGCGGCGCTCATCGTCCTGGATAATCGGAAGATTGTAGAGCTCGGTCCGAATCTCGTAGTCACCGAAGGCATAGTGCGCGGTCTCCCAGTTACGGCAGAACTCGCTGGTCAGTACCTGCTCCACCGGGATCGCGTAATGCTCGAAGCCCTTGCCCACCTGGCGCGCCTGCTCGCGCCCGCGCGTACTCAGATTGCGCTGTCCTTCGCAATCGTCCATGTCGGACAGGTCGTAGTCGTCATGCGAACGATCGGTCGCCGCATGCCGCCAGTACACCACCAGCCCACCCGCCTGCATACGCTCGATCAGCGCATCCGGTGCCAGCGTCTCCGCATTTGCGGTAGCGAACGCCACCAGCAACAGGGCCAGGATTGCGCTCAGCATCCCATTTCGCATGCCGTCCTCCTCGCGAGTGATGGATTCGGTGTTTCCCTTGTGTGCGGACGCTCTGCGGCCGCGGTACCCGACACCCACCGGGCCCGCGCCTCACAGTCTCCCGGGGCTCAGTCGAAGTCGTCGGGCGTCAGCACCCCGAGTACCCGGGGCGAGTCGCTGCCGGGCTCGAACACGGCGATTTCACCCTCGTCGATGCGCACCCGGGCGGCCTGCTGAAGATTGATGTTGTGGCCCACGATCACCACGTTCTTCCCGGCATCCCCCGGCGCCGTCACCAGATAGCGCCGCAATGCCTCGACCAGCTCCTGCTGGCGTTGACGGTCACGCACTGGCGGCACATTGAACAGGTCGTCACGGACCTCCCAGGAGTCCTCGCCGAAGGCAATCCGGGCACTGTCGACATTGCGGCAGAAGGGCGAGCTCAGGATGCGCTCGACCGGGATCGCGTGGCGTTCGAAGCCCTCGCCCACCTGACGCGCCTGCTCGTGCCCGCGGTCGTCGAGATTGCGCTGCCCCTCGCAACGGCTCATGTCGGACAGGTCGGTGTCCCGCTGGCTGCGGTCGGTGGCCGCATGCCGCCAGTAGATCACCAGCCCACCCGCCTGCATGCGCTCGATCAGCGCATCCGGGGCCAGTGTGTCGGCGCTCGCGATTACGGGGGAAAATCCAAGGATGATCAAGGACAAGAACCAGCGCCGAGGCATCGGGACCTCCAGTCAGAAAGGGGTTCAACGAAGCAAGAGACCGTCACCCAAGGGCATCGGTTCGATGCATGTTCTGGGCGCAACCATCGGCCCGGCGCGTTGACGCCCCCCGACCCCAGCCCTAGTATGCCGTCACCCCCTTGCCCGGAAACCCGCGTCCCCATGACCTATTGTGTCGCCATCGATCTGGACGACGGTCTCGTCTTCGCCTCCGACTCCCGCACCAATGCCGGCGTCGACCAGGTCAGCACCTACAGCAAGATGCACACCTTCGAGATCGAGGGTCAGCGGGTCTTTGTGGTCCTCGCTGCCGGGAACCTCGCCACCACACAATCCGTGGTACAGCAGCTCAAACGGGACATGGAAGAAGGTGCCGACGAGAGCCTGGCCACCGTGGAGCGCATGTCGGATGCGGCCGACTATCTGGGCCGGCTCAACCGCGAAGAGGCGGAAAAGCACTCCGAGGCACTGTCCCGCTCCGGCATCAAGGCCGAGGCCACGCTGATCATCGGCGGCCAGATCGGCCAGGACGCGCCGGCGATCTTCATGGTTTACCCGCAGGGCAACTACATCACCACCTCGCAGCAGACACGCTTCTTGCAGATCGGCGAGAGCAAATACGGCAAGCCCATTCTGGACCGCATCATCGACCCGACCACCCCGCTGGGCGATGCCGCGCGCTGTGCCCTGGTCTCCATCGACTCGACGATCCGTTCGAACCTGACCGTGGGGCCACCGATCGAGGTGATGGTCTATGAGCGCGGCACCCTGACCTTCGACCATTACCTGTGCCTGGAGACAGACGACGACTACCTGCGGTCGCTCACCCAGGCCTGGGACATGAACATCAAGAAGGCCTTCACCGACCTGCCGCGCTTCGACTGGGAATCCGCCCACGAACGCAAGCAGCGCGGGACGCGCGTCAGCCGCGGCTCCGGCAAGACGGCGGGGTCTTCCTCGGCCAAGACGAAAAAGCCGCGGCGCTGAACACCGCAGCGCGGCGAAGCTACGCCGCCTGAGTCTGCACCTGCGCCGGCGAGGCCAGGAACCAGGTCTCGGCGTTCGCGCCGTGAATATCTCCGATATCCCGCTGCAGCACGTCGATGAAGGCGTGCAGGGCCTCTTCCTTGATCAATTCGTCCACGTGGGCATCGGCCGCGTGACGGCGCCCCTGGATCACCAGGCGCAGGGGCAGTTCGTTGTTCGGCAATTTTTCCAGCGCGTCTTGTACCTGGGTCAGGGCGTGGGTAACCGACCGCGGGAAGGCGGTGTCCTGCAACAGGTAGCGCACCACATCCACGCCGTTGATGCGCCGCTTCACATGCTGGCGATACATCTGGAAGCCGCTCTCCGAACGCAGGATGCTGGTCCACAGCAGCCCCTCGTAGGGCCCCGGATCCTCACCATCCTTCTTCAGGTGGCGCAGTGCGCCAACGTCGATCTGCCGCGTCCCCATGTCGGCCCGCTCCAGGTTGCGCCCCAGGCGGATAAAGTCGTAGGCGGCATCGTGGCTCATGGTTCCGGCCAGCAGCCCGGTCAGGGTCTGGCAGCGCTGGATGACGTCCGAGAGGAATTCGAAACGCCCGCGCTTGCCGATACCCTGATCGATATGGTCGCGCGCGAACAGATAGAGTTCGTTCATCACCTCCCAGGCCTCGGAGGGCACCAGATCGCGCGTGGTGCGAACGTTCTCGCGCGCGGCGCGCAGGGAGTTGAGGATGGAGCTGGGGTTGTCGGCATCGGCCAGCAGGAACTTCACGCAGTTCCGTTCATCTTCGCGCTGGTAGTGGTTGTCGAACAGGGCCTCGTTACCGGTGACGTCCACCAGCCCCTTCCAGGACAGCTGCACCGATTTCGGCATGTCCAGCGCCAGCAGATTGAAGGCCATGACCATGCGCGCCGTGTTCTCGGCACGCTCAACGTAGCGCGCCATCCAGTACACGCGTTCTGCGACTCTCGAGAGCATCTTAGTTCTCCTCGTCCACGATCCAGGTGTCCTTGCTGCCCCCGCCCTGCGAGGAGTTCACCACCAGCGAGCCCTTGCGCATCGCCACGCGGGTCAGCCCGCCAGCGGTCACGTCGGTGCGCACCCCCTGCAGGACGAACGGGCGCAGATCCAGGTGCCGCGGTTCGATCTCGTCACCGCACAGCGTCGGGGCCACCGAAAGGTCCAGCGTCGGCTGTGCGATGTAGTTGCGCGGGTCCTTCTTGATCAGCTGCGCGAACTCGGCACGTTGCTTCTTGGTTGCGTGCGGGCCGACCAGCATGCCGTAGCCACCGGACTCGTTGGCCGGCTTCACCACCAGCTCGTCGAGGTGATCCAGCACGTAGGCACGATCCTTCTCGTTGACGCAGAGATAGGTCGGCACGTTGGGGATGATCGGTTCCTGATCCAGGTAATAGCGGATGATGTCCGGCACAAAGGCATACATCACCTTGTCGTCGGCCACGCCCGCGCCCGGCGCGTTGGCGAGCCCCACGTTGCCCTGGCGCCATGCGCGCATCAGCCCGGGCACGCCCAGCATCGAATCCGGGTTGAAGACCTCCGGGTCCAGGAACTCGTCGTCGATGCGCCGGTAGATGACGTCGACGCGCTCCAGACCATCGATGGTGCGCATGTAGACGCAGTCGTCGTCGCCGACCACCAGATCCGCGCCCTCCACCAGCTCCGCGCCCATGCGCTGCGCGAGGAAGGAGTGCTCGAAGTAGGCCGAGTTGTAGATCCCCGGCGTCAGCACCGCGATCTCCGGGTAATCCTGCGGACGCGGCGAGATCGAGGCGAGCATGTCGAACAGCTGGGTGGGATATTCATCCACCGGCAGGATGCTGGAACTCTCGAACAGCTCCGGGAACACCCGCTTGGTGACTTGCCGGTTTTCCAGCATGTACGACACGCCGGAAGGCACGCGGAGGTTGTCCTCCAGCACGTAGAACTGCCCCGAGCCGTCGCGCACCAGGTCCGAGCCGCAGATGTGTGCCCAGACGCCCTGCGGCGGCTTGATACCAACACACTGTTCGCGGAAGTTCTTCGACTGATTCAGGACATAGCGCGGAATCACCTTGTCCTGGAAGATCCGCTGCTCGTTGTAGATATCGTCGATGAACAGGTTCAGGGCATTCAGGCGCTGCTCGAGGCCGGCCGTGACCTGATCCCATTCCTTGCGCGCAATGACCCGCGGGATGATGTCGAACGGCCAGGCGCGGTCAATGTTCTCGCCTTCGGTGTAGACCGTGAAGCTGATACCCATCTCGAGAATCGCGCTGTCCGCGGCCTGCTTGCGGCTGTGGATCTCGCCCTCGTCCAGCGAGGCCAGGTATTCCGCGAGTGCCCGAGCCGGAGCGCGCGGCTGGCCAGGTTTCTCGATCAGTTCGTCGTAAAACGGGGCGGAATCGTAATGCTTCCAGTCGATGGCCATTCGTCGGGTCCTCTGACGCGGGGATGGTGTTGTTCTACAGTAACGTCTTTTCGCGCTAGCCGACGTTTCTGCCTACAGCGTTTCGTCCGGCCCGCCCCGACCGAGGTTCCCATGTCCGACGCACTCGAACAGCGCCTGATCGAACTCTACCGCCACCCGAAGATCCAGGGATGCAACTGGCAACCACGGTTGTTCTGGCATGCGGCCGCCGACGGCACGCCCTTCGGCAGCTTGCGGGTGGACGGGCGGGAACTGGAGGTGTTCCTGGCAACAATCCTGGGGGAACCTTCAACGGAACAGGCCGGGCTGGATGCCGAGCGGGACGGCCGCGGGCAATTTCTCGCCGCCAATGCGCGGCGCCACGAGCTGCCGTTGTTCACCCGCCGCTGACAAACCGCGGCGTCGCCACGAGCACCGTCATCGCGAGGAGCGCAGCGACGTGGCGACCTCCATCGGCGGCCCCGGAACCGATCCAAACGAAACGCGGGGGTACAGACGGAGGTTGCTTCGTCGCTGCGCTCCTCGCAATCACGGTGCTCGTAGCTGAGCCCCGCGAGGACGAACGTTCAGACAGGCTTGCGGAATTCGACCTGTTTCCAGTAGCCGAACAGGCTGGCCGGGGCGACCATGCAGGGCTCCTGCCCGGTCACGCGCACGAAGTCCTCGTATTCCATGTCCGGCCGGAACCCAACGGCCTTCGACAGCGGCCGCAGGCAGCGCTCGACGCCGCGCAACAACCATTGCTGCGAGGCAAAGTGGTTGACCACCAGCAAGCGTCCCCCGGGGCGGCAGACTCGCCACATCTCGGCGAACAGGGCATCGGGGTTGGGTACCACGGTGGCCACATACATCGCGACCACCGCATCAAAGCTATTGTCGGCGAAGCCGAGCTGTTCGGCATCCATCTCGCACAGGCCGGATACCGCCGGCAGACCGCCGTTCAGGCGCCCACGCGCAACCTCCAGCATCTCGCGGGATACATCGATCCCCACCACCTCGCAGTCATCCGGATAATCCGGCAGCGAGATCCCGGTGCCGACCCCGACCTCCAGGATGCGCTTGCCCGAGACCGGCGCCAGGGTCTCCCGCGCGCTGGCCCGCCCGGTCGCGAACACTCGACCGAAGGTGGCGTCGTAGTGGCGAGCGTAGCGCCGGTAACTTTTGCGAATACTGACGAGGTCCATGCCCACGCGTCCCGAATCTGAATGGCCGGGCGCCGGAAAAAGCAGCGCCCCTGATCGAAGCGAGTCCGATCAGGACTCGGGTTCGACCGCCTTCATGCTCAGACGGATGCGGCCCTGCTTGTCCACTTCCAGGACCCGCACCGTCACCGAATCCCCTTCCGAGAGGAAATCGCCGACGCTCTCGACACGTTCGTCGGAGATCTGCGAGATGTGGACCAGACCGTCACGGCCCGGCAGAATCGAGACGAACGCCCCGAAGTCCATGATCTTCGCCACCTTCCCGGTGTACTGGCGCCCCACCTCGATATCCGCCGTCAGCTCTTCGATACGGCGCTTGGCCTCGAGGCCCGCCGCCTGATCGGTGGAGGCGACCTTCACCGTGCCGTCGTCCTGGATGTCGATGGTCGCGCCGGTCTCTTCGGTCAGTGCGCGAATGGTCGCCCCGCCCTTGCCGATCACGTCGCGGATCTTGTCCGGGTTGATCTTCATGGTGATGAAGCGCGGCGCGTGCGAGGACATCTCGTCACGATGATGCGGCAGCACTTCGTTCATGCATCCGAGGATATGCATGCGGCCTTCACGGGCCTGGGCCAGCGCCCGCTCCATGATCTCGCGGGTGATCCCGTCGATCTTGATGTCCATCTGCAACGCCGTCACGCCGTCGTTGGTGCCGGCCACCTTGAAGTCCATGTCGCCCAGATGGTCCTCGTCGCCGAGGATGTCGGAGAGCACGGCGAAGCGATCGCCTTCCTTGATCAGGCCCATCGCTATACCTGCAACCGGAGCCTTCAGCGGCACGCCGGCATCCATCAGCGCCAGCGAGGTACCGCAGACAGAGGCCATGGAGCTGGACCCGTTGGATTCGGTGATCTCGGAGACCACGCGAAGCACATAGGGGAAGTCCGCCTCGTTCGGCATCACCGCCTGCACGCCACGCTTGGCGAGGCGCCCGTGGCCGATCTCGCGGCGCTTGGGTGACCCGACAAAGCCGGTTTCGCCGGTGCAGTAAGGCGGGAAGTTGTAGTGCAGCATGAAACGGTCGCGGCGCTCGCCTTCCAGGGCGTCGATGATCTGGGCATCGCGATCGGTGCCGAGGGTGGCCACCACCATTGCCTGCGTCTCGCCCCGGGTAAACACGGCGGAGCCGTGCGCGCGCGGCAGCACGCCCGTATCCACGTGGATCGGGCGTACCGTCTTGGTGTCGCGGCCGTCGATGCGCGGGTTGCCGTCGAGGATACGATCACGGACCAGGCGGTACTCCAGGTCGTGGAAGGCCGTCTTCACGTCATCCAGGTTGGGCCCGGACTCGTCTTCACTGACCAGAGCCTCCACGGCCTTGCCGCGCAGTTCGCCAATGCGCTGCGTGCGCGCCTGCTTCTCGGCGATCTGGTAGGCCTCCACCAGTTCTTCGCCGACCACCCCCTGGATCTGCTCCTCGAGCGATTCGAGCGACGCCGTCGGCTGCCACTCCCACGCGGGCTTGCCGGCCTCGGCCGCCAGTTCCTTGATTGCCTGGATCGCGGCCTGCATCTGCTCGTGGCCGTACATCACCGCACCCAGCATCACCTCTTCGGAGAGCTGGTTGGCCTCGGATTCGACCATCAGCACGGCGTTCTCGGTACCCGCCACGACAAGATCAAGGTCGGAATCCGCCAGGGCGCTGTAGGTCGGGTTCAGCAGGTACTCACCGGCGCGGTAACCGACTCGCGCGGCGCCAATCGGCCCGGCGAAGGGCACGCCGGAGAGCGCCAGCGCGGCCGAGGTCCCGAGCATCGCGGGGATATCGGGATCCACCTCGGGGTTGATCGACATTACCGTCGCGACCACCTGGGTCTCGTTCTTGAAGCCTTCCGGGAACAGCGGACGGATCGGTCGGTCGATCAGGCGACAAGTCAGGGTTTCCTTCTCGCTCGGACGCCCCTCGCGCTTGAAGAATCCACCCGGGATCTTGCCGGCCGCGTAGGTGCGTTCCTGGTAGTTCACGGTCAGGGGGAAGAAGTCTCGGCCCGGGTCGGCTTCCTTGCGAGCCACCACGGTGACCAGCACCACGGTCTCGGCCATATTGACGATGACGGCGCCACTGGCCTGACGAGCGATGTCACCGGTTTCGAAGGTGACCGTATGGTTTCCGTACTGGAATGACTTCTTGTATGCCACGTTATTTCCCGTTTCCCGTGTTCTTGCGACTTTGATGCCTGAATTCTGGCTCTCGCGACCCATTGGTGCGGGCCCGAAAGCGAACGGGCCCGCACCAATGGCGCGGGCCCGTCATGCCGGCCTTAGCGGCGCAGCCCAAGCTCCTGAACCAGGGCCTGATAGCGCTCCTGGTCATGACGCTTGAGATAGGTCAGCAACTTGCGGCGCGTGCTGACCATCTTCAACAGGCCGCGGCGCGAGTGATGATCCTGCTTGTGCTTGTCGAAGTGCCCCATCAGATGCTGGATGCGGGCCGTCAGCAGCGCGACCTGGACTTCCGGCGAACCGGTGTCGTTGGGATCGCGCTTGTGCTTCTCGACGATGGCCGATTTTTCTTCGGTGGTGAGCGACATGAAAACCTGACTCCTGAAAAATTTCTAAACCGTTAACCGACCAGTGGCGCTGGCGATAGGCGGGCAATGGTAGCACGACGCACGACGACGTGAACAGAAAGAGACCGGGCACGCTCAGGCCGGCGCGTGCGCCGCCGGCACGAACAAACGTCGCGCCCGGATCTGCCCGTCGGGGTCGCGGACACCGACCGCAAGGAAGCGGCCACCGTCATCAAGAATCCGCACCAGGGGCCAGCCAGTATCCCCTTCGTGCGGGGCATCCGCCGCCCCTGGGGCCTGCCCGATCACGGCGGTCGGCGCGGCCGGGTTACCATGGCGCATGGCGGCGCTGGCGGCGGCGTCGAGCGTGACCGACGGCCAGTGCGCCAGCGCCGCCTCCGCCGGTTGCAGCAAGGCCTCGATGGCGGCGACCCCGTCCGCCTCGAAGGCCGCCTCAATGGCATCCAGCGAGACCATCGCGGCGGCGTCGAAGTGGCCGTGCCCGACCCGGTGCAACGTATCCACCGCCGCTCCACAACCGAGCGCATGCCCGATGTCGGCAACCAGCGAACGGATATAGGTCCCCTTGGAGCAATGCACCGTCAAACGCAGGCCGTCCGCCGCGATCTGCTCGATCTCCAGGGAATGGATCTGCACCGGACGCGGGGGGCGATCCACCTCCACACCCTGACGCGCGAGCTCATACAGGCGCTTGCCCTGATGCTTTAAGGCCGAGACCATTGGCGGGACCTGCGCCTGGTCGCCACTGAACCGCCGCTCCAGCTCGCGCAGGGTGGCCGGCTCGATGGGCGGCACCGCCGCCTCGCGGATCACTGCGCCATCGAGGTCCGCACTGTCCGTCTCCACCCCCAGGCGCGCCTCGGCGACATAGCGCTTGTCCGCATCCAGCAGCCAGCCAGAGACCTTGGTGGCCTGCCCGAAGCACAACGGCAAAAGGCCCGTCGCCCGCGGGTCCAGTGCCCCGGTATGACCGGCCTTCTTCGCCTGCAACAGATACTTGACCCGGCCCAGCGCCTGGTTGGAGCTGCGCCCCCGCGGCTTGTCCAGCAACAGGATGCCGTCGACCTCGCGCCGCTTGCTCGCCATGGATGAACCGCCCGGCCGAAAACGCCCGGGCTCAGGCCCCGCGTTCCGGTCCCTCGTCCGGATCGCGTCGCTCGTCGGAGCCACCGTCATCTGCCGCGCCGTCCCCATCCGGGGCCTCGGGATCGTCGGCATGATGCGCCCGATCCTCGGCCAGCGCCTGGTTGATCAGTGACGACAGGTGCGCGCCGCGCTCCGGCGTGTCGTCATAGATGAAGCGCAATTGCGGCACCGAGCGCAGACGCATGCGCTGCCCCAGGGCCCGGCGCAGAAAACCGGCGGCGCTGTTCAAGCCCTTCTGCGCATCCTGACCCTTCTCGGCCCCGCCGAGCTGGGTGAAATACACTCGGGCATACGCCAGATCGCGCGACACCTCGACCCCGGCCAGCGTGATCATGCCGACCCGCGGGTCCTTGACCTCCATGCGGATGAGCTCGGCCAGCTCGCGCTGGATCTGCTCCCCGACTCGGTCGGAACGATGGAAGTCGCGGTTACCGGGCATCAGAGCGTCCGGGCCACCTCGACGCGCTGGAAGACCTCGATCTGGTCACCCGCCTTCACGTCGTTGTAGTTCTTCACCGCGATACCACATTCGGTACCGGCCTTGACCTCGTTCACATCGTCCTTGAAGCGACGCAGGCTCTCCAGCTCGCCCTCGTAGATTACGACGTTGTCGCGCAGCACGCGGATCGGGTTGCCCCGCTTGACCGCGCCCTCCATCACCAGACAGCCGGCCACCTGACCAAAGCCCGAGGCCTTGAACACGTCGCGCACCTGCGCCAGGCCGACGATCTCTTCGCGGATCTCGGCCGACAGCAGACCGGACAGCGCCTGCTTCACGTCGTCGATCGCCTCGTAGATCACCGAGTAGTAGCGCACGTCGATCTCGTTCTCCGCCGCGAGGCGCTTCGCGCCCGCATCGGCACGCACGTTGAACGCGATCACGATCGCCTCGGAGGCCATCGCCAGGTTCATGTCAGACTCGGAGATCCCGCCCACGCCGGCGGAGACCACCTTCACGCGGACCTCGTCGGTGGACAGCTTGATCAGCGACTCGCGCAGGGCCTCGGCCGAGCCCTGCACATCCGCCTTGATCAGGATGTTCACGGTCGCGATCTGGCCGTCCTGCATCTGGTTGAAGATGTTCTCCAGCTTCGACGCCTGCTGCGCGGCCAGCTTGCGCTCGCGTTGCTTGGTGTCGCGATGTTCTGCGACCTCGCGGGCCGTCTTGTCATCGGCCACCACCAGCACCTCGTCGCCAGCGTCCGGCACCCCGGACAGGCCCAGGACCTCGACCGGCATCGACGGGCCGACTTCCTTCACGGCCGTGCCGGTATCGTCGAACATCGCCCGCACGCGGCCGTATTCCTTGCCCGAGAGCACGATGTCGCCGTGCTTGAGCTTGCCGGACTGGACCAGAATGGTCGCCACCGGACCGCGGCCTTTCTCCAGGCGCGATTCGATGACCACACCACGCGCCGGACCCTCGTCCGGGGCCTTCAGCTCCATCACCTCGGCCTGCAGCCCCAGGGACTCCAGCAGATCGTCGATCCCCTGGCCGGTATGGGCGGAGACCTGAATGAACTGGGTATCGCCGCCCCAGGACTCGGGGATTACCTCGTGCTGGGCCAGTTCGTTCATGACCCGATCCGGTTCGGCCTCGGGCTTGTCGACCTTGTTGACCGCCACGACCATCGGCACGCCCGCAGCCTTCGCATGCTGGATCGCCTCAATGGTTTGCGGCATCACGCCGTCATCCGCCGCAACCACCAGGATGACAATGTCGGTGGATTGGGCGCCGCGGGCACGCATTGCGGTAAACGCGGCATGCCCCGGGGTATCCAGGAAGGTCACGCCATCGTGGTTGTTCTTCACGTGGTAGGCGCCGATGTGCTGGGTAATCCCACCCGCCTCGCCAGAGGCGACCTTCTCCTTGCGGATATAGTCCAGCAGCGAGGTCTTCCCGTGGTCGACGTGACCCATCACGGTCACCACCGGCGGCCGCGGCCGGGCCTCGGCATTCTGCTCGAGACCGGTATCGATCTCGTCTTCGACCGAGGTTTCCTTCGCGGCGATCGGGTTATGCCCCATCTCCTCGACCACCAGCATCGCGGTGTCCTGATCAATCGACTGATTGATGGTCGCCATCACGCCCATGCCCATCAGGGCCTTGATCAGCTGCGGCGCCTTGATCGCCATCGCCTGGGCCAAGTCGGCCACGGTAATGGTTTCCGGCACCTCGACATCCCGCACCACCGGCGCGGTCGGCTTGGCAAAGCCATGCTTGCTGGTCACGGCCTGAGCCGCAGCGGACTGGGCCTTGCGGCTCTCGCCCTTCTTGCGGCGACCGCGGCGGTCCCCGGCTACATGCAGTTCCTTGCGCTCGTCCTTGCGGCCACCCTTGCGGGCGCCCTTGCCGGCCTTGGCATCGGCTGCCGGGGCAGCCGCCGGAGCGGCCTGCCGCGCTGCGGCTTCGCGCTCCAACCGTGTCTGTTCTTCCTTCTCGCGTTTGGCCTCCTGGGCCTCGAGCTCTTTCGCCCGACGCTTCTGGCGTTCTTCGCGTTCAACGGCTTCCTGCTTGCGCGCGTCGGACGCCTTGCGCTGGGCTTCGCGCTCGGCCTCCACCTGCAGCGCCAGCTGCTCGGTACGGCTGAGCGCACGCTTCGGCTTCTCGGACACGGGTTCCGGTTCGGCAGCGGGCTCCTCGACCGGCGCCTCTTCGGCCACCTCGGGTTCCGGCTCGGCCGGAGTCTCGACGACCGGCTCTTCAGCCTTGGGCTCCTCGACCGGCACCTCTTCGGCGACCGGGGTCTCGTCCTCGACCGGGGCCTCGGGGGCCGTGTCTTCCGCCGGGCCGGCGGCACGGATTTCTTCCGGGGCCTCGGGCGCCGGGGCCTGTTGCTCCTCGGCCACCGGCGGCTCTTCCACCGGGGCCTCGGGCTGTGCCTCGGCGGGCTTGGGCTTGAGGGTCCGCTTCTTGCGCACCTCGACGTTGACCGTCTTGGAGCGCCCCTGGCCGGAACTGACCTTGAGGGTCTGCGCCTGGGTCCGGCGCTTCAGGGTCACGCGCCCTGCGTCGCCCTCGCCATGCGCCTGACGGAGGTGATCGAGCAGCTTGCGCTTTTCGGCATCGGTGATCGCCGCTTCCGGACCATCGACCTCGACGCCCGCCTCCTTGAGCTGAACCATGAGGCGGTCAACCGGTGTTCCCACCGATTCCGCGAATTGCTGCACTGTCATTTGCGCCATGGCGCCTACCTCCATTCCAGATTCTTTTCAGGCCAACCGACAGCCTGTGATACGCGTCCGCGAGACGAGCGACCGGGGCTTACTCCCCGGTTTCGAACCACGGGGCGCGCGCCGTCATAATCAGCGCCGACGCCTCTTCCGTATCCAGGCCGGTCATCTCGACCACGTCGTCGGATGCCTGCTCCGCCAGGTCCTCCATGGTGCACACGCCATGTGACGCCAGCTTGTTCGCCAGCGCCGGGCTCATGCCTTCCATGCCGAGGAGATCCTCCGCGGGCTGATAGCCATCGCCACCCTCGGCCGCGATGGCCTTGGTCAGGAGCGCGTCGCTCGCACGATTGCGCAGCTCCTCGACCATGGCCTCGTCGAATTCCTCGATCGCCAGCAGTTCTGCCTCTTCCACATAGGCCACTTCGTCCAGGGTCGTAAAGCCTTCCTGAACCAGGATGCTGGCAACTTCCTCGTCGACATCCAGGGCCTCCATGAAGAACGCGACCAACTGCTGGGCCTCGGCGTCGCTCTTTTCGGCCGCCTGTTCCTCGGTCATCACGTTCAGTTCCCAGCCGGTCAGCTGGGAGGCCAGGCGGATGTTCTGGCCGCCACGGCCGATGGCCAGCGACAGCTTGTCTTCCTCGACCGCGATATCCATCGACTGCTTGTCCTCGTCGACCACGATCGACAGGACCTCCGCCGGCGACATCGCATTGATCACGAACTGAGCCGGATTCTCGTCCCAGACAATGATGTCGATGCGCTCGCCGGCCAGCTCGTTGGACACCGACTGCACACGCGAGCCGCGCATGCCGACGCAGGCGCCGACCGGATCCAGACGCGGGTCGTTGGAGCGCACCGCAATCTTGGCACGCATACCCGGGTCACGGGCCGCGCCCATGATGTCGATAATGTTCTGGCCGACCTCGGGCACCTCGAGCTTGAACAGTTCCATCAGGAACTCCGGCGCGGTGCGGCTGAGGATCAACTGCGGGCCACGGGCCTCGGGGCGGATCTCCTTGAGATAGCCGCGCAGCCGATCATTGGTACGCACGGTCTCGCGCGGGATCATGTGTTCGCGCGGGATCAGGGCCTCGGCGTTGCTCCCGAGGTCCACATAGGTGCCATTGCGATCCGTACGCTTGACGATCCCCATCACCAGCGTGCCAACGCGATCCTGGTACTCCGCGACGACCTTGGCCCGCTCGGCCTCGCGTACTTTCTGCACGATGACCTGCTTCGCGGCCTGGGCCGCAATGCGACCGAAGTCCACGGCCTCGACCGGCTCCTCGATCACGTCGCCGACCTGGGCGTCCGGATTCTTCTGCTGGGCATAGGACAGCAGCGTCTGGTATTCCGGGGATTCGAACTCGGGGTCCTCGTCGTCCACCACGGTCCAGCGCCGGAAGGCCTCGTAATCACCCTCCTCGCGGTCGATGCTCACGCGAACGTCCATCTTGCCGCCGTGGTACTTGCGGGTCGCCATCGCCAGGGCCGATTCCAGGGCTTCGAAGATGATGTCCTTCTCCACTCCCTTCTCGTTCGCCACGGCATCAGCGACCAGCAGGATCTCCTTGTTCATGTCTTGCCTCTCCGCACTCGGCAGTTGCCTGCCGATTCAACAAAAAGCGTAGCAGCGCCCCGGACTACAGCTATTTTTTATAGCTGCTCAAGGACACGCGCGTTGTGGATCGCGGCCAGCGGCAGCTCATAGGCCATGCCGTCCACTTCCACCTCGATCATCGGATCTTCCACCGACAGCAGTACGCCACGGAAATTGCGGCGGTCATGCTCCGGCCATGCCAGACGCACCTTCACCGGATGACCGATGTAGGTCCGGAACTGCTCGGGGGTAAACAGAGGGCGTTCGATACCAGGGCTGGACACCTCCAGGGTGTAGTTCCCCTTCAGAGCCTCCTCGACCTCGATGACCGCACCGGCCTGATCGCTGACGCGCGCGCAATCGTCCACCGTGACGCCATTCTCGCCATCGATATAGATCCGCAGGACAGGCGGCGTGGAACCGGAGTGGTACTCCAGCCCCCACAGCTGCATGCCTTCCCCCTCGACAACCGGGGTCAGCAGTGTTTTCAGTTGTTCAGCCTTCTGCGACAAGGGCGTCTCGATCGACTCCGTCCC
>SL_7KL_010_BRINEDRAFT_10000548_pt1 | contig 17834 bp, 13 predicted proteins | sample SodLak_010_BRINE_FD_10663 | JGI IMG/M metagenome (IMG submission 10663)
GCCGGCTATGCCTCGCCGGTGCGCACCCCGCGCGGGCGCGACATCCTCGCCGCCTGCGGCCAGCTCAAGAGCGAGACGGAGAAGCTGCGTGCCCGCACCCGCATGATGCTCGAAGCGGGGATCGGCGCCGAGGGCGTCTACGCGCTCGGGCGCGAGGCGGAATGACACGCAACGATAGCCATCCGGAGGTCTCTTGCGGTTTCTCGGTCGCCTGATCCTGCTGATCCTGGGCCTGATCTTCGCTATCCCCGCCGGGGCGCTGACGCTCGCGCTCGGCATTTTCAGCGAACCGGCAGCGCAGCAGCTCGTCGCCCTGATCGGCACCGCCGTGTTCGATCTGCTCTTTGCGGAAGCCATGCAGAATGGCGATCCCGATGTGGTCATCGCGGAATTCGCGCTCGGCTTCGCCTTCGTCTCGCTGGTATTGCTCGTGGTGCCCATCACCTTCGTGGCGATTTCCGGCGAGGTCACGGGGACGCGCTCGGTGATCTTCTATGGTCTCGTCACCGGGCTGATCACCGCCGCGATTCCCTGGCTGATGCGCGGCGGTTTCGTCGAGACACCGGCGCTCGAAGCGGAATGGCGCATCACCGCCCTGCTCTTCGTCACCGGTGCCGTGGCCGGTTTCGTCTACTGGCTGATCACCGGCCGCAGCGCCGGGAGACGGCGGGCGGCCGCGACGCGGGATGTGGCGCCGGATCAGCGATAACATACGGATTGTAGTGGATAAATTGTTCGATTGATGAACCGTCCCCGGCGCCTGTTTTCCGTGTTACGCTCCAGCTTTTTCGCACCTGCACCATAATAACCCGCTTGCATTGCAAACCGTCAGAAGGGTTGCAAGCTGCGCAATGCCTGTTAGCTTGCGCCACGCAGGCGCTTATCGCGGCGAACAAAAAGCAGGAGGCACAGATGTACAAGCAGATACTGGTCCCTGTCGATCTGACCCATATCGATCAGCTCGGCAAGGCGTTGCAGACTGCAGCCGATCTGGCGCGCCACTACGATGCGCCGGTCTGCTATGTCGGCATCACGCCGGAGGCGCCGTCACCGGTGGCGCATAATCCGAAGGAATTCGCCCGGAAGCTGGAAGCCTTCGGCAACCAGCAGGCGAGCGACCACGGCATCAAGGCCACGACGCGCTCCTACAGCGCGACGGATCCGGCCATCGATATCAATAAAACCCTGAAGAAGGCTGTCGAGGAATCGGGTGCCGACCTCGTCGTCATGGCCAGCCACATGCCCAATGTCACCGATTACATCTGGCCCTCGCATGGCGGCTGGATCGCCGAGCATTCCAGCGCCTCGGTCTTCGTGGTGCGCTGAGCGCCGGTCGACAGCCGAACAACCAATGGGGACGCAAAGATCATGACCAGCGAAAACGANAACAAACCCGATCCGGGGGCGGATGCGGAGCCCGANACGGAAGCCCTGCCNGAACCGGAAGGTGCNTCCGACGTCATCGAAACCGATTACGAGGTCGGCCAGGACAATATCACGCCGCANATCGGGCCGCTCGGGCTCGATATCCACAACCCGGTCTTCGCCATCTCGGCTGCCGTCATCATCGTCTTCGTGGCAGCNGTNCTCGCNGTNGGNGGNGAGACCTCNNCGGCTTTCTTCGGAGANGTGCGCGGNTTCCTGACCAGCACTTTCGACTGGTTCTTCATCATTGCCGGCAACATCTTCGTGCTGGTNTGCCTCGGCATCCTCGTCTCCCCGCTCGGCAAGGTCCGCATCGGCGGTGTGGATGCGACACCGGATTACAGCTATGCGGGCTGGTTCGCGATGCTGTTCGCCGCCGGGATGGGCATCGGGCTGATGTTCTTCGGCGTGCTGGAGCCGGTCTATTATTTCGCCACCCCCTGGGGTGACCAGCCGCTGGGTCGCGATATCGGCATCGTCGACGGCGAACTCGCCGATCCGGCCACCATCGAGGCGGCGCGCCTCACGGCCATGGCCGCAACGATCTACCATTGGGGTCTGCACCCCTGGGCGATCTACGCCATCGTGGCGCTCTCGCTGGCGCTGTTTGCCTATAACAAAGGCCTGCCGCTGACCGTGCGCTCGATCTTCTATCCGATCTTCGGCGAGCGCATCTGGGGCTGGCCGGGCCATGTCATCGACATCCTGGCCGTGTTCGCCACCCTGTTCGGCCTGGCCACCTCGCTGGGCCTCGGTGCCGGGCAGGCGGCCTCGGGTATCGGCTTCGTCTTCGGGATCGACTGGATCAGCGGCAATGTCACCGCAGCGGTCATTCTGATCGCCGTCATCACCCTGCTGGCACTGATCTCGGTGCTGCGCGGCCTTGATGGCGGCGTCAAGAAGCTCTCCGAGATCAACATGGTGCTCGCGGGCGTGCTCCTGCTGTTCGTGATCGCCGTCGGGCCGACCATGCTTCTGGTGACGCAGTTCTTCGGCAATCTGGGCGCCTATGCCTCGGATATCTTCGCCCTGTCGAACCCGGTCGGGCGCGAAGATGACGGCTACCGTCAGGGCTGGACGGCCTTCTACTGGGCCTGGTGGATCAGCTGGTCGCCCTTCGTCGGCATGTTCATCGCGCGCGTCAGCCGCGGGCGCTCGGTGCGCGAGTTCATCACCTGCGTGCTCCTGATCCCGACCATCGTCTCGGCGATCTGGATGACCGTCTTCGGTGGCACCGGCATCAACCAGATCGTCGAGCTGGTCACCGAGAGCGGCGTCTACGGCTATGTCGTGGATTCCTACGTGCCCGAACTGTCGCTGTTCGGCATGCTCGCGGATCTGCCGCTGGCATCAATCACCTCGACGCTGGCGATCATCCTCGTGATCGTGTTCTTCGTCACCTCGTCGGATTCCGGCAGCCTCGTGATCGACACGATCACCGCCGGCGGCAAGATCAACGCGCCGGTCAGCCAGCGCGTCTTCTGGGTGATCTTCGAAGGCGTGGTCGCGGCGGTGCTGCTGATCGGCGGCGGGCTCGCGGCTCTCCAGGCCGCCTCGGTCTCGACCGGGCTGCCCTTCGCGATCGTGCTGCTTCTGGCCTGCTACGCGCTGGTCAAGGGCCTGATGGCCGAGCCGCGCGAATAACACCCGGCAGCGATCGCCGCCCTGTGGGCGGCCTCGAAGCGGCGTCACGGTTGATCCGTGGCGCCGTTTCCTATCCCTTGCGGGCAAGAACGCCCGGCCTTGCTACCATCGGTCACTGGCGAAGGCAGCGGTTTGGGCGCATTCTGGGTTGATGCAACAGCGCCCGATCGATCTCTATGTTCTGCGCGGCCTGCTGGGGCTGGCGATCGGTGTGCTTGGCATCGTCGGCATCAGCATGGCCAGCATCGAGGCGCGGCCACCGCCTGCGCGGATCCCGCCGCCGCCGGATTTCACCCTCGGGATCAGCGAGGACGGGCGCGCCTTTGCCTTTGCGGGCCGGGTCGATTTCGGCCTCACCGCCGCCTTGCGCGCGCTCGTTGCCGAACACCCGCAGATCAGGCGCATGATCCTCGACAGCAATGGCGGCTATATTGCGGAGGCGCGCGGCGTGGTGACGGTGCTGCGTGCGCACGCCATCGCCACCCATGTCGAGGGCCATTGCGCCTCCGCCTGCGCGCTGATCTTCACCGGCGGCGCGCAGCGTACGCTGGCCCCGGATGCGCGGCTGGGGCTGCACGGCTATGATATCCGCAATGATCGCCATTACGGCATGATCGATCCCAGGGCGGAAATGCAGCGCGACCTCGCCATCTACCGCGCGCAATCGGTCTCCGAGGATTTCGTCGCGAAACTCACCGATCTGCCGCGATCACCGATGTGGTATCCCGACCATGACGAGCTCGCAGCGGCAGGCATGGTGACGCCGGCTGCACCGCCACGCTGAAGCGCATGGCGGGTCGCACGCCTCAGCTATCGGCATCCGCGTCGCGAATCGCTGCCCAGCTGTTGCGCTCACTCATCATGGCGCGGATCGATTCGAGCGATTCGGCGACCTCCTGACGCGACAGATCCTGCGCAAGCACCTTCTCCGCCTCGTCGAACTTGCCGCTCAGGCCGAGAACGAGGGCGAGGTTCTGGCGCACGCGCTGATCCGCACGCGGATGCGCGGCAGCACGGCGCAGCTTGCTCTCGGCGCGGGGTAATTCGTTGCCGAGCGCCAGCGACAGCCCGTAATTCGACAGGATCGACGGCTCGTCGGGCTCGATCCGCAAGGCCGCCTGATAGTAACCGCGCGCGCGCTCGTGATCACCGAGCTGATCGGCGACGGTGCCCTGCGCCGAGAGGACGCGCCAATCCGGGCGCTCGGGCCGATGCGCCCGGGCGAGAACGGAATCGGCTTCCTCGAAACGTCCGACATCGGCAAGCGCGCGGCCATAGGCGCCGAGCAATTCCATGTTGTCCGGCGTGCGGATCGAGGCGGATTGGAGCACGGCCACGGCCTGCGCGCGCTGACCGAGCCGGCGCAGCACATTCGCATACGCAACCGTGACGCGCACGTTGTCCGGGTCGCGCGCATGACGTTCGGCCAGCGCATCGGCATGACCGCGCAGATCGCTCTGGCTCATCTGCGCCGTGACCTGCGGGTCGATCGAGCCGGTCGTGGTCGGGCTGCGGTTGAAGCAGGCGGCGGTTGTGAATGCGATCAGCGCCACGGCACAAAGACGCGCAGCCGACCGGCAGGCAGTGCCTGAGACGAAAGGCGCCATGAATCTGTTCTCGCGCGCGCTCATGTCGGTCTTCATGCCGGCCTCCATCGTGAATCCGCAACCTCTTCCGGCAATAATTGATTAACCCTAACAGCGGGTTAATCGATGGGTTGAAACGGCTTTTGCGGCGTTGCAGGCTGTGGATCGTGAGGAGTATGCCATGTCGCAGGATCAGGAAACGCATCGAGGCCCGCAGAACGCGGCCCCCCTCGATCAGGAAGATGCCGAGGCCCGGCGCGCGCGCCGGCAGAAGAAGCGGATCCTCGCAAAGCTCTCGGCTCTTGCCGGCGGCGCTGTCGCGATCTGGCTCGGCATCGCCCTGTGGGCCGGGCTCGGCTGGGGGTTCGCGCTCGCCGGGATCGGCATCATCCTGCTCTTCGAGCAGCTCGCGCGCCGGCATTCGGGCCAGCGCTATGACCTGTTCTGGGTGATCGCCGGGGCGACCGGTCTGATTGGTGGCATGTTGATCGAAAGCGGCGTCGATATCCGGTTCGGACCCGCCATTCTGATCGCCGTGGGGATCTTCATCATCCTCTCGGCGCTGATGGGCGACAGATCGAAGCTGTGAAGGACCTGCACGAAGCGGCGCCGGCGAACTCGGTCCGCCGGCGCCTGGTCTCCGGGTTTTTCGTCCGGGCCGATCAGGCCGCCTGCCCGGTCGGCAGCCCATCGCCTTGCAATGCCGCGCGGTCAGCCGCACCCACATTATCCGCAATCAGCTTGCGGGTGAGCTTCACGAACAGCCAGATCGTGGCGAGCTGCACGGCGACGAGCGGCAGGTAGAGCGCACCGTAAGCCAGCGAGAACGGAGCCACGACACCGATACCGACGAGACCCGGATTGATCATGAAGTTGCCGAAGACGAACAGCGCGACGCCGGGGCAGACCAGGGCGAAGGCGCCGGGCGACTTTTCCGGGCCATTGACCCAGCGTCCGAAATAACCGACGCGCCGCATCACCGCCCAGCCGATCAGGCCGAAGAGCAGCTGGATGCCGAGGAAGGCGGAGAGCAGGGCAAAGATCTCGCCATCGCTGACCGGCACGCCGAACTGATGCGCGAGGCTCATCTTCAGGCGATAGATGCCGATACCGATCACCGTGAGGAAGGGGATCACGATCCACAGGGTGGGGGTGGTCTCCGCACCGGCGCGGAATTCCATCATCGCCCGGAAACCGAGCACCAGCTTGATCGCGCCGAGCACGATGGCTGCGGCGAGGAAGAAGCTGGCTCCGACGAAGCCGATCGCGGCAGTGGCCGGCACGGCGCTCATCGCGGCGGAGGCGGAGAAGCCCACACCGATCATGGCGAAGGCGAAGACGGCGATCATCTGGCCGAGATTGTTGCTCTTGGCGCATTCATAGCCGCCCTCGACGAGGACGCGGGAAATGAAGGCGAGATAGATCCGGAAGGCGAGAATGCCGATNCCGGCGAAAGCAGCCAGCGCNAGCGGNAACAGCGCNTCGCGCANGCCCCACAGACCCGGCACGAAGACCGCACCGGCGACGAAGGCGACGTTCACACTCATGGCAAGCGCCAGCGGCAACGCCATCAGCTGGCTCTCCATATTGCCCTCGCGGAACCGCGCGAAAGCGGGTGTGCGCCGCCAGGCCGTGTAGCGCCCGAGATTCCAGATCATCAGGCGCACATGCCAGAGCGCGAAGAACGCGATCCCGGCAATCGCCACGATCATCAGCGCCTTAAGGGCGAGACCGGCTTGCGCGAAATCGGCGCTCAGCGAGGCGAAATGCGGGATCGGAGCCCCGGTATGCGGGGTCATCCAGAGCAGGTACATGAAGAAACTCACCGCGAGCCCGCCAGCACCGAGCGCGGCGAGGAAGTATTGCGGGGTATAGGGAGCGGCCTGCGGCCGGGCGGTATCGGACATGTTCGGCTCCTTGCTTGCTTGAGCGGCGAGGGATGCGCGGCGATGCGGGATCGCCGAAATCTGACGTGAGAATATTAGATAATTCTAATATTAATATCGGGAGGATTACGCATAGCGTCAGCCCGGCCCGTGCCCGCTCTGCGCCTGATGCGCGGGGCTCTTGTGCGAGGCCTTTGTCTCAGGCTCTTGTCTCAGGCTCTTGCGTCAGGCGCGTGCGAGCGTCTAGGCAGGAGGAAAGACGCGTCCCGCTCGCCGGTGGGCGCTCATCCCGGTGGAGCTCTTCATGTCCTTCGATCCGTCGCACCCATCCCCCGCCATCGCTGCCCGCGTGCAGCGCGTCGCGCCGTTTCTCGCCATGGATGTGCTCGCGCGCGCCGCCGAAAAGGAACGGCGGGGTGATTCGGTGGTGCATATGGAAGTCGGGCAGCCGGGCGCGCCGGCGCCGCTGGCCGTGCGCGAAGCCGCCAAGGCGGCGATCGATACGGGGCGGATCGGCTATACCGAGGCGCTCGGCCTCGCGGCCCTGCGCGAGCGGATCGCGCGCCATTATCGCGACGCCTATGGGGTCGAGGTCGGGCCGGAGCGGATCGCCGTGACGACGGGCTCCTCGGCGGGTTTCGTGCTCGCCTTCCTCGCCATGTTCGAGCCCGGTGATCGCGTTGCCATCACCGCGCCGGGCTACCCGGCCTATCGCAACATCTTCGAGGCGCTCGGCGTCGAGGTGGTGACGATCCCGCTGGAGAAGGCGGATGGCTATGTGATGACGGCGCGGGCGGTGCGCGCGGCACATGCGCACAAGCCGCTCAAGGGCGTGCTGGCCATGAGCCCTGCCAATCCGTCGGGCACCATGATCGGGCGTGCCGGGCTCGCCGATCTGGGTGCGGCCTGCCGCGAGGCGGGGATCTGGTTCGTCTCCGACGAGATCTATCACGGGCTGACCTATGACGCGCCGGCGCAGACCGCGCTCGCCGCCGATCCCGATGCGGTGATCGTCAACAGCTTCTCGAAATATTATTGCATGACCGGCTGGCGCATCGGCTGGCTGGTGCTGCCGCCGGCTCTGGTGCGTCCGGTCGAGGTGCTGGCCCAGAGCCTGTATATCTCCGCGCCCTATATCTCGCAGGTCGCGGCCATCGCCGCTTTCGAGGCGACCGACGAGCTCGAGGTGATCAAGGCGGGTTATGCCCGCAACCGGGAAATCCTGCTGGAGGCCTTGCCGCGTATCGGCATCACCGAAATGCACCCGGTCGACGGCGCTTTCTATGTTTATGCCGATATCGCCCGCTTCACCAACGACTCGCTCGATTTCTGCAAGCGCATGCTCGACGAGGCGGGAATCGCGGCGACGCCGGGTCTCGATTTCGACCCGGTCGAGGGCGCGCATCACATGCGGCTCTCCTTCGCCGGCACCGAGGCGGATTGCCGCGAGGGGATGCGGCGGCTCGAGGCCTGGCTCGGCTGAGGCGGCGCAAAAAAGAACCCCTCGCCGGAGCGAGGGGTTCGGGGTGATCAATCCTGACCGGTAATCATGGTCTTTGCTTTCGACCACCAGCCGGCACGTTTGGGCCGCTCGGGGTCGGGCGGGGTGAGCACCATCGTGACCGGTTCCGGTGGCGGTGTCGGGGCCTGCTCCGCTTCGTCCGTCTCGACCTGCGAAGCATCGCCGTTGCCGGTCGCTTCCGGCTTAGGCGCTACGTCATCGTCCGCATTGTCTGCGGGAGGTGACGGCTCGGGCTCCGGCGCCGCCGCGACGGGCGCGCTGTTCTCGCCATCCGCAGGTGCCTGCGCGATCACGGTATCGTCCGGCTGCGCCGCCTTGCGCCGCGTGCCGGTGCGTTTCGACGCGGCACGCTTCTTCGGTTTGGCTTCGGCGTCCCCGGCAGCTGCCGGCGCCTCTGCGCCATCGTCTTCACTGGCCGCATCCGCTTCTGCGGTGGCGGGTTTCGCCGCCTTCTTGCGGGTCCGACGACGCGGTGCGGGTTTGGCCTCTTCCGGCGCCTGTGCCGCAGGCTCCGACTCCGCTCCTTCCGAGCCGGCGTCTTCCTCTGCGACGGCAGAAGCAGCCTCGTCCGGCTGGCTGCCCTCGCTTATCGGAATGCGCACGACATCGCCGTCATCGGCCTGCGCGGCCTGTTCGGCGCCGTCCTGCTCGGCATCGTCATTCGCAGCATCGGATCGTGAGGCCGCGTCATCCGCGCCGCGCCTGTTGCGGCGACCACCACGGCGGCCCCGGCGGCGTCTGCCCTCGGATTCGCCCTGATCGTCCGAATCCTCGCCGCGCGCGAAGGTCTCGGTGTCGTCGCGATCATCGTCGGACTGATCGTCGCGTGCCTGGCCGTCTTCGCCATCGGCGCCATCGTCATCGGCGTTCTGGCCATCGGCATTCTGGGCGTAAGCCTCGCCGTTCTCGCCGCTGCGCCCGCGCCGGCGCCGACGCCGGCGACGGCGACGCGTGCCGGCATCGCCGCCCTCGTCATCCGAACCCGTTTCGCGCGGGGCGCTTTCCTGCTCGGCTTCCTCGGCATCGGCCTCTTCGATGGTCGCGGCGGCCGTGACCGGCTCCGCCGCAATCGCCTCGCGTCCACGCGGCGTCCCCGCCCGGCTGGCCGGTGCGCCGCGATCGACTGCAAACGGCGTCGATGAGGACAACGTGTCGTCCGCGCTCACCGTGATCTCGACCCCGAAACGCTCTTCCAGCTCGCGCAGCGAGGCGCGTTTCTGGTTGAGGATGTAGAAGGCGACCGCGAAATCGGTGCGCACATTGAGATCATGCGAAGCGTTCTTGATCAGCATTTCCTCGACGGAGCGCAGCACATGCAGCGCGATCGAGGGCGTGGCGCGCACATAGCCTGATCCGCCGCAGGTCGGGCAGATCACGGAGGAGCTCTCGAGCACACCTGTGCGCATGCGCTGGCGCGACATTTCGAGCAGCCCGAAGGGCGATATCCGTCCGATCTGGATACGCGCCCGGTCGCTCTTGAGCGCGTCCTTGAGGCGCTTCTCGACAGCGCGGTTGTTGCGCTTCTCGTCCATATCGATGAAATCGATGACGATCAGACCGGCCAGATCGCGCAGACGCAGCTGGCGCGCCACCTCGTCGGCGGCCTCCAGATTGGTCTTGAGCGCGGTATCCTCGACATTGTGCTCGCGGGTGGAGCGCCCGGAATTGACGTCGATCGAGACGAGCGCCTCGGTGGGATTGATCACGAGATAGCCGCCCGATTTGAGCGAGACCTGGCTCGAGAACATCGCATCGAGCTGCGCCTCGACGCCAAAGGCCGCAAACAGCGGGGTGGGCTCCTTGTAGGACTTCACCGCCTTGGCGTGGCTGGGCATCAGCATGCGCATGAAGTCCTTGGCCTCGCGGTAGCCTTCGTCACCGGAGACCAGAACCTCGTCGATGTCCTTGTTGTAGAGATCGCGGATGGCGCGCTTGATCAGCGAGCCTTCCTCGTAGACCAGCGACGGGGCGGACGAGGACATCGTCGCCTCGCGCACATTCTCCCAGGCGCGCATCAGATAATCGAAATCACGGCGGATCTCGGCCTTGGTGCGCGATGCGCCGGCAGTGCGCAGGATCACGCCCATGCCGTCGGGGACTTCGAGCTCCTGGGCGACGGCCTTGAGCCGCTTGCGGTCGTCGGCATTGGTGATCTTGCGCGAGATCCCGCCACCGCGCGCAGTGTTGGGCATCAGAACCGAATAACGGCCCGCCAGCGACAGATAGGTGGTGAGCGCCGCACCCTTGGTGCCGCGCTCTTCCTTGACGACCTGCACCAGCAGGATCTGCCGGCGCTTGATGACTTCCTGGATCTTGTACTGACGGCGCGGACCCCGGCGCTCGGGCATCTCCTCGAGCGCATCGCCGCCGAGCTGCTCGACGGAATCCTCGTCATCGCCGTCGTTCTGGGAATCGCCCTGCGCGTCGGCACCGTTATCGTTATCGCTGTCCTCGGATACGGTATCATCGCCGTTGCCGCCGGCCTTGACCCTGACCCGGCGGCGGTTGGGGCGCTTTTCCTCTTCCTTGTCCTTCTCCCTCTCGCGGGCAGCCTCGTCCTCGATCAGGGCCTGACGGTCCGCCGTGGGGATCTGGTAGTAATCGGGGTGGATTTCGCTGAAGGCGAGGAAGCCGTGGCGATTGCCGCCATATTCGACGAAGGCCGCCTGGAGCGAGGGCTCCACGCGGGTCACTTTCGCGAGATAGATGTTACCTCTGAGCTGCTTGCGATTGGCGGCCTCGAAGTCGAATTCCTCGACCCTTTGTCCGCGGACGACCACGACCCGGGTTTCCTCCGGGTGTGATGCGTCGATCAACATCTTGTTTGCCATGGAAAACTCTCGACATGGCGTCGGCCGTCCCGGCGGCTTCTGGCGAGGGGGATGGCGAGTTCGGTGCGCGCCGCGCTCCCGCTCGGATCAATCTGGCCATTGCTTGGTCGGGGCCGAACGCCGGGAAGCGCCGCGATGCGCCGCGCTTCGGGTTGACCTTGGGAACCGGAAGACCGCACCGCGCGCCACCGGCGGCGGCTGGCGATCCGAGCGCTTGAGGAGAAGCGACGACGAGCATCAATGCCTGTGTCCTTCCTGCGCTCATCTCCGAACATTCCCTTCGAATTCGATGGGCCGGCAAGCCGGTCATCGGCAAATCACGCGGGCGATTGCGCCGCATGCGTGACACCGCTCCGGCCGACTATCGGGGCTTTTCGCCGGTGGGGGCGCGCGGGTCGGCATTGCATCTGGGCCGCTCTCCCGAAATCAAGGCGCCCTCGCCGGAATCGGCTGAGCCGGACGGGGTCTTTTTCATTACAGACCATTTACGGGATTTGGCAAGAGCGCGTTTGGCCGTTGCGCAAAAAACACGCTGGTTCCGCCAGGTCGGGCCGGCGTTCAGAAACTGTTAACCATCGCGTCCTAATGCGGTAGGGCGTGCGCGACGCCGGGAGCATCAGATGAGGCCTGCGCCGATTCCATACTGCGATCAGGAGCGGCATGCGCGCCGCCCGAGGGCGAAGCTGCGCCCGCGTGCCTCCATTTCGGGTATCCTGTGCGGCATGGTCATGGTCATTGTCATGCTCATGCTCGTCCCCGCCACCATTGCGCTTGCGCAGGAGGCGGGTTCTCCGGGCGGCATCGTGGCGATCGATGTCGCGATCGAAGCGGATGCGGACGAAACCCGCCTCGTCTTCAAGCTCAATGGTCCGCTCGAGGGCAGGGCGCTGCATACCGGCTCGCCGGAGCGCGTCATCATCGATCTGCCACGCGTGAATTTTCAGCTGCCTGCCGATCAGGCGCGCGCCGCCGGGCTGATATCACATTTTCGTTATGGGCTTTTTGCCCGGGAGCGCTCGCGTGTCGTGATCGATCTCGCCGGGCCTGCCTTGGCGACCTCGCTTTCCTCGCGCGAGCGGGAGTCGGACGGGGCGCATTTCTTCACGATCACCCTCACCCCCGTGGATCCGGAAGGCTTCACGCAGGCGGTTGCGCGTGATTCGCAGGATCTGGCGGAAACCGCCGCGCGCAACGGCGCCATCGCGGCGCAGATCAGCGAACTGGATGATCGCCCCGTGATCGTCATCGATCCCGGCCATGGCGGTGTGGATCCCGGCGCCGTCGCCCCCGGCGGAGTGCTCGAGAAGGACCTCGTCCTCGCATTCGGCCTGCGCCTGCGCGAGCGGCTCGAGGAGAGCGGGCGCTACCAGGTGATCATGACGCGCGACGAGGATGTCTTCGTCTCGCTCGCCGATCGCGTACGCATCGCCCGCGAGGCCCGGGCGGATCTGTTCATCTCGATCCATGCTGATTCGATTTCGTCGGCGCCGCAGGTCAGCGGGCTGACCGTCTATACCGGCTCGGAGCAGGCATCGGATGCCGAATCGGCACGTCTGGCCGAGCGCGAGAACCGCGCCGATGCAGCAGCCGGCGTCGAGGAAGAGCGTATCGATACCGGGGTCGGCGACATCCTGATGGACCTCACCCGTCGCGAGACGCGGGGCTTCTCCCACGGCTTCGCGCGCTATCTCGTCGAGGAGATGGAAAGTGTCGCGCGGCTCAACCGCAATCCGTTGCGGCAGGCGGGTTTCAGGGTCCTGCGCGCACCGGACGTGCCGTCCGTTCTCGTCGAACTCGGCTATCTCTCGAGCCGGCGCGACATCGCGCTGTTGCGCTCGAAGGAATGGCGCGACAAGACCACGCAATCCATGGCCGAGGCGATCGGCACGTATTTCACCGTACGTTTCGCGAATCGGGGCCTCGCCCCAGTTTCACCATAGATGCGTTGTGTGTATCAGGCGCCGGCGTTGCCGGGCGGTTTCACCCGGGCGCCGCGATGCGTTAGAATCCGGTTCGCGCGTTCGGCGGATCCGGATTCGCGGGTGCGCGACCTTGAAGAGACGGCAAAGGGGCTGATCACGTGATCATGCGGCTCATATTGAGATTTTTCGGCATTCTGTTCAGCGCCGGGTTCATGCTGTTCCTGATCGGCTCGGCCGTGGCCGCCGTGGCTTTCATGCATTTTTCGCAGGATCTGCCCGATCATCAGCAGCTCGCCGAATACGAGCCGCCGGTCATGAGCCGCGTCCATGCCGCCGATGGCAGCCTCGTGGCCGAATACGCGAACGAGCGGCGACTCTATCTGCCGATCGGGGCGATTCCGGACATGCTGAAGGCCGCCTTCCTCTCGGCGGAAGACAAGAATTTCTATCGTCACAACGGCGTCGATCCGGAAGGCATCGTGCGCGCGGCGGTGGCCAATCTCGCCAGTGGCGGACGCATCCAGCAGGGCGCCTCGACCATCACCCAGCAGGTGGCCAAGAACTTTCTGCTGTCGGCCGAGCAGACCTTCGACCGCAAGATCCGCGAAGCGCTCGTCGCCTTCCGCATCGAATCCGCCTTCAGCAAGGACGAGATCCTCGAACTCTATCTCAACGAGATCTTCCTCGGCACGCTGACGCCGGGGCGCAATCTGCACGGCGTCGCCGCCGCTGCGCTGGATTATTTCGGCAAATCCGTGCACGAACTCACCCTCGCCGAGATGGCCTATCTCGCCGCCCTGCCCAAGGCGCCCAACAATTATCACCCCTTCCGCCGCGAAGCGCAGGCGATCGGGCGCCGCAACTGGGTGCTCGATCGGATGGTCGATAACGGTTTCATCACCGAAGAGGAGGCCGGGGAGGCCAAGGCCGAGCCGCTGGCGGTCAATCCGCGCAACGTGTCGCCCAACACCCTCGCCGCCGGCTATTTCGTCGAGGAAGTGCGGCGTGAGATCACCAATTTCTACGGCTCCGAAAAGCTCTACGATGGCGGTCTCTCGGTCCGCTCCACCCTCGATCCGCGCATGCAGGCGATGGCCCGAAAGGCGCTCGTCGACGGTCTCGTGCGCTATGACGAGAGCCGTGGCGGCTGGCGCGGGGCGCAGGAGCAGATCGATCTGAACGCGGGGGAATGGGGCGAGCAGCTCGCCGGCATTCGCGCGCTCGGCGATGTCGATCCGTGGCGACTCGCCGTTGTGCTGGAGATTGCCGACGGAGTGGCGCGCATCGGTCTGCAGCCGGGGCGCCTGTCCGGTGGCCGGATCGAGGAGCAGCGCGAGACCGGCGTGATTCGCGCCGCCGGTGTGGAATGGACCAACCGCCCGGTCGCGCAGGCGCTCGATCCCGGTGACGTGATCTATGTCGAGCCGTTATCGGGGGATCGTGAATTCCGCTTGCGTCAGGTTCCCGAGGTCTCCGGCGGGCTCGTGGCCATGGATCCGCATAGCGGGCGCGTGCATGCGATCGTCGGCGGTTTCTCCTTCGATCAGAGCCAGTTCAACCGCGCCACCCAGGCCCGCCGCCAGCCGGGCTCGGCCTACAAGCCCTTCGTCTATGCCGCTGCGCTGGACAATGGCTACACCCCCTCGACCATCGTGCTCGACGGGCCGATCACGATCCACAATCCGGGTTCGGAGCCGTGGTCGCCGACCAATTACGACAACAGCTTCGCCGGCCCGCGCACATTGCGCTACGGGATCGAGTTCTCCAAGAACCTGATGACGGTGCGCCTGGCGCAGAATATCGGCATGCCGATGATCGCGGAATATTCGCGCCGCTTCGGCATCTATGACGACATGGCACCGCTGCTCTCGATGTCGCTGGGCGCGGGCGAGACCACGGTGATGCGGATGACGGCGGCCTATGCGATGCTCGTCAATGGCGGCAAGCGCATCCGCCCCACCCTGGTCGACCGCATTCAGGACCGTACCGGCCAGACCATCTTCCGGCACGACCGGCGCGAATGCTACGGCTGCGTCGCGGATGGCTGGTCGGGGCAGAACGAGCCGATGCTGATCGACGAGCGCGAGCAGGTGATCGATCCCCATTCCGCCTTCCAGATGACCTCGATGCTCGAAGGTGTCGTCCAGCGCGGTACGGCCCGCACCGTACAGGCCGTCGGCAAGCCGCTCGCCGGCAAGACGGGCACGACGAACGATGCCCGTGACGTCTGGTTCGTCGGGTTTTCGCCGGATCTCGCGGTCGGTGTCTATATCGGCTTCGATCAGCCGCGTTCGCTGGGCCGCCGGGTGGCCGCAGGCACCTATGCCGCGCCGATCTTCCGCGACTTCATGGCAATGGCGCTCGAAGACGAGCCGGCCACGCCGTTCCGCGTGCCGCCCGGTGTCAAGCTGGTGCATGTCAATGCGGGGGACGGAACCCGCAGCGGGCAGGGCGCGCCGGGCACCATCCTCGAAGCCTTCAAGCCGGGCACGGCGCCGCCGTCGAATCTGGCCGGGACCGGGCTGGATGCGGATTGGGGCTTCGACAGCATCAGCCAGTTCGACGGCAATGCGGGTGAACCCGGCTTCAATGCGCCGCCTCCTGCTTCGAACGAATGGAATCCGTGGGACGATGTCGGGCCGCGCGACGATTGGGGTGTCGCCGAGGATGCGCCCGGCAGTTCCATCGGCGCCAGCGGTTTGTATTGAGCCGCAGGCGCGAAGCGGCGCCCGTGGCGGCGCCTTCAATTTTGCCCATCCGGTTCGCGGTGATTCCGCGCGAATGCGGCGCGTGGCTGCGCTAGACTATGAGAAGACGAGCCACCGGATGCGAGCGACACCGTGACGACAAGCATTGCCAGCCTCGATACAGACAGTCTCGGCGCCTATCTCGCCGGGCAGATCCCCGGCTTCGGGCTTTTGCAGAAGGCCGAGAAATTCGCCGGCGGGCAATCCAATCCGACCTTTCTGCTCACCACCGATACGGGCCGCTACGTGCTGCGCCGCAAACCGCCGGGGCAGCTTCTGAAATCGGCGCATGCGGTGGATCGCGAATATCGCGTGATGAAGGCCCTGGCCGACACGCCGGTTCCGGTCCCGCGCATGCATCACCTGTGCGAGGACGAGAGCGTGATCGGCTCCGTCTTCTTCGTGATGGATTATCTGGAGGGCCGGATCTTCTGGGAGGCGCTGCTGCCCGATTGTGATCGCGGGGAGCGGGTTGCGCTCTATGACGCCATGAATGCGGCGCTCGCCGCATTGCACGATGTCGATCCGGGGCAGGTGGGATTGTCCGATTTCGGCAGGCCGGGCAGCTATTACGAGCGCCAGATCGGGCGCTGGGGCCAGCAATACCGCGCCTCGGAGACGGCGACGATTCCCGATATGGACGCGCTGATCGCCTGGCTCGAGACGAATCAGCCGGCGGATGACGGGATGGTCTCGCTGGTGCATGGGGATTTCCGCCACGACAATATGATCTTTGATCCAAACGCGCCGCGCATCCTCGCCATTCTCGACTGGGAATTGTCGACGCTGGGCCATCCCTACGCGGATCTCGCCTATCAATGCATGCAATGGCGGCTGCCCTCGAAAGGTGCATTCCGCGGCATGGGGGATGCCGATCGCGCGGCGCTCGGGCTGCCCACCGAGGCCGAATACGTGGCGCAATACTGCGCCCGGCGCGGGATCGATGGCATTCCGGACTGGTCCTTCTATATCGCCTTCGCCTTCTTCCGCCTCGCGGCGATCCTCCAGGGCGTCTACAAGCGCGCCCTCGACGGCAATGCCTCCAACCCCGAGCGCGGCATCCGCATGGGTGAGACCGTGCCGTTGCTCGCGCAAATGGCCATGGCCGAGATCGCGGGAGAGGCTTCGTGAGCGCCGATTACGCGGGCAAGGTGGTTCTGATCACCGGCGCTGCCGGCGGGTTCGGACGCGAGGCCGCGCAACGCTTCGCCGAGGCCGGCGCAAGGCTCGTGCTGACGGATCGCGACGCGGATGCGCTCGCGGCGCTCGCGGGCAATCTGCCGGATGGCGCGGTCGTCACGCAGGCCGGCGACATCACGCACGAGGCCACCGCCGAGGTGGTGATCGCGGCGGGTGTCGCGGCTTTCGGGCGGATCGATGTCGCGATCAACAATGCCGGCATCGCGCCGGATCTGATGCGCCTGTCGGAGACCCCGGCGGAGGTGATGGAGCAGGTGATGCAGGTGAACGTGCTCGGCACGTTTCATTGCATGCGCCGCGAGATCGCCCTGATGCAGGAGCAGTTCGCGCGGGACGGGCGCGCGGGCGCCATTCTCAACGTCGCCTCGGTCGCTGGTCTCGTCGGCGCGCCGCTGCTCGCCGCCTATGCCGCATCGAAACACGCCGTGGTCGGGCTGACCCGCTCGGCGGCGATCGAGACTGCAAAGCGCGGCGTGCGCATCAACGCCCTGTGCCCCTCATTCGCGGCGACGCCGATGGTCGACGGGTTGATCGCGGGCATGCAGCATGCGCCCGACGAAGCGCTCGCGCGGCTCGTCTCCGCCGTGCCGATGGGGCGCACGGCGACGGCTGAGGAGGTGGTCGACGCGATGCTGTGGATCTGCGGTGACGCCAACAGCTTCATGACGGGCAATGCAGTCGCCCTCGATGGCGGGCTCTCGGCGGGCTGAGGCCGGGTTTCACACTCTTTCCTGCAGCCGCAGCAGCGCGATCTGGCCGATCTCGCGCATGGCGGTGTCGAATTCTGTCTCAGGATCATTTTCGAGCCGCGCCTCGAAAGCGGCGAGGATCTCGCCCTTCGACCGGCCCTTCACGGCCATGATGAAGGGGAAATCGAATTTGGCCTTGTACGCATCGTTGAGGGCGAGGAAACGGTCGCGCTCCTCTTGCGTCAGCGCGGTGAGGCCGGCGGAGGCCTGTTCGGCCTGCGAATCGGGCGCCATCTCGGCCACCTTGAGCCGCCCGGCGAGATCGGGATGGGCGCGGATCAGGGCGAGTTTCGCCTCGCGCGGGGCGGCGTCCAGCACCGCC
>SL_7KL_010_BRINEDRAFT_10000550_pt1 | contig 17800 bp, 16 predicted proteins | sample SodLak_010_BRINE_FD_10663 | JGI IMG/M metagenome (IMG submission 10663)
AGACCGACAGATGGACGAGATTGCACTCATAGAGCGATACATGGCTGCAACTGACGAGATTGGTGGCACAGCAGATGCAGAACTTGTCAATCGGCTTGAGACAGCCCAAGAAATGAGTCAAAACGATTGAGACAGATTGACCTCCTCCCGCGCCTAAAGTCGCGGGAATCCCACCATGGGATTTCAGGCCGAGCGCGGCCCTAAGGTTTCAAGACGCATACGTTCCAAGCGTCTCTTGCTGGGTGTCAGCATCGGCTTGGCTGTCTTGTGGGACGGTCAAACGTCCCCCTTCCTCAGCCGAGTCATCGCCACTCGTGTCTTCTCTTGAGTAGCTCTCTCCGCTGAGGTCAAGCGAATCGGAGATTCGCGTACTCGTCGAAAATCTTTGATTTTCGAGATAGCGGTCTGCAATATTGAGCGCGGCGTTGATGTCCGCGTGGTACTCCGAAACCCAACACTCCGAGTTGGAACACTTGAACGTCGCCTGCTTCGGACGGTAGCCCTGTTCTCCGCAACAGTGGCACGTCTTCGAGGTGTACGCGGGATTCACCGTCTCCACACGGATCCCCTTCTCAGCCGCCTTGTAACGGAGTTGGGCGTGCATCTTCGCAAAGCCCCATCCGTGCAAGCGACGGTTCATGAACGCGCCGTAGTCCATGTTCTCGCGAATGTGCGTCAAGTCTTCAAGAACCAGAACAGGATTCTCAAATTGGTCGGCGTAGGCGACGACCTCCGACGTGACGGTGTGGAGAATGTCGTCAATCTGTCGCCAAAGCGAATCGCCGTAGGACTCTGCGATACGCTCGCTTCCGCGTTTCTGGAGGCGCCGAGTCGCCGTGAAGTGCGTCTCACGGAGTTGTCGAACCTGTTTACCTTCGTCGTTCCAGAGGTTGGGTGTAGCCGGGGAGCCGCGCTCATCACGGTGACACACCGTTAACAAAGAGGCTTCCCCGATGTCTACCCCAATCGGCGTTTCGTCCGCCGAACTGGGTCGTTCCCCCACGTCTCGCGTAGCGACGATGTGGAAGTACCACTCGCCGTCACGGTCGAACAGCCGACACTCACCCATCGTCGCGTCTCCCGCGTACAACGCTTCCAACCACTCCCGTTGTTCAGGATTCGGTTGGGCGGGCAACCAGAGGTGGTAGTCGTCGTGGTGCGGGATTTTGACGTACCACTCGATGGCGTTCTGTGGCTTGTGGTCGAGTTTCGGGCCTTCGTTCGTGAACCGGACAGGATGGTCGTCGTGAAGTTCCTTGGCGTCGTAGCTTCCGCCACAGAGTTGTGGAACGTACTTCTTGAGCGCGTTCTTCGCGTAGCCGCTCAGGTCGTAGTTAACCACCACGTCGTTGGCCGCCGACTGTGTAGTGCAGTTGGCGTTGAACGCGGCTTCGAGCGCGTCTTGGTACGCCTGTTTCGTCTCGCAGAGCTTCCGGTGCTTGTGAGCGTTCGGTTCCACAAGCTTGAGTTCCAGCGTTTCGGTGAGTTCGGTCACTGTTCGTCCTCCTCGTGACGCTGGATGTACTTCTCGACAGTCTCACTCGAAACGTGTCCCGCAGTTACTGCGTAGTAGCCGCGTGCCCACTTGATTTTCTCGCCGTCGTGGTCGGCGTGTCGGTGGTTGTATTTCCGCGAACTGATGCCTTTGAACCAGTTGGCGAGAAGTGAGGGGGCGTGTTTCGGCGGGCTACTGACGAACAGGTGGATGTGGTCGGGTTGGACGGTCAGGTCCATAATCTCTAAGCCTTTCTCGTCGGCTATTTCGTGGAGGATGTCTCGTACACGGGTTGCAACGCCACCGACGAGTACCGGTTGTCGGTACTTCGGTATCCACACTATGTGGTAGTTGAGGTTGTACGTTGCGTGCCGTGTGGTCTTCATCCGTACTACACACTATGCTTCTGTGATGTCTTAGAACTATCGTAAACGGTGGGAAACCCAGCCGTCCCATCGTCAGTGGAAATGTACGCTATTGTCCGTTTGACCCGCGCCTGAAGACGCGGGTATGCGCTCGCACTATGTATCACCGCGTTATGGTTCCAAGTTGGGTTATGGGGATATCCGTGGCAAGGCACACTTGGGAACGATAGTGAACCGGATGGAATGGAAACCGAAGCGATCACCATGACGGAAGGAACGTTTGTATTTCATGGATCGTTTGATCCAGATCTATTCGAAGAGACGTATGCTGATGGATTTGAAGTACAGACCAATGATAGATTCACCATTTTTGAGGGCGAACAAGGTACTGAAACCGATGGATTAGCATATGCAGTTGCAGAGAACTCAGTCGTTGCTGGGTTACAGACTGGAGAGGGTGTTGAACATCAAGACGTGATTACGACTCTCAACGATGCAGTTGAAAACCTGATAGCCGAAACGGGTCGTGTACGGGATACCGATGATGGTGAATTTCTCTTCGAGAGTACTGGAGACGCAGACCTAGTGACTGGGTTTTGGGATGTGAATGGACTAGAGGAGGAAGATCTCCAGACTGGGGATGAACCACCAGATGGGTCATCAGAACTTGAAGAGAATCCAGTATTCAATACTGTTGACAGTTTTGTGAGTGTACTGACATTGCCCGCGTCTGAAGGTGGTGTTGGTGGTGACACAGTAGCGGCACGCTTTGCAGCAGTGTATCCAGAGGGCGAGGTCCCCTCAGAACAGGAGCTACGCGAGGAGTTGGTTCCAAGCGATACTGCCGAAGAAACAGCGATTACCCGATCGGATACCCGGGCACACGTTATGATTGAGGTGAGCGAAGACGAATTGGAGCGAGAATCGGTAGCAGCCCCGAATATAACTGGTGAATAGTAAGTTTATATTCGTAAGCCGGCAATTTCCGCTTACACCAATTGTACTTTGAGAAAGATATCGTAATACTGCCATCATATGGATGCCAGTACGGAATACAACCACACACCAGTCTGGATCTCTTATAGGTGGGCGTTTGCATGAATCGTAGCGATCGACAGATCGTATTCTTCACCGCAGGCTCACACGGACTCGTACACACGTATGAACTCGCCATCCCGATTCTCATGACTGTGTGGCTCATCGAGTTTTCAGTCACTGCAGCCCTGCTTGGAGCGGCAGTAACTGTTGGCTACGGCCTCTTTGGTGTAGGTGCACTCCCCGGAGGCATCCTCGTCGACCGGTATGGATCGAAACCACTGATTCTCGCCTCGCTGCTCGGGATGGCAGCTGCATTCCTTCTTGCAAGCCTCGCACCCTCGTTTGTAACGCTGGTTATTGCGATCGGTATCTGGGGCATTGCAGCATCCGTCTATCATCCAGCGGGGCTTGCGCTCATCTCGACATCGATCGAAAAACCAGGGGTTGCATACGGGTATCATGGGATGGGCGGAAATATCGGAATCGCACTCGGCCCGCTCGCAACAGCGGTGCTACTGACACAGTTCGACTGGCGAATCGTTGCTGGAGTGTTGACGATTCCGACAGCCATTATCGTCGTGTATGGGCTTCTCGTCGATATTGATGATCAGACGGTCGCACCCAAAACGGAGGGGAACACAACAAACTCGGACACAAGTTCAACAAAAGGAAAACTCACAGTTGCGGCGATTCAGCGTGACACGCGCACACTATTTACACTTGGATTCTCTATTATTTTCGTCATCGTGCTGTTGAGTGGGCTATACTACCGAGCGTTCCTCACATTTCTTCCGGACCTTCTTGGTGACCTTCTCGGCGGGCTCGTTGATATTTCATTGTTCGGGGAGGGCAGTGTCGTTGCCGAAGAGTTCGATATTGGACACTACTTATATGTTGGAATTCTTCTCTTTGGAATCGGGGGACAGTATCTGGGTGGATACTTAGCACAGCGGTTTGCACCAGAGCGGGCGCTCGGATATGTCTTGGCAGTCCTTGCTGGATTAGCGCTCTTGTTTGTGCCTGCTGTTGCGATCGGCGTCGTTCCATTCGTCGGGGTGGCGCTGCTGCTTGGAATTGCATTGTTTACAATCCAACCGCTCCAACAAGCAACTGTAGCTGCGTACTCACCAGAGGAGACGAGAGGGCTCTCATTTGGATACACATTCCTTGCAATCTTTGGAATTGGTGCATTGGGGGCTGCAATTGCTGGAACAGTGCTCACAGTTGCATCGATTGATGCGCTCTTTGTAGTGCTTGCAGCGATCGCAGTGACGGGTGCGCTTGTTGTGACAATTTTCAGACGGAACATTGTCTCATCTGGCCGATAGCTAATCAACGTGTTACTGCGATTGTTTCTGCGTTCGAACACGAATTTTAATTTGATCTGGATCAGACAGTTCAAGATATGACCCGGTTGTTGTAACTGGTAAATTAGCTGTAAGACACTGCTCATGAACAGTCTCCAGTGATTCTCCATCGTTGAGATCAACGACGAACTCAAACCATGCTAACCCACACCCACCAGCAGGTTCTGCTCGGTTTTGCCATGTATTGAGACCGAGATGATGATGGTAGCCGCCAAATGCAACAAAAAGTGCGGACTCCATGGTAGTCTGGGGTGTCATTCCCAATTTGTCAACGTAGAATCCTCAGGCGCGATCGATCGACGAAACCGCAAGATGAAGATGGCCAATAGTCGTCCCAGTAGGGGCTGTTTGGCTCCCATCAGATGATTGTGTGAGTCCATCAAGCGCAAGTGGAACCGTTCCGATCTTGATAGTTCCGTTAGCTCTATATGGCCATGCGCCGCGTGGGCGATCAATATAGAGCTCAAGACCGTTGTTTTCGGGATCAGTGAGATACAGCGCTTCGCTAACAAGGTGGTCTGCAGCCCCATCCAAGTTCCACTCGGACTGAACTCGATCGAGTGCGGCCCCTAATGCAACATCTGTTGGGTATCTGAATGCGATATGGAACAAGCCAGCCTGTTGTGGCGTTCGAGGCTGGGCTGATTTGTCTTCGATGAGGACAAGCAGTGGTTCTGGCCCTACACCGAGAGTTGTTGTATCCGCACTGGTTTCAAGAACAGAGAGACCAACGATAGTGCAATAGAACGAAACCATCCGATCGAGATCTTGGACAGTTAGCGCAGCACGACCGATAGACGTTAAATCAGAAAAAATTGATCGTGAATCCATAGTCAACGATGAGTTTCTGCCCAAACAAGAAATAGTTGCGGAGCGCTCAGAGTGAACAGCATATGATCTAAGAGACACATGGCAAAAAGGTATAATTTTTAAATTCATGTAAGGTAATTTTACTACATATATGTGTGCTTCTTTTAGGATGAAATTTATGGACTCTTTGGGTGAAATAAGTTTATCTATCGTATTTTATTGTAGATACTAAAAGAAGTATATACAATAAAATATTTTTTTGAACAGTAGATAATGTATGTTATTTGTTGTAATCTGTCTTTTGGAGATTTAGTATAATTTATAATATATATTTGAGAAGCTAGTAGACTCTCACTATTTTTAATACAGCAGCAGTCTTGGTTCAGGTATGAGTGTATATGACGTCGCCATCGTCGGCGGTGGCTGTGTCGGCAGTTCGGCTGCGATGCATCTGGCATCACAGTCGGAGCTGGATATCTGTCTAATTGAAAAAGAACACCAGTTTGCAGCGCATCAGAGTGGGCGGAACTCAGGGGTGCTTCACCCTGGGTTCAATTACGAACCAGGTTCAACGAAAGCTAAATTTAGCACTGAGGGCACCCAGCGAATGAAAACATATGCAGCGCAGAATGATATTCCGTTGCGAGAGCTAGGTGTACTTGTCGTTGCACAGTCGCAGAAAGACTATAAAGAGCTTCGTCGACTTCACAATCAAGCCGCTGCAAATGGTGTTACAACCGAAATATTGAACGATCGAGCCGCAATTCAGGAGATTGAACCACATGCCAGTGGGATTGCAGCCCTTCACTGTCCAGAAGCTGCGTCGATCGATTCACAACAGTATGTCTACTCGCTCGTTCGTGATGCTGCAAACTTGGGTGTCGATCTATTTACTGGCACAGAAGTCACGTCAGTTGAGTCTACAGCCACCGGAAATGTTCTTCGGACCTCGACAGGGGCGATTACAGCAGCGTTTGTCATCAATGCAGCAGGGTTGCACGCGGATACGATCGCCTCTGAGTTTGGTGTTGCAAACGAGTATCAAATTGTTCCATTCCGTGGCGAGTATTATGAACTTCGTGCGAATAAGCGTGACCTGGTGAATACAATGGTGTATCCTGCACCCGATCCAGAGCTACCGTTCTTAGGGGTTCATTTCACGCGTCGGAGTGACGACAAAGTGATTGTCGGCCCGAATGCGGTGCTGGCATTCGGGAGAGAGGCATACAAAAACACAGACTATAATCTCGGTGACCTCCGTCAAACAGCCACATTTGGTGGTTTTTGGAAACTCCTTGCAAGCAGAAAGATGCTCTCGGTTGCGGCTGATGAACTTAACAAATCGTATCGGAAAGAAGCGTTTGTAAGCGCTGCACAGTCGCTCATCCCCGAAGTACGGGCAGCTGACTTTACAAAAAGCTACGCAGGGATTCGAGCACAACTAGTCGGTCCCGATGGATCCCTGGTTAAACAACCACTCGTCGAGCACGGACCACGATCGCTACACGTGCTAAATGCGGTCTCGCCTGGGCTTACGTCTTCGCTTCCGTTTGGCGAACACCTTGCAGAGGAGACGCTACAAGCGTATCCCTAGTCGTTACTCCCGAATACATAATACTCACCACGCAGCCTTCAGTACAGTACTGATCTCTTCAACAGTTGGATCATATCCGACAGGCCCATGTTCCAGTTTCGAATTTGATTTGATAATGGCAGCAATCGAGTCAAGATCCGATTTCGTGAGTGAGTCGATCTCTCGAAGTTGTGTCGGTAGTTCGAGTGTCTCGCGAATCTGTGTTACAAGATCCACAACAGCATCAGCAACATCCTCAGTCGATCGGGCTGTGACATCAATTCCAAGTGCGGTGGCAAGCGTCTCTCGCTGACCGTCTACATGTTCAAAAATCGATGTTAAAACATGAGGGGCAACGATCGCATGAACAATACCCTGTTGGACTGAATACTGTGATGAGATGCCGTTCCCGAACGCATGGATCGTATTTGACCGCTTTCCGTACTGAACTTGAATTGCGCCAACGACGGCCAGATCAATGGCATCGAGATACTCCTCGGAATCTGGTGTGCCAAACGCTAGGGCACCCTGTGAAAAATACCGTAGCCCATTAAATGCATGCGCCTCTGCAATCGGGTTTGACGATCGAGAGTAGAGCGTCTCGATTCCTTTGTCAATGCCATTCATTGCAGATGATGCAAGGACGCTCTTTGGTGTTGAGGCAAAGAGTAAGGGATCATAATACGCTGCTGTTGCTCGGAGGCGAGCATCAGAGATATTCACACGCTTCGTCGAAACCGCACTATCCGTTTGAAGAGTCGATTTGTAGTAGATACTCCCCCCTGGTGAGAGATCAGCTCCAGCAAGCGTGGTTGGAACAACAATAGATGGAAGTGGATCTGTATGCTCATCAGGAGATGGGATAACGCCAGTCTCGGCGACCGTTTCTTCGATCGCTTCGCGGCTACCGTCCAACGGTGCAATCGAACAGATTGCTCGGGCGACGTTGAGCGAACTTCCCCCGCCAACAGCAATAAGAACATCAATGTCTTGCTTATGAACGGTCTCAACTCCAGCAAAAACAGTTTCAAGTCGTTTATCTGGAGTTGTTTGGTCGAAGATCGTCTTAAGAGTGCTCCCAAGCCCCTCTGTAATCGGGCCCACAACAGCAGAGTTGGCAGCCACATTTGATCCACAAACGACCATTGCGCGTGTCCAGCCATGCTCATCCAGCGTCTCCGAAAGCGATTCCACACAGCCACGTCCATAGTTGATATCCACAGGTGCGTATGTGAACGTAAATGGAGGTATAGTCATATTCATGGACAATCCAGTATTAGAATGCAAAGCCTGACCATCCTCCATCGACGTGAAGGATCGATCCAGTTGTGTATGCTGCGACAGGCGATGAAATATATGCGGTTGCCTTTGCGAAATCCTCCGGTGTTCCAAGCCGTGGAAGTGGGAGCTCGTCGATTCGCTGCTCATATGCGTCCTCAACAGAGATTCCTTGTCTCTCTGCGCGTGCTTGTACTTTCTGTTCAATTCGGTCGCTCATAACGCCGCGTGGGGCGACACAGTTGACACGAATGCCATACTCGCCATACTCATTGGCTAACGTTTTTGAAAGCCCGTATATTCCCGGACGGATCACGTTTGAAACAGCACTGTTAACGTTTGGCTCGAGGGTTGAAGCGCCAATCAGGTGGGTTATGGCACCACCGTTCTCTTTGAGCGCCGGAAGTGCACGTTTACACGCGTGAACCGTGCTTCGAAGGACATTATTGTAGACCGTATCAAAATCCTCCAGCGTGGATTCCTCGAACGGGTTATTTTTTGGACCGCCGTGGTTTGTGACAAGAATATCGAGTCCACCCAACTGTTCTAACGCCGTACTCATTCCGGTGTCGATCGAGTCAGGATCGGAGAGGTCGATGCAAACCGAATCAACGCTTCCCGAATCATCGCCAACAGCCCCCTCAATCAATGCAGTTGCAGTGTCGAGATTTGCTTGATTGCTGGAAGAAATAATGACATCTGCACCTTCAGAAACGAGTTCTTGAGCGACTGCTCGACCAAGACCGCTACTACTTGCTAGTACGATTGCAGTTTTGTCTGCGAGTTGCAGATCCATAATGAACATTGGTAGAGATAATATATAAATACAGAGATACCACCAGTTCTCACCGGCAACTGTCCAGAGCTGCAAAACTGCAGGGTCCAAAACAGCTATTTGAGCGGTTGTCCGTGTATATGTATGGATCTAACTGGAAAGACAGCACTCGTCACTGGTGCAAGCCGAAATATCGGACAACAGATCGCAGTAACGCTCGCCGCAGCCGGTGCTGATGTTGGAATTACTGCGCGATCGAATGAAAAAGGGTGCGAAGAAACCGCTCGTCGGATTGCCGAGACTGGCGTCGACACTACGACAATCCTTGGTGATTTGGGGGTAGATGAAGACATTGACAAGATCGCATCTCATGTCCAATCTGAGTTGGGAGACATTGATATACTAATAAATAATGCGACAGTGCGCCCCAAAAAACCGTTTTTGGACGTAACTGCAGAAGATCTCTCCTACGTTATGGATGTGAATATTAAAGGAACGTATCGGCTGACACAGAAAGTGGCTCCAGCAATGATTGAAAATGGTGGTGGAGCAGTTCTCAATCTTATCGGGGCATTCGTATATTTAGGGCGTAGTGGAAAATCTCACTCATATACCACCAAAATGGCTATTGAAGGGCAGGTTCGACAGCTTGCATCCGAACTTGGACCAAAGGGAATCAGAGTAAATGCAATCTCTCCAGGCCATATTGATACAGTGCGTGATGGAGAGTATCATGCTGAAGAGCAACTTATTCAAGCGAGCGATTCCGTTACAACGGGCAGGAACTGTTTCTGAGGTTGCCGACACCTGTTGTTTCTTGGTGTCAGATCATGCCTCGTTCATCACTGGACAAGTGGTTCATGTTAACGGTGGTGCCTATCCGACGCCAAACATTGTTCCGACCGAGTGAGCATCGTCAGACGCATATCCGACCAACATTCATTTCGATCGAAGAAACAAATAAAAACAGAGTCTAAATTCGTTGTTAGTCAATCAGCTGTTTGACTTTTGGGCCGATGAACGGTCCAAATACCACCAACAGCGTAATGATCACAAGTGCGAGCGAAAGCGGCTGTGTAATAAATATCAGATAGGATCCATCAGATATCTGTAACGATCGCATTAAATTCTCCTCTGCAATTGGACCCAAGATAACGCCGAGGAGGAACGCGATAATCGAGTAGTCATACTTCACCATAAAGAAACCAACAATACCGAGAACCATGAGCGTCCAGATGTCGATCCAGTTATTACTCAGCGTAAAGCCGCCGATAATTGCAAGGACGAAGACGATCGGAATGATATAGTCCGTATTGATTCGTGTGACGATTCCCAATCGGCTAACCATCGAGATCCCCGCGGTGAAGATAACAACATTTCCAATCAAGAGTGCGAGCAAAAACGTGTAGGTCGTTGCAAGTTCGGCGTCAAAGAGATCTGGACCGGGGCGAATCCCGTGAAGCAATAATCCACCGAGCAGCACTGCAGTCGCAGCACTTCCAGGGATACCGAATGACAGTGTTGGGACAAGCGATCCGCCAATCATCCCATTGTTAGAGGCCTCCGCAGCGAGAACCCCACGCGGGTCGCCAGTCCCGAATGACTCCGCATCCTTTGACGATCGGACTGCCTCACCGTACGCAAAGAAGTTCGCTACCGTGGCACCAGCCCCTGGAATCGCGCCAATAAGCATCCCAATGTATCCTGATTTGAGCAACAGTACTGGTTTATTTAATGTTTGTTTCACACCAGAAAGTGCACTGCCGCTCATATCGAACCGATCGTCCGCAATTCCACCCTCCTTGCTGGAAAGTTTAATCATCTCTGCAATGGCAAATACACCGATCAGTGCTGCAATGAAATCGATGCCATCAAAGAGCCCAAGATTACCAAACGTGTATCGGAGTTCAGGACTATTCGGTGCAATACCAACGGTCGTTAGCATAAGCCCAAATGCACCAGCGGTGAGCCCTTTGATCATTGAGCCTCGAACAACCAGCGTGATCATCGAGAGCCCAAGGATTGCCATCAAAAAGTACTGTGGCGATCCGAATGCAAGGACGATCTCAATGAGTACTGGAGAGAACAAAATCAACGTTGTCACAGTGAACAATCCAGCAATCGCGGATGCAGTTGCAGATATTGTTAATGCCTGCACTGCTTCGCCTTTTTTCGCCATCGGGTATCCGTCAATAGTCGTTGCGGCAGCACCACCAGTTCCAGGGACGTTTACCAAGATTGCGGAGATCGACCCACCGTACATAGAACCGCTGTACATTCCAATAAGAATGATAATCGCATTGATCGGGTCTAGCGGCAGTGTGAGTGGGAGCACAATTGCCATTCCAAGCGCTGCCCCTACCCCTGGTAATGCACCAACAACGATTCCTAAAAGTACCCCAAAGACGACATAGCCCATTGTAGGCCACGTAAAGAGCAATGCAACGGCCTCAAGAAGCGCTTGAATGACGCTCATAGTAACCCACCTGTAAAGAGAAACTCACCTTCGTCGATTGAGACATTGAGAACGGTCAAGAACGCATACGCGATCGCAACCGAAATAGCGACGAGGACACCACGTACCCAGAGTTCCACTCGGAACCATGATGTGTAGACCGCAACAAATATTGGAGTCATAATAAAAAGCCCAGCAACATACCCACCGATGACATATCCAATTGCTGCAAGTGTAGTAAAGACTGCATCGGGAATTGGACGGTCAACAGTCGAGAGTGAAGTAACCTCATCGGGCTCTGTGTCTTCTTCTTCACGTGTTTGTTCCTCGAAATCTTCACTCACGTCCAATGCCCGTGCATCTTTTGCAACAAACGAGTAGATTGGTTCCGGTAGAATTGGCCGCAACAACAGGAGGATAGTTCCAATCACAACAAATCCCGCAGTAAGTCGGGGGAACGTTGCAGCTTGCCCGATCCTAAAATTAAATGACTCCCAGATCATGTATGATGCGGAGATCAACATCAAGAAGAGTAGTCCGTACTCCATGTTGACCCGATCATATAACGTCCGGAAGACAGACTCAATGGACATACATCTCCCTTCCCGTCCTTAATAATAAATATTGTTGTTTAGTGTAATTCAAAATTAGTCCACAGATTTGTCTATATCGTCCAAAAAAGTTGAAATAGATTACATTTCAACAGTTACTAGTTTGATGCGTCACGAATGTCGTCGAGGTCGACAACCTCAGGGATTGTCTCGTACGCAGCCTGTATACGGTTTTCGACCTCTTGACCATCTTCAAACATAATAACGTTACCCGTATCTTCCGCCCACTCAGCCATCTCATCGGATTCCATGGCAACACGGAGCGCATCTTCAAGCACTTGCTGTGCCTCGTCTGGGATGCCCGGTGGACCTGCCACAACACGTCCCAAGCTTACGAGGAAGTCAAGTTCATCATAGCCGAGTTCAGTTACTGGGTCAGTATCAGCGAACACCTGTGACCCACCGCTCGGAAGAACTGCAACAAGATCTACAGCACCGTCTTCAACAGCGGCATTCGCTGCCGTGTCAGTACTGAGTGCAACTGGGACTTCCCCAGAAATCGCAGCCTGGACAGATGCCGCAGTTCCACCGTATCCAACGTATGAATCCCACTGGAGATCATGTTCTGCCTGCATAACCAATGCCATAACGTGATAGAGACCACCGCGCTCGAGACCGCCGAAGAGCTCTAAGTCACCAGATTCGTATCTGTTGAACAAGTCATCATAGTCTTCGATCTCATACTCAGGGTTACCGACAAGTACAACAGCGTCTTCTGCGTAAAGCCCGATTCCGGTTGCATCTTCAAGCGGCCAATCTTGTGGGTTAACCATCTCAGAAACGGGTGTCGATGGTGGGTTAAATGCACCAAGGGTATATCCATCCGCTTCTGAAAGCATCATTTCACCAGTACCACGAAGTGATGCTGCTCCCTCAACATTAGAGATTGGGACATTTACACCCAGCTCGTCAGCCATGAGTGGCGCAAACTCACGAACATACACATCGGTCCCACCACCAGCACCGAATGGGACAATAATCTCTACATCGTCTTCTGGGAAACCACCCCCACCATTGCCACCGTTTCCGCCATTACCGCCATTACCACCATTTCCGCCGTTTCCATCATCGCCGGTACATCCAGCTAATCCGATCATACCTGCTGCAGAAACTGCACCAGCGGCTTTCAAAAACTGTCTACGCTTACGACTATTCGATCCACTATCGTTCACCATGTTCATTCGTTATACTTCATCAATAATAGATAAGTCTTCCGGGTTTGTAGATAAAGTGTTTACAATCTATCTGATTTAGGGCCACTCAAAGAAGGTGAACTCACCGTCTTTAATTACTATTTCATCATCTAGGCGCAGTGTCGGCTCCCCCATCATCGCATCAAAATGTACTGGTGCACGTGTTTCACCACCCAGATTACTGCTCGTTCCAATGCCGAAGTGGACGTTTCCGTATCGGCCGTGGTCATTAGAGAACCAACCGTTGAAGCTACGACACTCTGGGTTCATCCCCACCGCAAGTTGGGCGATATTATATACGGCCGGGTCATCGTGTGCTTCCCATACACGGGTGATAGTCTCCGCCTCGATCCCACCAGAGACGTCTGTAACTACCCCATCCTTCAATCTCCATAACAACATCATTTTCTAAGACACCGATGTCGAGATTGGGGATTGCACCGTCAAATACCACTGTCCCGGTTGTCGTTCCTTCTACGGGCGCAATGTTGGCTTCAATATGAACGAGCGAGGTAAACGAGCCTGGCTCATCTGCAATTCCAGGGTGAGAGTTCCCACTTCGACCCTCCAAGCCGACGACGACATCAGTTCCCTGTGGAGAGGTGATATGGGCTTCGCTTGCAGCAGTAAATTTTGTAGCAAGCTCGTCACAATATGGTCGCATCCGATCGTAATCTGCATACAACCCACCTGTTTTGAGCTGTTGTGGCGTGAATTTCACCATACTGATCCCTCGTGCGCCGGCTGCAAGCGCTGATTTCATTTCGGAGCTGTGAGTGATCGACCGATGAACAGGCGTAATGATAACATCCACTTCGTGCATTGCGGCGGCAACCGACGGTTCAGGCTCGTTTCCATCATACTCACGTGGATCCATGAGCGTCATCGTGACGGTTGCGCCACGCTCTGTTGCTGCTGCTGCAACTCGCTCTGCGACAGTCGCGGTCTCCCAATCTGAAACAATGAGTACATCTTCACCTGCGTTGACATCAGCACAAATCTCCACAACTCTGTTGGCACCAGCCATCTCTTGAACTGAATCCATACACCCAGATTTCAGTGAGACAATAATTGTGTTCCGAATTAGGTATCGGTAATCGAAAATCCACGCTCTCGCACACACACGTAAAGAAGCAACGGCTGAGGATTCAATAATTACAGGGCTAATTCATACTCAGCCGTTCACCAATTAGACGATATAGTTAGTGTATCATAAATAATCAGCCGGGACATCGGTATGTTTATTTTCACAGAGGCGAACGAGAAGATGTACGAGATATGTTAGAAGTAGAAATGGCTGATGCTGCAACTGGTATTGTTAACGAATGTCTCGATGTTCAACCAGGTGAGGAAGTACTTGTATTGGGTGATGCAAAAAAGAAAACGGTCGCACAGAGTATCGCAACTGCGGTCAGTGCTGCAGGGGCAGAATCAATTACGATGATTATGCCACTGTTGGAGAGCCACGGTAACGAACCACCGAGAACCGTTGCAGATGCAATGAAATCTGCGGATGTTGTGTTTACGTGTACGACACATGCGATCACACACACCCGTTCAAGACTTGAAGCTGCTGAAACCGGAACGCGGTTCGGTATTCTACGAAGTGTCACTGACGATATGATGATCGAAGGTGCAATGAGCGTCGATTTCGAAGAGCTTCGACGCCGAACTGAAGCAGTTCGTGACGTTCTTGACGCTGCTGCAAGCGATGTGCACGTCACCAGCGACAAAGGGACCGATATTACATTCAGTGTTGAAGGGTGCTCTGCGTTCTCATTGGACGGGTACTTCCACGAAAACTATGGCTTCGCAACACTCCCACCGGGAGAATCACCAACTCATCCAAAAGAAGGGACCGCAAACGGAAAGATCGTAATCGACGTATCGATGGACAATATCGGGCAACTCGATGAACCGATTACGCTGCATGTTGAAGACGGCTTCGTGACTGATGTAACAGGCGGTTCACAAGCAGATGAGCTTCAACAAATCATCGATGAAAACGATGAAAACGCAGGAAACATTGCCGAGTTTGCGATCGGAACAAATCCAAAAGCAAAACTGATCGGAAACCTTGCTGAGGATAAGAAACTCGCCGGAACAGTTCATTTTGCAGTCGGAGATAATGAGTCGCTTGGAGGCACCCTAAAAAGCTCAATCCACCTTGATGGTGTTGTACGAACGCCGACAGTCGAGCTCGACGGTGTTGTCGTCGTAGACAACGGGCAGATCGTCGAAGACGCATTAAACTAGTACAACCAGAGTGTATATTATCTTTTAGCGTCTACTGCAGTACGCATGGTTATTATTGCCGCAGTGGACCGTGAAGGGCCACACAACAAGCTACTGCATGAAGCTGAGAAACTAGCGCAAGCATTCGATGAAGAGTTGCATATCGTACACGTTCTTAGTCAGAAAGAGTTCCGCCAAATAGAGACAGATCATGTCGATTCAAAAGGTGAAGCAGTGTCGCCGAAAGAGATCAAAGCATATGCCGAATCAAAAGTTGCAGAAATTGCAGACGGTGTCGTAGAAGAGTATGTTGCTGTTGGTCGAATTGGTATTGTTGATGAAGAAGTACTGGAATACGCTGAAGAGATTGATGCGTCCTACATTGTGATAGGTGGTCGCCAACGCTCACCAATCGGGAAGGCGCTCTTTGGAAGTGAGGCACAGTCGATCCTACTCTCAGCGCCGTGTCCTGTTGTGTTTTCAGAAAGCGGAAACTGAGGGATTTTCAGTTTAGTGCTGATTTTTGGTATAGTATCAGAAATTTTCGATCGTCATCCGCAGGTAATTCAAGCAATATCGCAGACACCAACTACTATCGACACCAACCAATATAATGTACGATCATTATATATTCCGTATTGAGGAATTTTAAATGTAGCACCTCAGATCGAATATTATTTACAGCCATTTAAGGCTGTAATATATCCATTGTGTGAAGGAATTCCGTAATAGGGAATGTTTTATTGATTGGTCCCATACCAAAATTTATGAACGATAACACCTCAAATCGCGTCAAGTCGATCGAAACAACGATCGCAATTATCGAAGCACTCCAACCGAAAGAAGGAGCACGAGTGACAGAGATCGCTACAGAGTTAGATATTGCTCCAAGTACGGTACATAGACACCTCTCGACGTTGCACGATCATAATTTTGTAAAAAAGAGCGGTGATCAATATGCCCTCGGTATGCGATTTTTATCGATCGGTGGGTATCTCCAGCATAAGAAGTTCGAATATCGAATGGCGAAAACAAAAATCGAAGATCTGGCGATGGAAACGAGCGAGCGAGTACAGTTCGTCATCGAAGAGAACGGGCGGCGGATCTATGTTCACACTGCAGTTGGTGAGAATGCAGTCGAAACGGACAGCCATATCGGGAAACAAGGCCCACTTCATTGTAGTGCAGCAGGAAAAGCGATTCTTGCCAATCTTCCAGAACCAGAGCGTGAGGAGATTCTAACCGGAGGAGGGCTAGAACAGATTACACCCCAGACAATTACGGATCCAGATATGCTACGAAAAGAACTTACAGAGATACGAAACACACAGATCGCATTCAACAAAGAAGAGTCAACACCAGGCCTTCACGCAGTTGGAACTGCAGTTACTGGTAAAAATGATGAGCTAATTGGTGGTATCAGTGTGTCAGGGCCAGCCCACCGAATGATGGGCGATCGGTTTACCAAAGAGATACCAAAACTACTGCTTGGGGTTGCAAATGAGTTGGAACTCAATATCAAATACAATCAGTAGGTAGGAAACAAACATTACACCAATATGTGTGTAATGCCCTACACGACGGGGCAGTTACCTTTTTTCCTGTTTACCGTAGCAGAACATACAGACCGATCTTCTGCGAATGTCGTGTTCTAACATAAGTATATTTATTTTGTCATAGTAAATATAAAGATTCATATATGAATGAAACCTACGAATAGAGAGTCGCAGTGGTTGAGGATATGTATAATCCAATTTTGTTAGGACGTGTCATTTTATATTCAGAAGCACTCTGATCGATCGGTGCAGATCGTGTAGCGGCACACGCTCATAATTTTCGAAAAACGTAATGCGCCTCCAATCGGTGGAATTTGATATAATAAATTATCATTTTCATAAAATATAGGGATTTTGAAAATTATGCTTATTTCAGTTGTCGTTATTAATTGTGTACTTGTAGAACCGTATCACGAAATAATGAAGCAACAACTGAAAGAGATTATGTAGATCAGATTTGGTTCACTGTCAATTCATATATTATTTCTAACACTACTAATGTCAGTATATTGTGTTACTATTTGTGTGGTGTATTTGGAATATTTTGCTAATCTAGCATATTCTCAGGTATAAAGAATCTGCTTGTGACTATTCATGGGTAGCATTTGAACTACCAATTGAGGTTAGATTACAATGTCAAATCAACCAGCAGAACGAACGCTTCAGTCCGAGCTACTAGGACGAGAGGTACATTTCAACTATTCGGAAACGTGGCTTGCATACTCCATGCTTGGGTTACGTGTAGTGATCGCATGGGTCTTTCTTCAAGCAGGGTTAGAAAAACTTCTCACAGGGGGGATCGGCGACCCGCTAGCGTGGTCTTCAACCGGATTTTTACAGAATGCGATTGCAGATGCAAACCCATTACAAGGCCTCTTTTTGCTCTTTGCAGAGTATGGTGCGATCGTTGACCCACTCGTTATTTTTGGCCAGATACTCATCGGTCTGGCACTGCTCTTTGGTGCGTTCTTCCGATTTGCCGCAATGATGGGTGGACTACAAATGCTGTTTTTCTGGACCGCTGCATGGCAAGGTGGACTCATGGCTGG
>SL_7KL_010_BRINEDRAFT_10000552_pt1 | contig 17779 bp, 11 predicted proteins | sample SodLak_010_BRINE_FD_10663 | JGI IMG/M metagenome (IMG submission 10663)
TCCATCTGTAGAGGATGTACACAATCTGTTTGCTGATATTACCAGTGATGCTATTCCTACCCGTAAACTTCTTGATGCGATTGCCCTTGAGGTACGCAAGCAGAAGATTATCGGTACTCAATACTCCGGTGGTAAGAGCTGGAAGCAGCGCGGAATGGTGAAGGTAGTTGTTGACCCAATTACAATGCAGCTTATCCGTGATGATCTCCATGACAGTGATGCAGTGAACTCTGCTTATATGGCCACAGGCGATGAGCACCCAATTATTGCCCAAGGCGATGTTATTTGGGGACCTCTACACATCTGTGAAGAGGAGAAGATGCTCGACCCTGCGTTTAGCGCCAAGCTGAACTTTGGTACCGAATCATTTGACGGAGTTACCGGTGGAGTTGACGAGAGTCAGATCCGTAAGGTAACCGATAGTGATGGAGTAGAGCGAATCTACCTTGAGCATGGTGAGCGTACATTTGACTCAGAAACCCCTGCCGGTGGAGATTCAGCAATCGGCCCGGACGGAGCAAACAAAATCGGTAACATTATGGTGCTAGGTGCAAACTCAGTAGCGAAAGTTCCCGGACCTGTTCTGCCGCTTATTGAGCGAACGGACGATGACTATAAGCGAATCATGGGACTTGGTGCCGAACACTTGTTCGGTTGCAAGCGTATTGATTTCGTGGATAGTAACCGCGACTTCGCGTTTAATCAATCTTCTTTGCGTATCGCCGTTTACCGGGGAGCGTAGAAGTTGGGACCAAAACCGGTGGAGGGTGATCCTCTACCGGTATTTTTTTATACAACCATTTTATTTTTTATTGAATGTATCTGTCACACCTATCAACGCCCCGATTATTAGATGCAATAAAAAGCCGACTGGATGATTACAGGGCTGATGAGGCATTAACACATGATCAGTGGAGGCGAGTTACATCCCCACGGCGTATGTTACGGGCAATTAATGAGGCAGATATACAGCTTTGCGGAGACCTGAAAGTAGAGAAGCAGATTATTATTTATCTCCCCGAAGAGACAAGCACGCTACACATGAGTGCATCGAGTTATGATGTAGGTGAGCATGCAAATGCAATTCAAGAATTGATTGAGAAGGAGCCGGACGGGAAACATTACCTGTTCTTTAACGAAAATTATTACCAGCACATCGGCACACTACGATCGCAGTACATTGTTGGGTATAAAGATTACCCGGTTGGATCGGCTTCTCCGGCTGTACGATACGGCGTTGTGCCATTTACGACATTCCAAAAATCACAAGCGGGCAGAGCGTACTGCGATGATCGGTTCGGTATGATGCCTACAGCGCATGTAGATCATGGCCGTGGTGTGATACAGTTGAGCAGAACACAGGAGGCGGGAACGTTCTTGACGTTTAAAGCGCACATATTACCTGAAAAGGTAGACTTCAATGAGGTTGAAAACACTGAGGAGTCTGTCAGCGATGCCTATACAGCGGTAACTCCCACCTATGCCGAACGAGCACTTGTACTAACATCATTAGTGGAGTTGCTGCCGGAGACAAACCCTGTGTACAATATTATACAGAGAAACCAATTTGAGGCATTTAAGCAGGCCCGACTACGGGTACCTACCGATAACTCTGTTAAAAAAGTGGAGTCCTGGCTGTAATGTTTACACCCGAACAACTTGAACAAATATCGTCTGCTGAGTTTGAACGGGATTTTCAGTTTGAGATTCCGGACCGTAATGATGGAGATTCATTGTGGCAGGATATCACGAACCTGAGAGCCCAACGAAAGGGTAGGTATGTATTCGCCCGACCGAGAGGAGGAACGAGCGTACTGTTTGATATTACGGGCGAGACGATCTTTAACTTTGAGTCGCTACAGGTAAATATCGGTGACGGGCAGGAAAGATATATTGCAGCACTGACTGAATCGGGTAAGATATTTTTAGTTGATGTAGACAGTCCGGCTACAGTGAATGAAATTACAAGCGGGTTTTCGGGGAGTGAGCCGGTACAGTTTGTAAACAATGGCCGCTTTATTTATATGTTTGAATATGGGGGTAATACACGGAAGTATTATGATATTACCGAGGACCAAGTGTACAATTTTGACTCCCATGAACGCAGTTCCATTCTATCGGCATCTTTTTTCTCCGGCGCTCTTCGAGAGAATAATGTGTGGGGCATTGAGGATGGTAATACAGTAATTGTGTTTCCCGATAAACTACGAGGATCGAGTGAGTTTATAAGCAGTTCCCGAATTGATTTTACACCATTCATTACGCGCATTAACACAACGCGAAACAATACGTTTCGGTACAACAACAAAGATCTGTTTTCAGATTCGCAGACCGCAGGGTTTGGAGAGGGTAGCGACTCTTTTTTGCCGTACAATGATGATCTTGAGGATATGCTTGGCCGTGGTGGTAGATTTGAGTATAAAGGCGGCCAGGTGGCACCAAATGATGAATATCAAAGATCTACAATTTACAGAGCGTATGTAGTTGTGGATATGCTTAATGACGGAACAGTATCTATACCGGGGCGACCATTTGTTGTGTCTACCAATGAGCGTGAGATTTCACAGAATGGATATACCGGTGTTAATGTAGAGGTTTCTGCCGCCGACAGTAATGTGGAGAAGAGGTTTTTGTGCAGTACGCGATGGCAGTATAGTCAACAGAGGGCACTATCCCCATCAAACAGCCGGTATCCAAACAGTGCATTTTTTATCAATACAGAAATTGAAACCTCTTCGTACACTGTAAAAGATGTGCGCGGAGATGAGTTATTGATACGCCCGATATCTGAGATTCTACCTATCCGATCAGGGGTTCCACTGCTGTTTGAAAGTGGCGCGGTATCATTTAATACAGTGGCGCCCTTTAAAGGATCACTTATTGCCGGTAACTATACGTCAAAGCGACCTACACCCGACATCTATACCGGTGCCGGAAGTGGGAATACACATGTAAATGTTGAGTCAGGAAATTCATTAACAGACTCTCCCGTTATCGCTGCTGCATTTGAGTACACAGATGGGAAAAAGTCAGAGATTGTGGATGGGAGTACCGTATTAACGGATGCCGAGAAGGAAGTTATTATCCGGGAGGAATCGCAGGCTACCCTCACAATTGATATTGAAGAGAATAATATTTCTGATGGGGAGATAACTTATCAGATTGATATTGACGGTAATTTAAGTGATGAGTTTACGATACTGGACAGTGACAGCTTGATGCAGATCACATCCAAAATAAACAATGCGTTAAACACAACGGCCATCACCAATGTTTGGGATATAGGATCGGGGACGACAAGTATTACCCTTATCCATAAAGCGCACGGAACCACAGGTAACGGTAAATCATTTTCCTACAATTTTATTAGCGGGAGCGGCACCATTGATGAGTTTGATGTTGTGTTGACAAGTAATTCGCCATCGAGCGGTGGTGCCGATGAGCTCAGTGAGATGCGGAAGGTGAATAGTGTATCTGTACACAGTTTGAATATTCAGGTATCGAAAGTGAATGTGCTTATAAAAAGAGGATCGAGCTATAAGCTGTTCTCGGAAGTGTTACCGTCTGATGCCGAGTTTTGTGGAGCCGAACTGCTTCTGCCAAACAGTGATAGTGAGATTAATGAACTGCCCGATTTTTCAAGTTACAGTTCTAATTCATCAATTGTCCGGGAAGAGGTGACGGTGCCGAACGGATTGCTTTTATCAACGCCCTTCCAGGAGTTCCGTATTGATCAACAGTATTCAACGGATGGCGAGAAGGCTATTCGAAAGATTGTACCTATACAGTTTGATTCTGATAGATCATCCCTACGGTACACACTGTTTGTTGCCACAACAGGTGATATTCAGCTTGGGTATATATCGGGTTTTGGAGATAGTTTTGACGCACAGTTTGAAACCGTTCAACAGGGGATTACACCGATAAATTACAAGTGGCTACGGCGTGTATCGAATCAGATTTTTATACAGACCCAAAAGGGTGTGTTTCTATTTTCGAGATCAGGAATGCAGACAATTGTGGATAGCGACCGGTACCCGGCAGCAAAAGCAACACTTCGATCTGTGGGGTATAATAATATCCATGATGAGTTTTGGATGGCTTTTGATGACAGCACTGTACTTGCACACCGAGTAGGTGGGGCGGTGTATAAAATGGAGTACCCGAGTGCGGTTCGAGGTGTGGATTTCAATTTTGAGAATATGGTACTGTCGATAGGTGGCAACATCTGCTATACCGATCTGGACAGCTCACACAAAGATAATATAGGTTCTGAAACAGATATTATGTGCAGCCTTATCAGCGGACCGATTGGGGATGAAATTAACCAAACACGACTTTTCGAATATCTGCTGTACGGACAGGATGTAGAGGCAGAATTAAGTATTGATTTTCAGCCTCAGAGGTATCAGGGCAACTCTCCGGCAGGGTGGGATACAGATTTTACACCGGACGTAACATTCAGTAAAAAAGATCTTGTTATGTCGGGCGCACAATGGGTGATTAACGGCAGAGGCATTATGCCGAGGGTGCGAATTGAGGCTACACCTAAATCTGTAAGCGCGATTATTTCCAAAGGGGTGTTGAAAGGTTATATTACAAGTAATAAAAATATATCAATGAAGTAGAAAGGTAAGTTGCTATGTCACTATTTGGATTTGGGCAGAACCGAAAAATAACACGAGAAAATAGAAACCGCGCACAACGGAATCTACGTCAATCCCGAAACACATTGGAGGATAGAGACGAAGGTGTGTCGGATATGATTGCTCAAATTGTATCTGCCGGAGAACAGGCGGGGCGTGACGGGGAGCAGACGGTTGATGAGCGGTTTGGCCGTCAACTACGATCTACCCAAGACAGGATACAGGGGGATACCGCAGGAGCTCAAACAGCAATTTCGAGAGCGCTTATGGCCGGGGGCGGTGATGTTACCGGTACAGGTGCAACGGCGATGGCTGATGTGACTCAGCGCGGAAATCAAGCGCAGGGTGATGCTATTAATCAGTACAGCACAATGACCGAACAAATGAACCAACGTGATAGGCAGCGTGGTGACAATATGCTTTCCCGTGCTATGCAGGGATCGGAAAGCATGGCAAGGCGCGGCCAACAGCAGTACGGCATGGATCGACAGCTTTTAAACCAAGCGGACATGCAGGAAATTCAGCGCCGACAAGCAAACCGTCAGTTTGGATTGGATATTGCCAGTACAGCACTCGATTCATTTAATCCATTTGGATAAAATTTTACTGTTATGGATTTCAATATGTTTTATAACGACCCTATTGATGATTTTTTAGAGCAGACGCGAGATTCTGCACGGAACCGAACTCGTGAGAATCGTCCCGTATCTTCTATTGAGGGGACTCCCCGTGAATTTCGCGGTACCGGTGTTGGTACAAGAAGAGCTCAAAATGAGATGGCGATTGCCAATGCTTTGTTTGGCGATAGCGAAGGATTGAGTGACTCAGAGTCAGACAGGCATACCGAACTGCAACTGGAAAGCGAACGCCTCCAACAGCCTAATGAACACAGAAGTTTGGGTACTGCCGCATCGCCCAACAACCCGTTTTCTCTCGATACACGGGGATTGAGTGGAGCGATAAGCCGTGGAGCTGCATCGTTCCGGGACAGAAGAGATGAAAGGAGGCTTGATGAGATTGCACCCGAGTTGCGTGAATTGGCCCAAAGGCAACAGGCAGCCGCACAATCATCCGAGGATCGGAGAGATTATATGCGCGATCGCGTAACGCAAGTTATCGATGATGAGCGTGAGTTTGATCAAACGGTTGAGCGGGATGAAGCTGATAGATCTCATGATAGAGAGATGCAAGAGTTAAGAGGTGATCAGGCTATTGAGAGAGAGGGTGTTATAGGTGATAGAATGAAGGAAGTTGAAGAGTATAAGCATCAACTTCAAAATGACCCTGAAAACCCCGATAACCAACGAATGTACATATCCGGGGTAAATAACTACATCAAGGCATCAAACCCCGGTCTTGAGTTGATACCAAACAAGATTAACAACATTTTAAGAGCGTCTGATTATAACCCTACCGATGACGAGCAGGCGATTATTGATGAGCTTGAGGGTGAGTATAAGCGTCAGTCTATGAGGGCTGCACAACAGTATAGGGAGTTGGGTGCTGTATCAGGCCAACGAGGCACCAGGCCGGCAACTGATGAAGAGTTTAACAGGATTGCCACTATGCAATTGCGGGGTGTCCCCGAAGATATTATTCGCGGGTATGCATCGGATTTAGGTATTGAGTATATCCCGCCAAATATTGAGGATGCAGAGGATATCGATATTGATTTAGAGAACGTGGACAGTGATAGTGGTGGCGGCCAACGAGGAGCTTTTGATCCATAAAAAAGAGTATCATGCCCGACAGAGATACAGAAAATAGATCTAACGAACAGAGTTCACCCCAAACACAAACCCGTACGGAAGAGCTGTATAAAGGACTTGTGGATGAGGGTTTGTACACAAGAGACTTCGACACATTTCAGAGCCAATACTCAGACAGGGAAGCTCGCCAAAACATGTACGAAGGGCTGAATGAAAGAGGGCTTGTTACTGTAGACTATTCTGAATTTGAGAGCTCTTATTTTCCGCAATTTCAAGATGCAAAAGATGTTGCTGATACGGATGTTGCCGACAATGTGATTGAGGAGAATATGCAAAAAACTCCTCAACAAATGAGTTCTGAAATTGATGATGACGGAACTGTTGATATGCCTGAGTCATTCCAAAATGTAGATACAGAGGGTGTAGTTGCCGGTCCGGGAGGGGCGGTTTCGACAGGTATTGATACGGGTCAAGCCACACCTATTCCCCGATCAATACCGGAAACGGATGACGGTGATATTGATCTTTTTCAGGTTCGTGATGAGATTGATAAAATTGATTCAAAGTTGAAAGAGGTACAGCCTCAACGTACAGTAAGTAGTCCCGCGAGAGGTGTTGGTGCCGCTGCAAGGCCGGAAGCAGAAGAGATCAGTGAGGGCCGTAGGGCGCAGATCGGCAGCTTAAGAGAACGCCGGAAGTTTCTTGATCAACAGATAGCGGCGGCATACATGCCTCTCTATCAAGAGAAGTTGAAACTACAGCGCCGTAAATCAGAGATTCAGAGCAAAGAAAAATCTCGGCCTGCCACACGACCCGGAACAATGGGGGGTGGATTTAGGCGTGAAGGTGGTGAGCGTGTTACCGATGAAGAGCTTGATGAGCTAAACGAAATAAACGAATCGATTGATCAGATTGATGGGCGTATCGATGATATTAAGCCGGAAGGATTTGCGGCCAGATATGAAAATGCCCTGAACAGTGTTGCGCGATCAGCTATGGAAGCTCCGCTTATTGGTGCTAAAGGGTTGGCCGCATGGGTGAATGGAGATGAAGCTGCCGACAGTGCCCTGTACCGGATGGCTGAAAATGCGAATATTGCAATTGATGAAGCCCTGCCCACAGACCCAACACTGCAAGAGGAATTTCTATCATCCATTCTGCCGAGTGCTTTTGGTAGTATGGCCAGCTATGTAGGTATTGGTGCGCTTATGAGCCCATTAGGAACCGCGGCCACAGCTGCAGGTGTAGGTGCATTTGCAGGATTGGCAGGATCAGGTCAGGCGTATGAGGCGGTAAAAGATGCGGGTGGCAGTGATGAAGATGCAACGATCGCTTCCCGATGGGGATTTGCACCCGGTGTGCTGCAGGTACTTCCCGTTATGCGCGTGTTGAACCGATATGATAAAGCATCGGGCGGGACACTGCGACAAAATATTGCCCGACAGATGCAGACTACAAGGTCACAACGAGTTAGAGAAAATGTGGGTGGAAGTTTAGTAACGGGTGTTGATGAGGCGATTGTGGAATCATTGGGACAGGGGATGCAAAATAAGATATTCAATGAAGTTCTTGAAGAGCTTATCAACGACCCTGACTATGATATTGAACGGAAAGATATTTCCGAAGGCACAATCGCATCGGCCCTGGGTGGGCTTGGTGCCGGTACATCTATTGATGCTCTCACGCAGTTTATTGCCGGCAGATACCGCGGACCGCGTGTTACACAAACAGCCCGACAAAAAGATTATAACGATCAGTTAACGGAGATCAACCAAAAACTGTATGGTGATCTCGGCCAGGCAGATGCTACCGATACGCAGGCCGAAGATACGCGTTACCAAGAGCAGGAGTTGAGTCCGGATATCCGTTTTGAGTGGGACCCGAGCGCGCCACCCGAGCAACAGACTGAACAGCTTTCGAATGAACGTGAACGATTTGAACAGATGCGTGAAGAGGCGGTACAGGAAGGGGATGACTCTTTGGTTGAGGATATTGACCAAATGATTGAGAATATTGATGGGGAGATTGTTGGGTTGCAGGAATCAGTTGACAGTGAGCAGTTGGCAACTCCTGAAACAGGGGGGCAGGAAGTTGAGGGTACCACTACTGGTGAAGCTTCTGATGTTACGGAACAGGAAACAAAAGTTGGTGATAAAGTCATTTTATTTGACCCTGCGGGTAATGAAGTGCAAGCAGAGGTTTTGGCTATTAGTGAACAGGGCACATTGCGGGTTCGAAATGAAAAAGGCGAAGAGGTTATAGTTGACAAAGAAGAACTTTCAGAGCAATCACCAAAAGACCCAGCGTATGAGATCCCTTTATTAGGAAAATCTGTTAGTGAGGCTTCTGATGCAGAATTGAGTGCGGCCGAGTCTCGTCTTGATGAAATTATTGAAGCGCGACAAGATGCTGGGCAACCCCTATTGACCTTTGTGAGAGAAAAGAATGCTATTCGATTAGAGCGAAATAGGAGAGATGAGCAAGATACCGATGTTACTACTGATGAAGCTACTGATGTTACGGAACAGGAGACTACACAGGAATCTCCTGATGTAGATGCAGAGGAGGCCGCCCCTCAAGAAGCCCCACAAGATACCCCCCAAGATGACCCTTTCAATATTATTGATGAGCAGTTTAGTGAGCTTGAGAGTGCGCAGCAGGATGTTTCTCGATTGGAGAGTAGGCAGAAGCAACATCGCAAAGAGAATAATTTACCCGATGATGCTGAAACGCCGTTTGATTCCCAACTGCAGCAAGCCCGTGATCAACAATCAGAGCTTTCCGGGGCGGCTGAAAACTTACCTTCGCTAACAGAGCAGGTGCGCGAGACGGGAAATGAACGATTGACACAGTGGGTTGAAGAGAACCCTACATACGATAAATATTCAGTGAATGTATCAGGGGATCGTTTTGCGATCATCAACCGGGAAACAGGGAGGGAGATTGACAGGCGAAGTAGTGCCTACGATAAAATTGCGGGGCGTATTATACCGGAGAAGTTTGCCGATGGCAGAAGGCTGGATGAGAGTGAAGGTATGGAAGGGTTTAGTTCTTTTGAACGATATCTTCAGGAAGTTGGGGAGCGATCAGAAAACCCAATGGAGGTACTGGAAGCTATTGATAGCTTTGAACACAGTGGGCTTGCCGGGGAAACATTACATACGGAAACAACGATACGTCAGGAGTTTTTTACTCCAAAAACACAGCTTCGGACAGAAGATGTACGACAGTTTTTTGATTATGGGCAGGTTCAGGATGATACATATCTGAAAAACCGATTTTCGCAGGATGGGAAGTCTGCCGAAAGTATATCCCTGGCTCTTGATCGGGAGTATGATATTGATATGAGCCCGGAGCAGGTTATTGAGGAGTTTATAACCTACCTTGAAGATGTGCGCGGGCTATCAAAAAAGCCGTTTGATAACCGCCACCAAAACCAACTTGCCGATCGGTTTGAGGATCTGACCGGTATTCCGTATAGTGAAAATATATCTAACTTAGCCCTTGAAGAGTTTCAAGAGCAGCGGTTAGACGTTGATAGACAGCAAGCCGAGTATCTCCGCGACAACTTCATGGATGATGAAGGTAACGTATCGGTGGAAGAGATGATGGAGATGACAGGTAGGGATTTACCGCCTGATGCCATTGCTCTTTTATTCCAAGGCGCAACAGAACAGCAAATAACACAAGCCATTCAAGATGAACAAACCCAAGAAGAAGCCCAAACCCAAGGAACCACTGCACAGAGACCTCAAGAAGATAGCGGATTGGAGGGACAGGATAGCGAAGCGGATAGAGCAGAACCGGGAGAAGGAGAATCAAGACAACGCCAATCACAAGCGAGAAGCACAGTAGAGGCAACTCAAGCTGATGGAACAGGCGACCCACCCACGGGAGCACAAGATACGGGTGGCACCTTAGAATCAGGAGAGAGGGCAAAATCTGATAACATTCTCAGGCGTTTGCAAGATCTGCGAAATAATCCGGAAGTAAATGCAGATTTAGAAAGTATTGGGGATTATGATGTACAAAGTGTGGAGGCTGCTAACCGAGAATCAGACTCTTTAATTGCAGACCTACAGCAAGATCTTGGAAATGAACAGGGATTGTTAGAGGCATTCAGCCTACTGCAAGACAATCAAATACCGGACATGATGGTAGGGCCGGTAGCTGAAAAAGTAGGGTCGAAAATGCAGCGCTTGGGGATGAACCAAGAGGCTGTAGAAGTGTATGATTGGTTACAGGAGAGGGCAAGGGAAAGTGCAAGAGTTATGAGGAGTCTGCGGTCCGATGCAAGTCCGGAGTCCACTGTGTCGAGAGCTTTTGCAGGATTGGAAAGGGCTAAAAGTGAAGCATTGGAAGGAGATTTTAAGGATGGCAAGACATACAATGAGGTGTTGGAAGAGATTCAAGCCACATTAAAGGATTTGATTGGCCAAGAAAATAAAACCGAGGCCGAGATACGCGGTGAGATGATTGAAAGCATTAACAATCTATTAAAGCCGGAAGGTAGAGAAGGGAAAAAGAATGCTGATGCCCGTAAAAAAGCCTCTGAAAATATCGCCGATATGTTTTTAGAAGAGGGTACGGCTGATAATATCAGTGACCAACTCGCTGAACTTGCAGGGTTTGACTCCATAACACAATCAGAGAAAAATGCCATACTTGATAAAGTAATGGAAGTTTCTGATTTGATTAGTGATGGCAAAAAGGAACTCGCCGCAACAAGATACGATGAGCTGATGAATGATCTCATTGACATGAACCTCATTGATCGTGGTGGTGCCGAGATTATTCAGGATTTATGGTACTCAGCCGTATTAAGTGGATTAACAACGATTGAAAGATCTCACTTGGGGTCACTAATGACATCCACAATACACACCGGTACCACAATACTATCTAATCCCCGAATAATGCCTTTGGCTATCAGTCAAATGATTAAAGGTTTTCAGGGTTCTTTGGGAACCTATAAGCATGTGGTAAAAACAGGTCAGACCGATGTTCAGTTTGCTGATTTTAAGCCGGAAGCCCCGAAGTACACTAATAAAATTGCACGGGCACGGTATGAAGAGCTGGATGCGAAGGATCAGGTTATGAAAGCGTTTATGGCCTTGCCGATAAGGGCGTACAGAACCATTTTAGCATTTGACCAGGTGTTGAAGCACACTCAGTCGGAAGGCTACCAAGCTATAATGCATTATGACAATGCGCTCGACAATAACAAGACTCACACAGATGCTGTAAAGGAGGCAAAGGAAAAGCTGCAGACCGACAGCGATAATGCGGCAAAAGAGCAGGCAAGGGAAGAGATTGAACAGATGAAAGAGGAGGGTGAGAAGGTTCCGGATGGATATTTTAATAGACGATGGAGGGAGATACAAAATCAAAAAAGAGATCAGGATATCGTTAAAAAAGCATTGGAAGAATCGGCGTTGGCCGCAATGGTATCACACCCCCGAGGCGCTTTAGGTGCTTTATATTCAGGATGGGATAATGCTATCACCGTAAAACCCGAAGATGGGTTTATGGTTCAGGCGGGTAAGCTTGGAGCAAGAGGGGTATTCCCATTTTTGAGAGTTGCCATAAACTACACGAACCTGGGATTGGATTTTACACCTGTAGGATTAGCGAGGGGTACGATATCAAAAGATATATGGACAAAAGATGGGAAAAGAGCCCGTACCCGAAGTGAGAAAAGAGCTTCACTGTTACGGTCAGCGATTGGGGTGTCTACCTATTTAGGAATACTTGGATCGATGTTTGAGTGGGATGACGATGAAGAGAACTTCAAACTGCGTGATGAGGAAGATAGATGGATTGAGGTAGTTGGGCCGGGAACAGGTAATTGGTGGGAAGAGGATGATATTGGAAGAGACTTTAAGCCTTGGAGTGTACGATTTAAAAACCCGGTAACAGGAGATTGGAGTAAGTACCGATCATTCATTGATAACCCCATCGGATTTGCATTAGCACCTATTGGTATAATGTCTGATGAGATCAGGTTTAGAAACTTCCGTAGAGATGCCAGAGGTCAGGATTATGCTGATGAAATGAGAGGTATGGGGTACATGATTGGTACCGGAATGCGTGGCGTTATACAGTACACTTTCGATCAGTCATTTAATCAGGGGTTGAATTCTATTGGTAGAATTGCATCATCACAGACAAATGAAACTATGAACAGTGCCGTACAGGATGCTTTTGTGCGACCGGCGGAAGGGTTTTACCCGGGTATATACCACCAAATGTACTCTCAATACAGAGCGTTAATGGATATTCCCGAAAAGCAAGCAAATACATGGTATGAGAGGCCGTTAACAAAAGTGCCATTCGCTGATGGGCTCATTAAGAACCATAGATTTGATGCGTTTGGGTACCCTATCATAAGAGATTTTGATGTTCCTTTTATACATGAAGCTGTGCTTAAACAGGCTACAGACAATGTTAATTACAGAGATGGAATACCTGAATGGGAATTGTTATGGAAGCACCCCGAAGTAACAATTGGAAACTTTTTGCCACCTCTTTCACATGAAGGGGAAAGGCTTACAGATGAGCAGCGAAACAACTACCAAGAGGAGGCCGGGTTGAGAATGCGGGATGAAGTGAGTCGCAGAATGAACCGGTTGCAAAGGATGGATAAAGAAGATCTACAGAAAGAGCTTTTCAGGTTGAGGCGCAGATCTGCATCAAGAGCACGATCTGCAATACTTGAGGGTAGAGGCAGAAAAATGATTGACCATAAAGATGAACAGTAAGAAAAATACAATGTGCAAATTCAAAAAGTTTATTCGTAACTGGAATGAGTTGTTGGCAATACCCATAGCGATTGTTTTGTGGGTGTATAGTGATAATATCCTTCGGTGGCTTGACCCCACCGCGGCAACATTTGATTCCGGTGTACTGCAAATATTTCTATTTTCGATTATAGGGCTTCTATTTTTTAGTGGGTTTTCGTGGCTGTATTTAAAACTTAACTGGCCGGTGGCCTACGAATACCTTGACAAAGAATTTGAGGATGACCTATGGAGTTTAGAACCCAAGCACCGCTCATTTTTATTTCTGTTTTTATTTTTTATACCCTTTATCCTGTTAGTGCTTTTAGCCAGAGCGATCTAAAATGTACCGTTCGCATTGACCTTGTTAAGCTATTTGAACGGGAGGTTGGTGTGATGCAAGAGGGGGATAATAAAGGAGAGCGTGTAGAGCAATATCTTGCCGCTACAGGGCTCGGTCCGGGATACCCGTGGTGCGCAGCATTTCTCGCCTGGGGCCATAACGAGTTTGGAATTGACAATCCCGAATCAGCATGGAGTCCGGCATGGTTCCCCGATAGCGCTACGATATACACAAGAGAAAGCGGTGGCAAAGATCCTCTGCCCGGTGATGTTATGGGTATATGGTTTTCTAATCTTGAACGGATAGCTCATGTGGGTGTGATTATTGAGTGGGGAGATGACTATGTGGTTACTGTAGAGGGGAATACAAATGATACGGGAAGCAGAGTTGGGGACGGAGTGTACAAAAAACGTAGGATGCAACGGCAGATACATTCTGTAAGCAGATGGATGGATGAAATTTTTTACATTGAAAGTAGCAAAAGATTGCAACATCAAAGAAGAGTAGTAAATGGAATGGATTAATTTACTTATGGTGGTTCTCGGGGGTGGAGTTGTGAAGCTCCTGGATGTTATTCTCGGACACAGCTCAAACAAAAAGAAAAATGATCTTGACGAAAAAAAGAATGAGATCTCTGAAAGGGATATTTATTCTAAAATGGCATCAAAAATACGTGATGAACTTCGAGAAGAGCAGGCGAGATTGAGTGGCGAAATAAGGGCAATGCAGGAGGATCTCGATAAATGGAAGGAAAAATACTACTCTATTTTAGAACGATACGCACAAGAGAAAGCTGTTAATGCATCGCTTAAAAAGGAATTAGAGAGATTAACAGAGCAGGTTGAAGAGCTTAATGAGTTGAAAGAAGTAGTGCAAGCCATAGAAGAACGACTTGGTATTCCGATTCATGAACTTACCGAAGATCAAATAAACCCATAATGAATTTTAAGCAATCAGCCGCCATTCTGTTAATCACATTCCTTATGGGTATGGTTGCAGGATATCTTTTCCGCGGAAGCCCGGAGCCCGAAATTATTAAAGAGAATATTACTCGTCACGTACCGGACTTAAGACTTCCGGATATACAGGGTCCATCACTTGAGTTAACAAGACAGTACCGATTCATCCATACCGAACGTGTTGATACCGTTGAGCGCAAAGTGCCGGTGCCCGTTTCGTTCGGAGAGAAATTTTACATCACAGAGAGACAGCCACTTCGCATAGATGGTAATACCATTCAGTTTCAGTATTACGACCCCGTTGAGAATGAGCGGGGGCTTGATGAATACGATATACGCAGGCCAACATTAGGGTATGGTGTATATGCCGATGCCTTTTGGCCGGTAGATCATCTTTTGACAATGGATTTCAGGCCCAAGATTGGCGTTCGGGCAACAGCAAATGTTTGGCGTCTGCAAGGGCATGTAGGTGCTTACCACAGTGTTATTAACAGGGACTTCGCTTTGATGGCCGGTGTTTCATACAGGTTTATGGGTAATTATTAACCAAGGCGGGTACAATGGATAGGAATGATATTTCAACAGAGGACCGGAAGCTAATCCTTAAGGAAGAGCTTGGAAGAATGAAGCTTGCCGAGAAGTACGGCATAAGTAACTACAGGGCTCGGACTATTATTAATAGTGTTCGGGAAAAAGAATCGATTGCAGATTATACGATGAGCGAACATTGCCCCGGTAAAGATTATGAGGATGAGATTCATACCGGGAAAGATCATGAGAAGAAAGAGTACAATATGATCTCTCACAGATCGAGCCGAATTACCACGGTAGATCAGTTGCTTGAGTTTTGTGAGGTAGACCTCGATGTATATGAGATTGTTACATTTGATGTAAACAAGTGGGAGGTTGGTGCTAAAGATGCCGATGGCAACATTGTTGTTGAGCCGCTGTTCCAGGTAAAGGTTAAGCTCAAACGGAACCAAAAAGCGTTTGATATAAAACAGATCCGGAAGGATCTTGTTGAGGATGCCGTTAAGCACTGCTACGAGTATCCTGCTTTTGACTACAAGGATATCACCCAAGACCCACACCTACTTGAAATTGCCATACCGGATCTGCACCTGGGTAAGCTGGCATGGGCCGAAGAGACCGGGGAGAATTACGACAGTAAAATTGCACAGTCGATGTTTTTGTGGGCTGTTGAAACACTGTTGAGGAAAGCCCGGACATCGGACATTGAACGGATACTGTTTCCTATTGGGAACGATTTATTGAATGTAGACAACTCGAAAAGGGAGACAACACGAGGTACGCCACAGGATGAGGATAGCAGATATCAGAAGTCATTCCGTATGGCCCGGAAGATGATTGTAAAAGCGATTGAGATGTGCACAGAAGTTGCGCCTGTTGATGTAGTTATCATACAGGGGAACCACGACTTTGAACGGATGTTCTATTTGGGTGACTCATTAGAAGGGTGGATGCACGGAAATGACAATGTACGGGTATTGAACTCACCCAAAACAAGGAAGTATTACCTGTATGGAAATACCATGATTGGGTTTACACACGGCGATAAAGAGAAAGTGGATGGACTGCCGTTATTGATGGCTGCAGAAGCGAAAGAGTTTTGGAGTAAAGCGAAATTTCATGAGTTCCATACCGGGCATTTGCATAAAGCGAGATCCACTTCATATTACGTTAAGAATTTGACGTTAGACGAGTTCAATGGGGTAAGGGTACGCATTGTACCATCACTGTCAGGGACGGACGCATGGCACTATCAGAAAGGTTTTGTGGAGAATATACGCAGTGCAGAGGCTCATCTGTTCCATAAAGAGGCGGGTCACGCAGGGTACTTTAATGTAAACGGCCTGCAGTTTAAAAAAGAGAATGGTGAGAACTTCGATTTTGGCAACGAAAAAAATGATTCGGCCATGATTGATTATGCAACTCTAAAGAATAGCGTTAAATAGAAATATGGATGCGGTGTAGGCAGGGAACACCCACATAAGGTGCAGTGTTTTCTCTTTGAAAATGTAGGCCGCCACACCACCTACAACAGAGGCAAAAATAAAAAGGAGCAAGGCGCTTAAAAACCCTGCTCCTTCGGTGATATAAAGCCCAATCCACAGAACAATCAACATGTATGCTGCCGGCACAAATCGTCTGTGTGAGGGGTATACTAATCTATCTCACCGGTAACGCTTACCGCCATACATTGCCACTAACACAAACCATGCGAGGGCAAAGGGCATTATGTACGCTATGATGAGGAGATAGATCATGAGTTATTATTTATTGATCACTCTGTTTTCGCTCTTCTATAAATTTACGAATAGATCCCCAAGTCCATCCGACAGCTCTGCCGGATATTTTTACTTTAGGTGGGAGCTCTCCTGATTTAGATAAGCGCCAAATTGTCTGTTTACTAACAGATAAAAGATCGGCCAGCTCCTGGGTTCGTATAATTTGAAGGTCTGTGTGTTCTTGGGTTTGAGTCGTTTCAGGGTTTTTCATTGTACCATATTTTGTATTACGATTAACTTCTGCTACTAATTTACCTCTCTTGAAATATACTGTTTAACAAGTATGGCTATACTTGGTATAGTATAGCTTACTTGGTATGGCTTATAGATACATCAATTCGCGTCATCCTTTCCGTTTTTAAAAGATTCACGTATCTGATCGGTGATCTCTTCGGGAGTGCCGAGCTCTACATTTGTGATTCTAACCTTCTCCATCTGATCCTCCGGCACCACTGCGGCACCTACAAATTCGCCGACATGTCCATTTGAAAATGTAATTCGTACAGCCTGCATTTTCTTTTTCTTCTTCGGAGTTCCGTTTGTGTTGTCCATAATATTGTATTGTATTTTTTATTTAATATGTGATTTTGGTACTACCATCGCCCGTATAGTTCAATCCCAATGTATCTTCTTGCATCTTGGTGGTGAGTCAACTGCTCTGCATAATTTTTAAGCTCGTCTTTTTCAATAACAAAATACCCCGACCCATTCAGTTTACCGTTGCCCTCTTTGAATACAGGTCGTACTTCAACCGCCCCAATTGCATATAACTCCTTGAGGTTTTTCTTTACATCGTCTGTATCGGTATCAATATCGAATCGACTATTCAGTTCAGATATAATCTCTTCATACCCGGGCCAATACCCTTGTATGCTATGCGGCTCAAGTATGTAAAGGATCTCTGCTTTCATGTTCTTATCAAGATCGGGTTAATAGGATGTTATTTGCATCGTATTTCGTAAAACTCTCCCCACATCATTTGCCCAAACTTGTGAGCATGTTCTTCTTTCCTGAATGATGCGTAAGCTGTATTT
>SL_7KL_010_BRINEDRAFT_10000553_pt1 | contig 17771 bp, 19 predicted proteins | sample SodLak_010_BRINE_FD_10663 | JGI IMG/M metagenome (IMG submission 10663)
GGGGGGCCTTCGAGCGGCTGTGCCTTTTGTTGTGCCACGGGGCCGGAATACCTGCTGTTTTGACCTTCGCCTCCCGTATGGAGCCCCTTGCGGAATCCGGGTGCCCTTCTTTGGGCACTTTCTTGGGCAAGCAAGAAAGTGCCTCGGGGCGCGCTGGCGAGTCAGCGCCGGGCAGTATGCGGACCGGAGCCACCGTAAACACCAGAGGATGAACCGGGGCCAGCCACGACCAGGCAGGCGGTGGCGCGAGGCCCTGTAAACAATCGGTTTTCAAGCCGCTCTAGCTACGGGCTGCGCTGGTACGACACGTGAACGTTCGGAGCAGCCAGGCCGCACCGGACGCGTTGCCGCGGCAAGGCACCCGGGACGGGTCAGGCGGTTTCGAGGCCCTGGGCCTGGAGGTCGGCGTGGTAGGACGAGCGGACCATTGGGCCGCTGGCCACCTGCTTGAAGCCCATCTCGCGGGCGCGGTCGCCGAGCTCGTCGAACTCCTCGGGGGAGAGGAAGCGCGTCACCGGCAGGTGATGGCGCGACGGCTGCAGGTACTGGCCCAGGGTCAGCATGTCGCAGCCGTGGTCGCGCAGGTCCTGCAGGACCTCCAGCAGTTCTTCACGGGTCTCGCCGAGCCCCAGCATCAGGCCCGACTTTGTCGGCACGCCGGGGTGCTGTTCCCGGAACTGCCGGAGCAGCTCCAGCGACCAGGCGTAGTCGGCGCCCGGGCGGGCTTCGCGGTACAGGCGCGGGACCGTCTCCAGGTTGTGGTTGAAGACGTCTGGCGGGGCCTGGTGCATGATTTCGAGCGCGCGATCCATGCGACCGCGAAAATCCGGTACCAGGATCTCGATCTTCATGCCCGGATTCAGGGAGCGCACCTCGCGGATGCAGTCGACAAAGTGCCCGGCACCCCCGTCGCGCAGGTCGTCGCGGTCCACCGAGGTGATCACGACGTACTTGAGGCCAAGCGCCTGGATGGTCTCGGCCAGGTGACGGGGCTCGTCCGCGTCCAGGGCCTCGGGGCGGCCGTGGGCGACGTCGCAGAACGGGCAGCGGCGGGTGCAGATGTCGCCCATGATCATGAAGGTGGCGGTGCCGTGGGCGAAGCATTCGCCGAGGTTCGGGCAGCTCGCCTCTTCGCAGACCGTGTGCAGTTTCTGTTCGCGCAGGATGCCCTTGATGCGCTGCACCTCGGGCCGTGCCTGGCTTTGCGCGCGGATCCACTTGGGCTTGCGCTGGGGCTTCTCGGTGGGATGGATCTTGACCGGGATGCGCGCGACCTTGTCGGCGGCGCGCTGTTTTTCACCGGGCTGGGGGCGGATTCGAGTGTCCATGGACCTTCCCTGAATTTCGTGGCGGCCGGGTTGTGCGGCCGGTGTGGGGCGATCGGGCGTGCTCAGGCAACCTCGCGGATCAGCGCCTCGACTTCCTGCCTAGCCGTCTCGATGGCGGGCAGGTTGCCGTCCTCGTCCAGGATAAAGCCGAGGCGTTCCACTGCCCGCAGGTCGGTGAGCGGGATGCGGTCGGAGAGCAGGTCGTCTTCGGCATCCCGCGGGCATGCGGCGCGGGCGATTCGCACGATGTCGGTCAGGGCGTGAGCCTCCGGATTCTCCGGGCCGCCGGAATCGCGAATGGCCTCTATGATATCGGATGCCAGGTCCCATTGCTGGGCAACCAGTTCGCCGATCAGGCCTTCCAGCCGGAACAGTACGCGTTCCACTTCCCCGGGTGTTCGGTCCGGATGGGTGCGGGCGACCTCGGCGATGACCGGCAAGGCCCCGACTCGGTGCAGGAGGCCGGCGAGCAACGCACTCTGCGGATCGGCGGCCTCGCACTGGTCGGCCAGCACGCAACTGACCGCGGCAATGCGTGCGGAGCGCCGCCACAGGCGTTCCAGCAGTTCATGGTAGGGGTTGTCGCGATGGATGAAGACCTGGTGCATCGCCAGGGCCATCACCAACTGGCGGGTGCGTTCCAGTCCAAGCCGGGCGACGGCATCCTGAAGGCGCGAGACGACACGGCGGCTGCCCATGGCCGGGCTGTTCGCCACACTCAGCAGGCGGCCGGCCACGCTCGGATCTTCCTCGATGATGCGGGTGGCCTCGGCGATGGAGACATCGGGGTCCTTGAGGGCCCGCTGCAGGTGCAGGGCAACCTCGGGGAGCTGGGGCAGGGCCAGTTCCCCGGAGTAGGCATGGGTGTAGATGCTGCTGAACAGTTCGCCCTCGAGATCGGATAGCTCGATCTCGCTGACCTCGACGCTGTCCTGGCCGCCGCCGTCGATCAGGGTTTCATAGACCTTGCGATCAAGCATGGCGAGGGTCGAGCGAGTCGCGGCGATGGCATGGCTGTGGTAGTCGTGCGCATCGAACAGGGGGTTCAGCGCTTCGCTGCTGTCGCCTTTCAACATGACCGAATTGCGCCCGCTGGCCAGGATCATGCGGCCTTCCAGCAGGAAGATCATGCTGCGGAATTCGTCGCGTGCATGCAGCTTGAAGCCCGGATCCACCGTCATGGTCCGGGCGTGCTGCAGTAGCTTGTCGCGGGCCCGGTCGCTCAGCTCGGCAAACGGGTGCAGTTGGGGGAGGCGTTGCTCGATCACCGCGGTTCAGACGTTGAACATGGCGCGGAGTTCTGCCAGATCCTCGGCGCGCTCTTCCAGGAACGTGATCGGCTCGCCGGGTGGGGGCGGGGTGATCCCGAGGACCTCGAAGGCCGCGACAGCGGTGGCCTCGGGGACGGCCTCGCCTTCGGCGCGGCGGGTGGCCCATTCCGCGACCAGGGCGATGCTGGCGTAGTCCGGTTCGCTGGCGCGATAGCCCCAGTCTCCGGCGTGTTCAGCGACCGTTACCAGGTCGCCGCCCAGATCCCAGTAGTTGATTACCAGGACGCCGGCGAGATTGCTCAGGCGCCGCACCAGCGATTGCACGCGCTCGCGGTCGGGGTGGTCCTCGCGCAGCTCCACGAACTGGATGATCGGGACCGCGCCGATCCCGGCGACCAGCCCGGCCAGCAGTGCCCGCTCGCGGTCCAGCTGCTTCAGCGAGTCCGCGATCAGGTAGCTGTAGGCCGACTGCAGGGCGCCGTGTTTCCAGCTGGACTCCATCGCGTCGCGGGTCGAGGCGTGCTTGGCCTTGAAGGCCTGACGCAGGGCCATGTTCATTGCCAGCATGCGGGTGTTGCGAAAGCCCAGGCGGTTGACCGCGTCGCGCACGGACTGGATCTGCTTGGCGGCGCGAAACAGCGGGCTGTTGGTGGCGTGCAGCAGCGCACCGGCGATGGTCCCGTCGCGCTGGATGACCTCGGTGAGCTTGTCCAGGTCGGCATCCGGATCGTTGGTCAATTCCTGAATGCGCAGCGCGATCTCCGGCATGGTCGGCAATTCCAGCCGATTGCTGGTGATCAGGTCGTAGAGCTCGCCGAAGAAGGCGCCCTCGGTGTCGTCCAGGTCGGTGTCGTGCACTACGAGCGAGGCACTGTGGGCCTTCTTCAGCGCCGCTGTGGGGATCTCCAGCAACTGACAGGTCTTCTCGGTAATGAGGAAGTCCTGCTGCCCGATGTTCTGGTCGAACATCTGCAGGGGGCTGTCCGGATCGGTCGACTCCAGGGTGATGCGGGCCGGATTACCGCCGCTGACGCGGACCAGCTGGCCGCGTACCAGGAACAGGTAGCGATCCTCGACCTCCTGCGGGCGCAGGCGCCGCCCGGCGTCCAGTTCCCGGGCCAGGCAGGCCGAGGCCAGTTCGCTGCGGGCTTGCTCCGACAGGCTTGAGGTCAGGTCCAGGTCCTGAAGCAGGGCATCAATGCTGGTGCTATCCATGGGGCGGTTCCCGATCCGTGCTGTGCCAATCCGTTCCCGCGCTGCAGCGCCGCGTGGCGGGCCGCGGGGCGTACCCGCTGCGCGGGTTACTCGACTGGTGCCAGTGTAGCATCCGATCCGGAGGCGGGAAGCGCTGACGCCGCCCCACGGCAGGCGAAGCGCGGTCGGTCGGCGGCGTCGATCAGGTCATGGGCTTGCAGAAAGCCCCGCGCATCGGCGGCGTCCTCGCGGAACCAGGCGGCGGTATTTCCCAGGCGGAAGCTGTAGCCCCAGGCGTCCATGTCCCGCATCAGCCGCTCGCGGCCGACGCCGGGGATCTCGTCGGCCAGCAGGATCTGCAGATAACATACGCCGCACTCCTCCAGGTCATCGCCGCCCGCATTGGTATGCAGGGTGGCGCGCCGTCCTGCGTCCATGCAGATGACGTGTCCGGCCTCATGCAGGGCCGAGTGGATGGGGGTGTCGGGACGCACATGCACGTCATGGCCGACGATCCCGGCCTCGGGTTCGCCCCACCAGCTGCCGGGCAGCGGCGCCTGGGCCGGGTGCACGACCAGGCGCAGGCCGTAGCGGGCGAACAGGGTCACGAGCGCGTCCTGCAGGGCCGGGTCGCCACAGGTCTGGATCGCGGGATTGTTCATGTGTCGGAGTCGTCGGGCAGGGCCGTGGTGCGCTTGCGGCTGCGCCGCGGGCATTCCTCGGGGTGCTCGCGGCACCAGGCGTCGACCCGCTCGGTGAGGTCGTTCTGAAAGCACAGCAAATAGAACCGCGCCTGCTCGCGGTTGGCGATGGCGGGCCGCCCCAGGGTGTCCACCACGCCGGTGCGCAGCGCCGCGATGATCGCGTTGGCGGCCTTCTTCTGCGGCCAGGCGGTGATCTGCTCCCAGGCCTCGGGCGTGAAATACAGGCGCAGGAGGTCGGGGCGGGTGGTCAGCAGCATGCGCGTGACGTTGCGCAGGGTGGTCTCGGCCTCGCCCCAGTCGTGTACCAGGCCACCCTCCAGCAGGCGTTCGATCTCCTCGCGACCCTTGGGCGACAGCATCGGCACGCGCGCTGAACGCCTCAGGCGTTCGGGGCATCCTCGGGGGTGAAGGCGCGGATGGACAGGGCGTGGAGTTCGCCGGAGTCGATCTGCTCGCGTACGGTGGCGTAGACGGTCTGATGTTTCTTGACCGCGTTCATGCCAGCAAACTGTGGGCTGACGACCAGGGCCTCGAACTTGCCCTCGCCTCCGGTAACCTCGACCTTCTCGGCCGACGGCAGGCCGGCGCGAATGAGTTCGGCCACTTGATTGGCATCCATGATGAGTCCCCTGATTGGTGCGTATTGGTCAGCCGCGGATGATAGCCGGGCGATGGGCCTGACAGAAGTTCCCCCACGCGGGGAACTCGTTCCCGCGGCACGGGTTCGTAGGAAAACACCTGCATGGATTGTCGGGCTGGTTTGGGTTGTTCCGGGTTGGCTGCGCTAGCATCAGGTCACTAACGTTCGGCCCGCCGGGCCATGGAGGCAATCGCAATGATCTTCAAGCAACTGTTCGAGGACGAGTCGTCCACCTATACCTATCTTCTGAGCTGCCCTGATACCGGTAAGACCGCATTGATCGACCCGGTCATCGAAACCGTCGACCGCGACATGCGCGTGTTGCAGGAGATGGGCCTGAGCCTCGATTACGTCATCGAGACCCATATCCACGCCGACCACATCACCGGCGCCCGGATGCTGCGCGAAAAGACCGGCTGCAAGCTGGGCGGGCCGGCGATGGACGAACTGCCGTGTCGCGATTTCGGCCTGCGCGAGGGCGAGCCCTTCCAGGTGGGCAACCTGGTGGTCAACCCGCTCTATACCCCGGGACACACGGATGCGCACCACGCCTACCTGATGGATCACGTGGGCCTGAAAATGCTGTTCTCCGGCGACGCCCTGCTGATCGAGGCCTGTGGCCGCACCGATTTCCAGTCGGGGGATGCCAAGACGCTCTATCACTCGATCCACGACAAGTTCTTCACCCTGCCGGACGAGACCCTGGTGTATCCCGCGCATGATTACGAAGAGCGCCAGATCACCACCATCGGCCAGGAGAAGATGCGCAACCCGCGCCTGGGCAAGGGCAAGCCGGAGGCGGAGTTCGTGAAGATCATGGACGAGATGGACCTGCCGTACCCGAAGAAGATCGACTGGGCCCTGCCGGGCAACGAGGGTTGCGGGATCTGCCCCGACAACCTGCCGGACGAGAAGAGGCGCCTCTGCGAGACCGATCAGCAGGGTTAGTCCGACCCCTTCCGGTGGCCCCGCCAGGAGCCACCGGTTCCGAATGTTCATCCGGTGGGCGGTTTTTACCGCCTGCCGGACCCCGTACACTCCCGCGATGACCGAACACACACCCGTTGACGTGCTGGGTCCGCTGGANCGCCTGCGCGCGATCATGGCGCGGCTGCGTGATCCCGAATCCGGCTGTGCCTGGGATCGGGCGCAGACGGCCGGGACTATCGTCCCGTTCACCCTGGAGGAGGCCTATGAACTGGCCGACGTGATCGCNCGCGACNAGGGCGNGGNNGCGGANACCCGCGAGNTGCGCGANGAGCTGGGNGACCTGCTGTTCCAGGTGGTATTCCAGGCGCGCATCGCCGAGGAGGCCGGGCGTTTCGATCTGGATGATGTAGCGCGCGCGATCGGCGACAAGCTGGTGCGCCGGCATCCGCACGTGTTTGCCGATGTCGAGCATGCCTCGGATGCGGAGCGCGAGGCGGCCTGGGAGGCGGACAAGGCCCGGGAGCGTGCCGATCGCGCCCAGACCAGCGCCATGGACGACATCCCGCTGGCTCTGCCGGCCCTGTCGCGAGCGGTGAAGAGCCAGCGCCGCGCCGCCCGGCTCGGTTTTGACTGGGACGATCCGGCGCCGGTGGTCGCCAAGATCCACGAGGAGCTGGCCGAGGTACAGGAGGCCGTGGATCAGGGCGAGGCCGAGGCGCGCATCGCCGAGGAGGTCGGCGACGTGCTGTTTGCCGTCAGTAACTGGGCGCGCCACCTGGGTGTGGATCCGGAGGGGGCGCTGCGCGGAAGTACGAGCAAGTTCGAGGCCCGCTTCCGGCATATGGAGGCCCTGGCCGCCGAGCGCGGCGAGACCCTGGGCGCGCTGGACTTCGCGGCCCAGGAGACCCTTTATCAGGAGGCGCGGCGCCGCGAGCGCCAGCCTTACGACGAATCCGAGACCAAGGACCCGAGATGAGCGACGCCGTCGAACTGCCCGACCACTTTCTGCCGGCCCGGATCGAGACGATCGAGCAGGTCACCCCGTTGATCAAGGTGTTCACCCTGGCCGCGGACCCGCAGCGCTTTACCAGCAAGGCCGGCCAGTGGCTGGATCTGGTGATCCCGCAACCCGAGGGCAAGCCCTTCGTCGGTGGTTATTCGGTCGTGTCCGCGCCGCGCGCGGATGGCCGTTTGCAACTGGCCATCAAGTACGCTGACCACCACCACGCGACGCATCACCTGCACGCGGTCGCGCAGGAAGGCGACACCGTGTACATCACGCCGGGACAGGGCAGTTTCTTCTTCGAGCCCGGCATGGCAAGGAATGTCGTGCTGCTGGGGGCCGGCATCGGCGTGACGCCCCTGTTCGGCATCCTGCGCGCGATCCACGCCGACATGCCCGAGGTCTATGCGCATCTGGTGTACAGCGTGGCGCACCAGGACGAGGTGCTGTTCCCGCAGGAGCTGGAGGCGATGGCCAAGGCGTCGAATATCGACGTCAGCCTGACCGTGACCCGCGAGGCCGAGGACTGGCTGGGCCACACCGGACGTATCAGCCATCGGCTGCTGGAGTCGCTCGATCTGCCGCGCGATGCGCTGTTCTACTTCTGTGGCTCGCGCGAGTTCATCGAGGACATGGCCACCCTGCTGGCGGAATGGGGCATCCCCGAGGCGCAGCTGAAATACGAGAAGTGGTGGTAACGCGCCGCGTGTCTAGCTGAACCCGTCATTGCGAGTCGCCGCAGGCGACGTGGCAATCGATGTGTTCGGCCACCTGATCCCAGCGCTTTGCCAGCGTGGGGGGGATTACTCGCTCCGCTCGCCCTTCGGGCCGGCCTGCGGCCATTCAACGCAGCTTCGCTGCTTTTGTGCTTCGTCGCTGCGCTCCTCGCAATGACGGGGGAAAGGCAGGCGCGGTGCTCGAACCCAGAAGGATTACGGCCGGCGGGTGTCGCCCGGGCGCAGGGCGTTTTCGGGGGCGAGGATGGTCGGCTGGCCGTCCAGGGCCGGGTCGGTGTCCGGGTAGTCGCGGATAAAGTGCAGCCCGCGGCTTTCCTTGCGCGACAGGGCACTCTTCACGATGATCTCGGCGACCATGGCCAGGTTGCGCAGCTCCAGCAGGTCCGGGGAGATGCGGAAGTGGCTGTAATACTCGTGGATCTCTTCCTGCAGGATGCGGATGCGCCGCTCGGCGCGGTGCAGGCGTTCGCGTGCGCGCACGATCCCGACGTAATCCCACATCAGCCGGCGCAGCTCGTCCCAGTCGTGGGCGACCACCACCTCTTCCTGCGACTCGGTCACTCGGGACTCGTCCCAGGCCGGCGGCACGGGGAGCTTCTCGGGGGCGGGCAGATCGGTCTGCGACAGGATGTGGTCGGCCGCGGCACGGGCATACACCAGGCACTCCAGGAGCGAGTTGCTGGCCATGCGGTTCGCGCCGTGAAGGCCTGTGTAGGAGGCCTCGCCGGCGGCGTACAGCCCCGGCAGGTCGGTCTGGCCGAAGTGATTCACCATCACGCCGCCGCAGGTGTAGTGCGCGGCCGGCACCACCGGCAGCGGCTCGCGGGTCATGTCGAAACCGTATTCCAGACAGCGCTCGTGAATGGTGGGGAAGTGTTCGCGGATGAACTCGGCCGGCTTGTGGCTGATGTCGAGGTTCACGTGGTCGATGCCGAGGCGCTTCATCTCGTGGTCGACGGCACGGGCGACGATGTCGCGCGGGGCCAGTTCGGCGCGCTCGTCGAAGCGCGGCATGAAGCGTTCGCCGTTCGGCAGGAGCAGGACACCACCCTCGCCGCGGACCGCCTCGGAGATCAGGAACGACTTGGCCCGCGGATGGAACAGGCAGGTCGGGTGGAATTGCATGAATTCCATGTTGGCGATGCGGCAGCCGGCGCGCCAGGCCATCGCGATGCCGTCGCCGGTGGAGCCGTCCGGATTGGAGCTATAGAGGTAGACCTTGCTGGCGCCGCCGGTGGCGAGGATCACGGTCGGGGCGAGGATAGTCTCCACCTCACGGGTCTTGGCGTCCTGCACGTAGGCGCCGATTACGCGCCGGCTGCCATCCACCGGGTGAGTGATCAGGTCCACGGCGACGTGGCGTTCGAACACCTCGATGCTGCCCTGGCCCGAGGCGCTGCGCACCAGGGCTTCTTCGATGGCTCGCCCGGTGGCATCGGCGGCGTGCGCGACGCGCCGGGCGCTGTGCCCGCCCTCGCGGGTCAGGTGCAGCCGGCTGCGGCCCTCGAGCGGCTCGCGGGTGAACGGCACGCCGAGGTTGAGTAGCCAGTGGATCGCCTCGGGGCCCGCCGCCACGGTGCGGCGCACGGCGTCCGGGTCACACAGGCCCGCGCCCGCGTCCAGGGTGTCCTGAATGTGGGCGTCGAAGGAGTCAGTGCGGTCGAGGACTGCCGAGATCCCGCCCTGGGCATAGCGGGTAGAACCCTCGTCCACCGGGCCCTTGCTGATCACGGTGACGCGACGGTGCGGGGCCAGATGCAGGGCTGCGGAGAGCCCCGCTGCGCCGCTTCCAATCACGAGGACGTCCGCTAGGCGCGGTTGTTGTACTGTCCCCATGGGTCAGGTAACGTGCTGCGCTTGTTGCCAGAGCGAATTGTGGCCCTTGCGCAACAGTGTTGTGCGCAAAGCGAACTTAATGCGAGTCAGGCGGTCCATGCAACATAGAATACCGGAGACTGGCGTGTTGGCGGGAGTCCCCGCATGAGCGAGAAGGCTTCCGACGAGGCCCTGGTCAAGCGAGTTCAGAAGGGCGACAAGGCGGCCTTCGACGTCCTGGTGCTGAAGTACCAGCACAAGATCGTCAACCTGGTCGGGCGTTATGTCCATGACCATGCAGCGGCCCTGGACGTGTCCCAGGAGGCCTTTATTAAGGCCTACAAGGGGCTGGCGAACTTTCGCGGCGAGAGCGCGTTCTATACGTGGCTCTACCGCATCGCCATCAACACGGCCAAGAATCACCTTGTCTCCCAGGGACGGCGGCGGCCCGAGGCCGAAATCGATGCGCAGGACGCGGAACAGATGGGCGGTGACTCCGCCCTGAAGGACAGTGCAACCCCGGAGGGGGAGCTGTTGTCCGAAGAGATTGAAGGGGCGGTGCGTCGCACCATCGAGGAACTGCCCGACGACCTTCGGATGGCCATCACACTGCGCGAGATCGAGGGACTGAGTTACGAGGAAATCGCGCAGACGATGGGATGCCCGATCGGCACGGTCCGGTCGCGCATCTTCCGGGCCCGCGAGGCCATCGACCGGACCTTGCGTCCTTTGTTAGACAACAACTGAACGAGTAGCGCCATGACAGAGCAAGTCTCAAAGAATGAACGTCTTTCGGCCCTGGTGGACGGAGAAACGGATGACTTCGAGACGCGTCGCCTGATGGATGAACTGGTCAAGTCCGAAGAGGACCGCGGCCAGTGGGAACGCTATCACCTGATCGGCGATAGTCTGCGCGGCGGGATGCGCCGCACGGCCCCCGCGAACTTCATCGACGGTGTGCATGCGGCCCTGGCTGACGAGGCGCCGCTGTCGGCTGCCCACAAGCCGGCGCAGCCGCGCTGGCTGAAGCCGGTTGCGGGCACTGGCGTGGCCGCCGCGGTCGCGATGGTGACCCTGGTCGGGATGCAGATGCTGGGGCCCGACACGGGCACGCAGGAGGCCGCTCCGGTCGCCAGCGAGACCCGTACCCCGGCACAGGTCGCCGATGGCGTGCAGCGGGCCAGTACCTCCGACGTCGAGGCCCCGGCCGCCGGACGCGAGTCGCTGGACCCACGCTTTGCCCGCTACCTCGAAAATCACGCGGAACTGACCGGGCCGGGTTCTACCGCCCTGGGCCGGGTTCGTTACTCGGTGAGTGACGAGTAACGCGTGATGCGCCGCGGCCTGCCGTTCGTCCTGGTTGCCGCCACTGCACTTTGCTGTGTTCCGTTGCCGGTTCTGGCCGGGGATCAATCCCCGGCAGACTGGCTGCAGCGGATGACCAGTAGCCTGCATTCGGAGAGTTACCAGGGAACTTTCGTGCTCCAGCGGGATGACCGACTGGACGCCATTCGTGTGGTGCACGCCGCCGAGAACGGTGGCTACCGCGAGCGCCTGGAAACCCTGACCGGAAGCCACCGCGAGATCCTGCGGTCGGTCGACCGTCTGAGCGCGTTGAAGGGAGCCCGGGCCGCAGCCGGCGAAGGTGGTGGAGGGGCCCCGCACTGGCCGGCCGGAGCGCCGGTCTTCCTGCTCGAGCATCACGATCACTACGCCCTGGAAGACATGGGCGTGGACCGAGTCGCCGGACTCGAGTGCCGCATGATCCTAGCGCGTGCCCGCGATATGCTGCGTTACAGCCATCGCTACTGCCTGCACACCGCGACCGCGCTCCCCTTGCTCAGCGAACTGTACGACGGTCACGGGGCGCTGCTTGAGCGCCTGGCCTTTACCGATCTTGAGCATCTTGACGAGGTCGCGGAAACCGCCCTCGAGGCGACCCGCGAGGACGCCGAGCATGTCGAGGTGCGAGCCGACCATGGGCACAAGAAGCCCGACTGGGACGAGCAGACCGGCATGGACGGCTGGAGCTTTGCCAACCTGCCGGATGGCTTTTCCGCGATTGCCGCGTCCGAACGCCGTGTCGGAGACGACCAGGCCAGCCTGCGTCATTTCGTGTTGAGCGACGGTCTGGCCTCGGTCTCGGTCTATATCGAGAAGGCCAGCGGCGAGCAGATGTTCGAGGGCACGACACGTGCCGGGGCCACGCACGGGGCCGCGCGTTCGATCGCGGGGCACCAGGTCACTGCGGTGGGCGATGTCCCGCAGGCGACGGTGCGGGGCGTGCTGGACGCCGTGGTGCATCACCCCGGCAATTGAATCGCCACATGGGCCCGCAAGCATGAGTGAATGGATCCGCGAACAGGGAACCGTGCTCTCGGTGGAGGGCTACGCGGCGCGTGTGCGTATCGAGCGTCGTTCGACCTGCGGCAGTTGTTCGGCCCGGACGGGCTGCGGCAGCGGCGTCCTGTCCGAGGTGCTGGGCCGCAAGGCAGTGGAGGTGTCCATCGGCCATCCCGGCTCGCTGCAGCCGGGAGATACCGTGACCCTGGGTATTCGCGATCAGGCGCTGGTTTCGGGGGCCCTGGCGATGTACCTGTTGCCGCTCGCCGGCCTGGTGGCGGCGCCGGCACTGCTGATGCTGGTCGTGCCCGGCCTCGGGGAGGGCTTTCATTTGCTGGCCGGGGCCCTGGGGTTCGCGGGCGGGCTGCTCGGCGTGCGCGCCTGGCTGCGCCGGCGCGCCCCGGATCTGGCGCCGGTGCTGCTGGAGCGCCATCCGGCCACGGGAACCCACCGCGCTGCGGCACCCATGGCTGCGCCCCGGCCCTGAATCTTCGCGCCGGTCGTCGGGAACTTGTGGCCGGGCCGGCTTTCTAGAGCCATGAACCTACGACTTCCCAATGCGGGCTGGATGATGATGAAACCGATGCAATGGGCACTGGTGGCCCTGACCTTTGTCGCCCTGTCGCTGCCGGCCTCGGCGCGCATGCTGCCGGACTTCGTGCCGCTGGCGGAGGAGCACAGCCCGGCGGTGGTGAATATCGCGACCACCCGCGAGCGCGAGAACCCGCATCGCAGTCAGATGCCGGACTTCGAGGGCTCGCCCTTCGAGGACCTGTTCGAACGTTTCTTTGGGGGCCCCGGGGGCGAAGGCCCGCGCGGGCCTGAGCGCTTCGAGCGCAACTCGCTGGGTTCCGGGTTCATCTATACCGAAGATGGCTACATCATCACCGCCAACCATGTGGTGGAGGGCGCCTCGGAGGTTGTCGTGCACCTGTCCGACCGGCGCGTGTTCGACGCCGAGATCGTTGGCAAGGACCCGCAGAGTGATGTGGCCCTGCTCAAGATTGACGCCGAGAACCTGCCCACTCTGAAACTGGGCTCCTCGTCCGATCTGAAGGTTGGCGAATGGGTGCTGGCGATCGGTTCACCGTTCGGCTTCGACCACTCGGTGACCGCCGGCATCGTCAGTGCCAAGGGGCGCAGCCTCCCGAGCGAGAATTACGTGCCGTTCATTCAGACCGATGTGGCTATCAACCCGGGCAACTCAGGGGGGCCGCTGCTGAACCTGGATGGCGAGGTGATTGGCGTCAACGCGCAGATCTACAGCCGGACCGGCGGTTTCATGGGGCTGTCCTTTGCCGTGCCCATCGAGATGGTGGGCGACGTGGTACAGCAGTTGCGCGAGCACGGCGAGGTGACGCGTGGCTGGCTGGGTGTGCTGATCCAGGAGGTGACCCGCGAGCTGGCCGACTCCTTCGGCATGGACAAGCCGGCCGGGGCGCTGGTCTCGCGCGTGCAGCCGGACAGTCCGGCGCAGAAGGCCGGCTTTGAAACCGGGGACGTAATCCTGTCGTTCAACGGCATCGAGGTGCCGAACTCGTCCGCACTGCCGCCGATTGTCGGGCGCACGCCGGTGGGCGTCGAGGCCGAGGTCGAGGTGCGCCGTGGTGACGAGACTCGTACCATCATCGTCGAGATCGAGCGTCTGCCGGAGGATATCTCCGCCCAGCGCGGCGGGCCGCAGCGTGAGGCCCCGGAGCGGACCGAGCCGCAAAGCCTGTTGGGGATGGTCCTGGAGCCGCTGGATGCCGAGCGTGCCGCAGAGCTGGACGTCGATGGCGGCCTGGTGGTCCGGGACGTCACCGACAATCCGGCGCGCTCGGCCGGGGTGCGCTCCGGCGACGTGATCGTCCAGTTTGGCGGCCATGCGGTCGACTCGGTGGAGACCCTGGAGAAGCAGATCGAAGAGGTGGGTGAGCGGCGCACGGTGCCGGTGCTGGTGTACCGTGGCGGCAATCCGACCTATATCGCCCTGCGCGTTCCGCGGGACTGAAACCGCCTCGTGCTGCGCTCGCGCGGGTCCAACGGCGCGGGTGCTGCGGGGCAGCAATGGAGAACGGGAGGGCTGCCGGCGGGTTCGGCAGCCCTCCCAATCGTTTCTGGATGACCGAACTGACCCTTTATCATCGCGAGAGCTGCGGTCTCTGCCATGACATGCTGGCCGAGATCATGGCCCTCAAAAGCCGTTATACTTTCGCGCTTACGGTCGTCGACATCGACGAGGAACCGGACCTGCAGGCGCGTTTCAACGTCAAGGTCCCGGTGCTCGCGGTCGACGACGACATTCTCTGCTGCCATTTCCTCGACCGAAAGGCACTGCTGGACCTACTGGCCCCTGCATGACCGAAACCCGCCTTACCCGCAATTTCTCCATCATCGCGCACATCGACCATGGCAAGTCCACGCTGGCGGACCGCCTGATCCAGGGTTGCAACGGCCTGACCGAGCGCGAGATGTCGGAGCAGGTGCTGGACTCGATGGATCTGGAGCGCGAGCGCGGAATCACGATCAAGGCGCAGAGCGTGTCGCTGTTCTATGACGCCCAGGATGGTCAGCGCTACCAGCTGAACCTCATCGACACCCCGGGGCACGTGGATTTCTCCTACGAGGTGTCGCGCTCGCTGTTCGCCTGCGAGGGTGCACTGCTGGTGGTCGATGCGTCGCAGGGGGTGGAGGCGCAAAGCGTCGCGAACTGCTACACCGCGCTCGACCAGGGCCTGGAGGTCGTGCCGGTCCTGAACAAGATCGACCTGCCGGCCGCCGAGCCGGATCGGGTGGCGGCCGAGATCGAGGATGTGATCGGTATCGAGGCCACCGACGCCCTGCGAGTCTCAGCGAAGACCGGCGAGGGGATGGCCGAACTGCTGGAAGAGATCGTGCGTCGTATCCCGCCGCCGGAGGGCGATTCCGAGGCTGCACCCAAGGCGCTGGTGATCGACTCCTGGTACGACAACTACCTGGGCGTGGTCGCGCTGGTGCGAGTGAAGGCCGGGCGCTTCCGCGCCGGGCAGAAGATCAAGGCGATGTCGGTCGGGCGTGCCCACGAGGTCAGCCGGGTGGGGGTGTTCACGCCCAAGCCGGTGGATCGCGCGACCCTGGAGGTTGGCGATGTCGGCTATCTGATCGCGACCATCAAGGACATCTCCGGGGCCAAGGTCGGGGATACCTTCACGGACTTCAACAACCCGGCCTCCGAACCCGTTCCGGGCTTCCAGGAGGTACAGCCGCGGGTGTTTGCCGGGCTGTTCCCGGTCAGTGCAGAGGACTTCAACGACCTGCGCGATGCCCTGGACAAGTTGCGCCTGAACGACGCCGCGCTGTCCTTCGAGCCGGAGACCTCGCAGGCGCTGGGCTTCGGCTTTCGCTGCGGCTTCCTCGGCATGCTGCACATGGAGATCGTGCAGGAGCGCCTGGAGCGTGAATACGACCTCGACCTGATCACCACCGCGCCCACCGTGGTCTACGAGGTGGAAAGAAGCGACGGCGAGGTGGTCATGGTGCACAACCCCTCGGAGCTGCCCCCGAACAACGAGATTGGCGAGATCCGCGAGCCGATCATCGAGGCCAATATCCTGGTCCCGCAGGAGTATGTCGGCGCGGTGATCACGCTGTGCGTGGAAAAGCGCGGGTCGCAGACCAAGATGCAGTACCTGGGGCGCCAGGTGCAGCTGGCCTACGAGTTGCCGATGTCCGAGGTGATGCTGGACTTCTTCGATCGGTTGAAGTCCGCGACCCGTGGCTATGCGTCGTTCGACTATCAGCCGCTGCGGTTCGAGGCGGCGCCGCTGGTACGTGTGGATATCCTGATCAACGGCGACCGGGTGGATGCGCTGTCGGCAATCGTGCATCGCGACCACGCCGAGTCGCGCGGGCGCCAGATCATTGAGCGCATGGCGAAGATCATCCCGCGTCAGATGTACGAGGTGGCGATCCAGGCGGCGATCGGGTCGAAGATCATCGCGCGCTCCACGGTCAAGGCGATGCGCAAGAACGTGCTGGCCAAGTGCTACGGCGGGGATGTCTCGCGCAAGCGCAAGCTGCTGGAAAAGCAGAAGGCCGGCAAGAAACGCATGAAGTCGATCGGCCGGGTGGATGTCCCGCAGGAAGCCTTCCTCGCGGTGCTGTCGGTAGACGACGACAAGAAGTAACAACCAGGCCTGCGGCCCGGACGGGTCGCAGGGCGATCCCCGGCGGACCGGGAACAGAGGACACGGCATGGCAAATCTCGAACTGATCCTGGTGCTGGCAACCGCCGTGACCGGCCTGATCTGGCTGGGCTGGGTGATCCTGCGGCGGCGCCGGAGCCCCGAGCGCCAGCGCGAAATGCCCTGGTTCGTCGATTACTCGCGCTCGTTCTTCCCGGTCCTGCTGATCGTGCTGATCCTGCGCTCGTTCGTGGCCGAGCCCTTTCGCATTCCCTCGGGTTCGATGATGCCCACCCTGCTGGTGGGCGACTTCATCATGGTCAGCAAGTTTTCCTACGGCATTCGTCTGCCGGTGACGCGTACCAAGATTCTCGACACCGGGGAACCGGAGCGGGGCGAGGTGGTGGTGTTCAAGTACCCGCGCAACCCGGCCGAGGACTACATCAAGCGTGTGATCGGCCTGCCGGGCGACACCATCGCGTTCCGCGACCGCGTCCTGTACGTGAATGGGGAGCCGCAGTCGGCCGAGCGCGTCGGGACCTTCGAAGGCGAGGGCTCGGGGCAGGTGATGTCGGGTGCCTCGATCTTCGAGGAGACCCTGGACGGGCGCACATATAACACCCTGATGCGCGAGCAGCAGGCCAGCCTGGATGGATCGGTCACCGTGCCCGACGGGCACTACTTCATGGTCGGTGACAACCGCGATAATTCCAACGACAGCCGGTCCTGGGGTTTTGTCGCCGAGGAGCATCTGGTTGGGCGTGCGCTCTTCATCTGGCTGCATTGGGATTACAATGAAGGCCATCGGGACTTTTCCCGGATCGGCCAGGCGATTCGCTAGTAGCCCCGCGGGGGCGGGCAAACAGGGACGGGGTTTTCATGCAACATTCCAGACACTCGATGCAGGGCGCGGGCGCGATCACCATTCTCGCGCTGATCTTCCTGGCGCTGCTGGTCGGTACCTTCGTGATCAAGATGGGCACGCAGTACACCCAGTTCCTCACCGTGCGCTCGATCATGCAGGACGTCGCCACTCAGGCCGGCGCGGCAGAGAAGAGCGAACGCGAACTGTGGCGCGAGATCAACCGCCGCTTCCAGATCAATTCCGTATACGACGGGATCGGCGAGGAGGACTTCAGCGTGACCGAGAATGGCGCCAGCCGCCAGCTGCATCTGCAGTACGAGGTGCGCCGGGAATTCCTCGGCAATGTGGACGTGGTGGCGCGCTTCTCGAACAGCGAGACGCTGGCCCCCTGATGGGGTCAGCGTCGGTTCCTTGCATGCTTTGTCGGGTGGGTTCGTGAGCCGGGATTTTCGCAGTCTGCTGCCCGCGGCCGTGCGCGACGGCGACGGGATTGACCAGGCGTTGACCCACCGCAGCGCCGGCGGGCGCAATAATGAGCGCCTGGAGTTCCTGGGTGACGCCGTCCTTGGGCTGGTGATCGCCGACGCCCTGTACGAGAAGCTCCCGGACGCCCCGGAAGGGGATCTCACCCGCCTGCGTGCGGCCCTGGTCAATCGCGAGTCGCTGGCGGATCTGGCTCGGGAGACCGGCCTCGAGGGCACGCTGAACCTGGGGCAGGGCGAGCGCAAGAGTGGCGGCCAGCGCCGCGACTCCATCCTGGCCGATGCGGTGGAGGCCCTGATCGGGGTGACCTACC
>SL_7KL_010_BRINEDRAFT_10000555_pt1 | contig 17743 bp, 18 predicted proteins | sample SodLak_010_BRINE_FD_10663 | JGI IMG/M metagenome (IMG submission 10663)
GTTCATAGAGCGCCATATGAATAGACTGAATAATATGTTTTGTTGGGGTGTGTGGGGGATTTCTTCCAATCGAAATATTACACAAGAATTCATAGAAAGACATTGGGATAAACCGTGGGATTTGGTGGCACTATCGTGTAATCCGGTCATTACTCCGGACTTCATTGAAAAATATATGAATGTACGAGACTATCGTGGTAATTCGTGGCAGTGGGATGGTGCGTTGGAATATAATCCCTCTCTAACACTCAACTTTATTGAAAAGTATATGGATAAGTTTTCCACCTTAGAAGNTNTCTCTTCTCATCCGGCAGTCACTCCTGAATTCATTGAGAAACATATGGATAAAGACTGGAATTGGGGAAAATACGGTATTCCTTGGAACCCTAATCTCACCCTTGATTTTATTCGACACCATCTTGATAAACCTTGGGAATGGGGATTGGATGGACTTCTCTCCAATCCATTTACACGAGAATATTATAAAATTCAGACAAAGAATATTATTAAGTATCATAAGATAGAGAGTATTTCATCGGATCATCTTTCCAATATGATTATTACTTTCTGTGTCTAAACACCCTTTATAATAAATAATGTTTGATACTATCAATACTTTTTTTACTAAGTTTTCTCTCTTTTCCACTGGAATTCATGTATTTAAATGTATCCAAATAGCACTCATCCTCTTTCAAGTGTTTCACAAGTTCGTAGATACTACCGACTTTCTCCACAATACATTTCGAGGTGGTATGACTTACAAAGGGTATTTGATTTAAAAATAACACATTGATATTCTCCTTTGTAATTTGTTTATTCTTCACACTGCTTTTCACTGTGTCGGTGTATTCAAACTGAGTAATAGATGGGTCGGTCTGTGTACAAGTTCCATTTCCGGAGATATCAACCATAATTGTGGTGTTTTCTCTCTTTTCATGTCCTTCTTTATAGTAGAGTGTTTTCTTGGGTTGTTTTAGTTTATGGACGAGGCGAGAAATATAATAAGCTGTATCTTCCAAATTGGAACTACGAAAAAGAGAGAACCCTTTCATATACTGAATCGAAATCATAGCAGAATAAATAGATTTCTTATCGATATTAGAAAAACGAAGTGTTAGGTCATTCATCACTCCTTCAATAATATAAATAATATTATGATTATGTGTTTTCATTTTATTATAGCGGTAGGATTGTTCTGTATATCTTCCATCCAGAATACTAGCAGCAAGATCCGCAATGGATTTTCTCTCAATCACAAAGATAATATCTCCTTCTTCATTTGTAATGAGAACATCTCCTAGAGTAAGCACCTTGATTTCAATCGAAGATAATGTAGTCGGGATTACCTTTTTCAAATATTGAATTAACTTTTTCTCTCTTGTATCAACGACAACTTTGTATTTCATCTTAAGAAGAGAAGATGTATATATTTATATCCTTTCATAATATATTAGGAAAATAGATTAAAAAGAACACAATACTATTAGATAACATTATGACGGAAGATCTAGTATTCTCTCCTTACAATCCTTTAAATAAGGAAATTACGAAGTATGAAATAGAAGAAATATTAAAAAAATATAATATTCCTTCTACAATTCATAATATTCATTTATATAAGCGTGCGTTTATCCATAAATCCTATTTGAAAAATCCTGATTTAGAAAACAAAAGTTTAAATGTAACCATTGAACCATGTCCCAAAGACTGTATTCCTTTGAAAACGAAATCGAATGAGCGATTGGAATTTTTGGGGGATGGTGTATTGGAATGTGTTACAAAATATTATTTATATAAACGATTTCCAAAAGAGAATGAAGGGTTTATGACAGAAAAGAAGATCGCGCTTGTGAAGAACGAACATATTGGGAAACTTGCGTATGAAATTGGATTACATAAATGGTTTATTATTTCAAAACATGCGGAGGAAAAAAACATTCGAACAAATTATAAACGCCTAGGTTGTTTATTCGAGGCCTTTATAGGTGCGTTATTTCTCGATTTTAATAAAATACAAATTCACGATGAGGATAAGTGGTTCAACCACGTATTTTCTACGGGACCCGGATTCCAAATGGCACAGATCTTCATTGAAAATATTTTTGAAAAACACGTGAATTGGATTGAATTAATCCGAACCGATGATAATTATAAGAATATATTACAAGTGAAAATCCAACAAGAATTCAAGGTTACACCAACTTATCTCATTATCGACCTGAATGACGAAGGGGTATATACGATGGGTGTTTATCTCTGTCTCCACATTCCGTCTCATATACAAAACCCTAAAGATGCCGAGATATGGTCGGATCATATTTCTATTCAAGATATTCATGCGGTCTTGAATGAGAAAAATCGGATATTCTTACAATTAGGAACAGGACAACATAAAATTAAAAAGAAAGCAGAACAATTAGCGTCCGAACAAGCAATTCAAAGATTGGTATAATGTTGAAGAATATTCGTATGTGCGATTCCAATCACACCACAATCCATTCGTTTTCCAGAAGTTCCTGTCGTTCTGCTTTCATAGGTATTTCTTCTTCCTAAATCATCTTTTCCTTCATGAATAATGAGAGAACGACCTAGAATAGAATGTTTTCCGTAAAGTGTCAGTTTGTTCGTTTCCATATGTATTTTGGAAATACCTTTCGAACTGAATAATATATTTCCTAAATCTCCACTATGACTACGATGGTCGTGTAATCCTCCATGAGGATAAGAGGTTGTATTCCAGTGGTCACCACACGTTCTACATCCTAAACTCAAATCTCCGAATTCGTGAATATGGATCGCTTTATGTGAACGTTCTCGTATACAATTCGAGGAAAGTATACCTCGTATAAGAACAGGTGCATCCGCACTTTCTTGAATGAAATACACACTTCCCTTGATTTTATGGGTGAAAATACATACAAAAACTTTCATATACAATTTTATAATATTATTGTTTAGGAATATAATAATTTTATAATACACAATATATATATGAGTTCTCTCTTAGATAAATTAAAAGTAAAAGAAATCCCTGAATCAAGAAAGGAATTCAAGGTTCGTATTAAAGAAACAAAGGAAGAACGAAGAAAAAGAAGAGAAGCACGACGACAAGAAAAGAAAGGAGACGAACCTGTTGTGGTGAAAAAGAAACCTGTGAAAATTGTGGATATGTCAAAGGAAACCACATTTGATCGAGAAAAGTTTCTTGCCTCCTTAAGAGAGAAAGGGTTGGTTGTTCCCCATATTCCCGAGGAGGATATGACAAGGAAAATATTGAAGAAACATGTAGAAGAGGAAAGTAATAGAGAAATGGATGAAGTGGGTGATATCGAACACGATACAGTGACACAGCGTCCGAAAGAGAAAAAGAAGAAGTTGAAGATAGTGAAAGAGACCGTGATGGAGACGAAAGAAGAAGAACCATTAAATATAGTGGAAAAACCAAAGAAAAAGTTGAAGTTGAAAGTAAAGGTTGATCCAGCGAAAGAAGTCGGAAGACGATTAAAGAAACCAGATTTAAGTGTGATTGCGGAATACCCTGAAACAATGATGGAAATTGGCGATGTTCGAATCGAAGAACGTATCAAACACGATACGATTCCACCGCTTGTTGCCTCTTCTTACTATTTGAATAATCGTGAAAAGTTTATTAATTTCATCAATAGTCTTTTTTTACAATATAAGGATGAATTAACTGCTTCAAGTGAAGATATTTCTTGTGAAAAGCGGAAAGAAACCATGGAGTTCTCTCTTCTCACGCACCAAAAAATCGTCCGTGACTATCTCAATCTATACACTCCTTATCGTGGATTACTCCTCTATCACGGTCTAGGGTCGGGAAAAACGTGTTCTTCCATTGCCATTGCGGAAGGATTAAAAAGCGACCATCAAGTCATTATTATGACCCCTGCCGCCCTGCGTAGCAATTATATATCCGAGTTGAAAAAGTGTGGTGACGCGATGTATAAAAAGACACAATTTTGGGAATTTATTAAGGTGGATAAATCAAGTGATGAGGGAAAAATCGCTACTCTCTCTGGCGCTTTACAACTACCTATTTCTTATATTAAAAAACAGAAAGGAGCGTGGTTAGTGAATATGCAAAAAGAAGGAAATTATCATACATTGAATACATCTCAGCGAAACAGTCTCGATAAACAATTGAATGAAATGATACGCTCGAAGTATAAGTTTATCAATTACAATGGAATGCGTCTTTCTCATTTGGATGAATTATCGAAAGAAGGAACGATTAATCCTTTTGATAATAAAGTAGTGATCATTGATGAAGCACATAATTTCGTAAGTCGAATCATTGGAAAATTAAAGAAATCCTCTTCTTTATCCATGCAATTATACCATTACTTATTAAATGCTGAAAATTGTCGTGTTGTATTGCTTTCTGGAACACCCATCATTAATTACCCGAATGAGTTGGGTATTATGTTTAATATATTGCGTGGATATATTAAGACATGGATCATTCCACTAAATATCAAGACGGATAGAAAAGTTGATCTAAATTATTTAAAGAATATATTTTCTAGATATGCGATATTAGATTATATTGATTATAAACCTACATCGAATACACTGGTTGTAACACGTAATCCCTTCGGATTTAGGTCACAAAGAAAAGAAGGAAACCATCAAGGTGTTACAAAAGACGAACGCGCCTCCATCGCAGATCGTGAATTTGAGAAATATATTTTCCGTACATTAAAACAAAACGATATTGAAGTGTATATGAAACAAGTTAAAATTAAGCGAAACAGAGCATTACCTGATGATTTCAATGAGTTCAAGAATTATTTCGTGAAAGATAATGGAGATATCACAAATGGAAATATGTTTAAGAGGCGGATATTGGGATTAGCATCGTATTTCCGAAGTGCACAAGAAAAACTTATGCCGAAGTATAATCCAACAACGGATTTTCATGTCATTAAAACGGAGATGAGTGATTACCAATTTGGAATTTATGAACGAGCACGAATTAGCGAACGAGAAAATGAAGTTTATTCAACACGCCAACGACGAAGGAGAGAAAATCAAGCATCGAACGATATTTATCAAGAAGTTTCCTCAACCTATCGTATTTTTTCTCGCGCCTTTTGTAATTTCGTCTTCCCCACAGAAATGAAACGACCTATGCCAAAGAAGGAGGAAGGGCAACCAGTTGATGAAACTCTTATTGAGAATGTTACACCCGAGGAAGTGCTTCGAAATCCAGATGGTGTTTATTCTCCAGATGACGAAGAAGATATTAAGAAGAAGTTGGAAAAAGGGCGAGACCCAATGTATGAGACAAATATCAAGAAAACATTGAAACAATTGAAAGAGGAAAAAGAAGAGTTATTAAACAAGTCCTCGCTTGAAATTCATAGTCCGAAATATTTACAAATGCTTGAAATGATTCAAGATAAGATGTCGAATGTAGAAACAGATGGATTACATTTGATTTATAGTCAATTCCGTACAATGGAAGGGATTGGTATTTTCAGTCTTGTATTGGAGGCAAATGGATTTACCAAGTTCAAAATCAAGAAAGTTGATGGAACGAAATGGCAACTTGATATTCCTGAAGAAGACCGTAATAAACCGATGTATGCCTTCCATACAGGAACTGAAACCGAAGAAGAAAAGGAGATTATCAAGAATGTATTTAATAGTCATTGGGGTGCTTTACCTTCTTCTTTACGGAGAGAAGTGAAGACCCTAGGAAAAAATAATTATTATGGAGAAGTAATTAAAATACTTATGATTACCGCGTCGGGTGCGGAAGGTATTAATCTACGGAATGTTCGTTACGTTCATTTAATGGAATCATACTGGCATCCTGTTCGTATCGATCAAGTGATAGGAAGAGCACGTCGTATTTGTTCGCACGAAGATCTACCCGAACGTCACCGAACGATCCAAGTCTTCTTGTACTTAATGACCTTTACTAAGGAACAAAAAACGGGTGATAAATCTATTGAATTACGATTGAAAGATGTAAGTCGTATTGATAATAAAACACCTTTAACAAGTGACGAAGCATTGTATGAGATTTCCAGTATTAAAGAGGAAATTAATCGTCAATTACTTACTCTTGTGAAAGAAGCGTCGATTGATTGTGTCATTCATACACAAGATGGGAATGAAGAGGGATTATCTTGTTTTTCGTTTGGAACTTCTTCCCCTGATACATTTTCCTATACACCTTCATATAAAGGAGAACAGAGTGACGAACAAGCAAATATCAATACGAAAATCATTGCGTGGAAGGGGGTAACATTAAAATTAGGTGCTAAACAGTATAAGGTGCGATTGAATGAGGATGGAACGCGAACAGATGAAGTCTATGATTACGATTCATTCGAGCGTGCAAAGACGGATCCAAGTGTCACACCTATCTATATTGGAAAACTAGTAATTCGTAATAAAAAAGCAAAAATCATACGTGAATTATAAATTTATTACAAATCTAAAATATTACCCGACAATTCAAGTCGGTTTATTCGAAGACTGATTTCATTGAGTTTCATCTGAATGGTATCATTCATTTGTTGAATATAATCATAGATATTTCGCATGGTAATCTCATTCTGAATAGTTTCATTGGTTCGTTTAATTTTATTCTTGAAGGTTGAGAGGGGTTCTTCGAAGGATACACTTTTTTCTCTCTTCGGTTCACTTGAATTATCCGTTTTCAAAATAGATGGATATGTATCATACTTCCGTTGATGAACCATTTCTTCTGCCAATTGATCGATGATTTCACTTTTCACTTTCTTTTGTAGAGGTTGAGTCATATCTCCTTGTTTTTCTAAGATAAAATTATTCATATTCTCCTGAATATCACCACCATTTGTAATCCATTCTTTCACACGTTTTTCATCCACATTTTGACTACTTGTGAGATCCTTATCTCGTTCTTGGGTGATTCGTTCCATTAAATCATCAATATTAATATTTGGATCTTTTGTCTTATCTCGAAAATCAATTTCTTCCACTTGTTTTTTATTTGCGTATTTTTCAAAATCATTCTTTTTCATTTCATATTCTCTCTCAAAGGATTGATGGCGGTTGCGTATAATATCTTCACGGTTATATATTTCTTGAACTTTTGGTTTTTTCTTCGTTTTCACTTGTTGTAGATATTCACTAACATCTTGAAGAATACTTTTATTCAAATCCATTACATTCTTATACTCAAATCGAATTCCATGATATTTATTTACCACATAATGGAAATATTGAAAGATTTTATCTTTCTTTCCTCCTAGACCTGCTTCCTGTATATATTCTGTTACAATGCTTTCCAAAAAATTAACATTCTTATTCCAATTAACAATACTCATTATGTTATATTCTATGAATTACTTTTTATATTAGTCTTGTTGAAATAATGGTTTCTTAAAGTGAATACTTTCACATCACTGATTTTCTGTTCCAACAAAGAAGGTAAAGGTGTATCATTTAACATCTCCACAATAAAATAAATAGAATACATTCCACATTCAGAATCACTATATTGATGTCGAAGTTTATTATATATAAATTCAAAAGAAATACCGATTTGATTACCTTGCCGAATAATACGATGAACCAATCGCATTACTTCTTTTGGAACAGGATTTCTTCCATTATGATCCCCATAACTATCAAAATATACGATCAATTTCTTTTTGATATTAATAAACATCGCCACCCAATGTTCGCCGGAATTATAATGTTTATCAGTGTTAAAAATAATTCCAATCTTATTCTTATTATCTTGAATATAATCGGTTAATTTAAAATTACATAATTCATCCCAAACACATTCTCCAAATGCCTTTTGTGTATCAAAATCAATAGGAGAGGGTCCCAAGAAAGAAAAACATTTAAAATACTTTTCATATTGTTTCATAACTTTCATAATATCTGTAGTTGATAACCATTCCGTAGGATTATCATTCCACGATGCAGGAGATTGAGGAGCAAATGTATAATTCAAGATATTACTGTCTACATTTTCCTTAATAAATTTCTGTTTTAACCAACATGTCTCGATATCACATACGTTACTCATCTTGCTTTTCAAGGATTTCCAGATTTCGCGAGGACTGTTTGTCTTAATCTTATCATCGGGGTGTCGTGCGTTCCATAAGATTTTCAGTTTATTCAACGCTTCCGAGGTATAACATGTATAAGGGAGAGAATTATTTGGATTCGGGGAACAACTTGCTCCATCCTTCGATTTTTTTATCCAACTTACATTCTGAAAGAGTTCATTCTCTATTGACATTATATATACTAATACAATTATTTTTTATAATTTTTAATTCGTGGAACAATCACATCTTCTCTCTTATGTTTTCGAATAATAATGGACATATTGTTTTCAATTCGACACGTCCGTTGTTGGAAAGAAGGTTCTAAAGGAAGGGAATTATCGCTTAGATCGATGGGTTCAATTCGTTTCTCTCTTCCATATCCGGATAATTCACGTTGTATATTTTTAACTTCATCATTAAATTCGAGGTAGGAGGATAATTTATGGATGAAATGGATACATGTATTTCGAATTTCTTCATTACCTTCTTCTTGAGAGAGAGAACGTTCCATCAATTGATGAATGTTGTATCGATATTTCTTGTATTTCTCTCTTAATTCTTTGTTTGGTTCTACCTTTTTTTCTCTCTTATTCAAGTAGGGAATGTATTGTTTGTTGATAATATAATGATCATAATCCATAGTATTATACTCTATAATATATAGAGAGTATAAACCTATCTAGAATTTTTGAGGGGTACTTCCTTCAACTGTTGACGTGTGTGATTATAAAACATTCGATCCCCGAACATATCTTTATGACGAGAGAAAGATACTGGTTTTTGATCTCCATACTTACTCACACATTTATCATTTCTAAATAAGAAGGGGTGTTGTGTTTGAAGTTGTTCCTTATGTTGGATAGTTCTCTCTTCATCAATAAAATTTCGTCCTTGTTTTGTAGTATAGAGAGAACTCTTTGAAGAAGGAACATACAATGTCTGATCACACCATTTCTGATTGGTCATAAAGATATTTCGTAACCTAGAATCATCATCAATCGCAGACGCCCACCCAGAAAAGGGTGCACTATCCGAAGGATTAAATATTTTCTCAGGGGAATATGGTTTATCATTAGTCTCACATTTTGTCTTAGACATTCCATGACAATCTATGATGGGGAACAAAACACGTCGTGTATAAGAGGGACGAGCCAAGTATTCATTTTGTAAAGGAACCGATGAAAAATTTCGGTTATATATCGATTCATTCATAGTATCCAATTTCTCATTATTACAATAAAATAATCCGTGTGTAATACGTTCCATATATATATATTCAAGAAGATTATTACATTTATTCAAATATATATTAAAGATAATTAAATTCTTATAGTATGTGCGGTATTTACTCGATTTTTGATGTTCCACCCTTGTATCGTAAGGTTGTTTATGAGATGATACGACCCCCTTTTATGTTGGGTAGAGGACGCGGACCCGAGCATAGTATTGTGGAATACAATGAAGAGAAAGATTATTTCCTCGGGTTTCATCGTTTGGCAATCAACGGATTGGATGAAATTTCTAATCAACCTTTTCATAGAAATAATGTATCCCTTATTTGTAATGGAGAAATATACAATTACAAAGAATTAATTCAAGAACACCAGCTTGATTGTAAAACTAATAGTGATTGTGAGGTTATTCTTCTCTTATATATGAAATACGGAATTTCCAAAACACTTTCCTTGTTAGATGGTGTGTTTGCCTTTGTTCTAGTGGATGACAATGAGGGAAAGATGTATGTATCTCGTGATCCGTTTGGTGTTCGACCCTTATATGAATGGAGTATGATGATTGAAGGAATAGATAGTATGATGTTAGGATTTAGTTCAGAAATGAAAATGGTATGTAATGAGAGTGTCCGAATGATTAAGATGAAACAATTTCCTCCTAGTTCGTATCGTTCTTATACAAAGAGCGAAAAAGGATGGCAACTCGAGGATGATGTTGAATTTCATCGATTAGATGACGAAGAAACTATTCACGATGAAGAAAATGCTTATACAAAGATATATCAAGCGTTGGAAAACAGTGTTCGAAAGCGTGTCACTACCACAGAACGACCGATTGCCTGTCTGCTTTCAGGTGGTCTTGATAGTAGTCTCATTACTTCTCTTGTAAAGAATATTATAGATGAAAGTGGAAAACAACAAATATTAGAAACGTATAGTATTGGGTTGAAAGGTTCAGAGGATTTGAAATACGCACGTGAGGTTGCCAAGTTCCTAAACACCAAACATACAGAGGTTCTTTTAACAGAGGCGGAGTTTCTTGCTGCGATTCCCAACGTAATCTATCACATTGAAAGTTATGATACCACCACTGTTAGAGCAAGTGTGGGTAATTATCTTATTTCCAAATACATATCCGACCATAGTGATGCGAAGGTCATTTTTAACGGTGATGGATCTGATGAAGTATGTGGTGGATATTTGTATTTCCATATGGCACCTACGGCAGATGCATTTGATAAGGAGTGTAGGCGATTGTTGAAGAATATCCATTATTATGATGTCTTGAGATCGGATCGTTCTATTTCCTCCAATGGATTAGAACCTCGAACGCCTTTCTTGGATAAAGAGTTTGTAAGAACCTATTTATCCATTTCGAAATCTTTACGATATGACACCACGAAAAAACATTGTGAGAAGTATCTATTACGAAACGCTTTTTCCAAGAAGAACATTCTACCCCCTTCAGTATTGTGGAGAACCAAGGAAGCATTTAGTGATGGTATTTCTTCTCATACAAAATCGTGGTATGAGATTATTCAGGCCTTTGTGGAAAAATATGATATTTCGGAAAAAAGTCTTGAGAGAAAAAATACATGTCTCACAATGGTTCCTCAAACAAAGGAACAAAACTATTATTTCAATGTGTATGTATCCTATTATGAAGGGTGTGAAAATGTCATTCCTGAGTATTGGTTGCCCCGTTTTGTAAGCAATGCAAAAGATGCTAGTGCTCGGACATTGGATATTTACAAGAACAAAATACACAATACAAATATCTTATTATAATATAAATGGAATATTCCAATCTTCAGTTTTATTTATATTATATCTTATTATATTCAATTTATGTGATCTACTTTCTTTCTCTCTTCAACCTCTATCAGACTCCCGCGAAATATGTTACCTTGTTGAATATGATATATAGATTCCTTATTGGATTTATTCTCCTCATTACATACAATCCTATATTTCCTCTTCAAGTGAGAAAAGAACATAATGAAATCGCGTTTACAGCGGGATTATACATTATTCTCGATATAGCAACTTCTTATTATGGTTTATTTACACATTTGAACATTTAAAGCGCCCACTTTATAAATAGTTTTTTCGTGTCCTTTTCTTAATTTTTTCAATATTTCTTTCGTAACTACCTTTGAAAATATTTGTAAATATAGTTTCTGGTATTTCTTCTATAACATTTTGTATATTTCGTTTCAAATTATTATATGTCAATCCATCTTTCTTTTGTAACTTGATTTCATTACACTAAACCAATTCTCAATCGCGTTTGTAAAATGTTGATAAGGGACGCTGTAAAGTATTTTATTTTCTTTGTTAATTAAATCTTTTATACTTTGATGTCTACGACTACTTGCGTTATCCATTATTTTCATGTTTAGGCATATTATATTGTATAATGATTAAAAATACTTATCATTATAAAATTGATTTAAGTAATTGGATAAGATTGAAATCAAATAATCTAAAAGTAATTGTAAGAAATAACAATTCATTATGGATAGCACAGCATCAAACATAATTATTAAACCTAATAAATTTAAAAAGAAGAAACTAGATCTAATATGTAAAGAATTTAACAAAAGTATTACAAAAAAAGAATGCTTTTGTGATAAAGTTTTACTTACAAAAATAAACGACCACTTTTATAAAAATTATGATAAACAAAATTCTCTAAATGAGATAAAACATATATTTGATACAAAATTAAAAAATACAAAATATCTAAAAACTAATTCTAAACATTGTGGAGATGAAGGACATTATATTGAAAAAATGTTGGGGTTAGAACATAATTCTAAAAATGAACCAGATTATAAAGGATGGGAAATAAAAAAACAATCAAAAAAAATTAGTTTTGGTGATTGGTCATCAAATGCTTACATATTTAAACAAGATGATTATATGAAAACATTTAATCATATTCCATTTAATATAACACGTAATGATTTTATGAAATATTTTGGAAATTACAATATAGATAAAGAACGATATTCGTGGTCAGGAAGTTGTATTCCAAAATATAATGAATGGAATTATAATGGTACTATTATTATAATAGATAATAATAACAATATTTATATTGTATATTCCAATAAAAAAGATACTCGTAATATTAAAATTCCTACTTTATTTACAAAACAAGAATATATAATTCTACAATATTGGAAGAAAGAAAATATTAAAAAATTTGTAGAAAATAAATTTAATAAGAATGGGTTTATAATATTTGAAAAAAATAATGAAAATAAATATTCAAAAATGCTAATAGGAAATACGATAGATTTTAAAAAATTTATTATGTTATTTCGGAATCATAAAATTATATTTGATAGTGGAATGTATCAAGGAAACTCACGCAATTATTCACAATTTCGTTCAAATTGTAATATATTCAAAGATTTGATTATTGAAGAATATTGTTAATATATTTACCTAAATGATACGCAAATTCACACGCAACAGCATTCCCAATTTGCGTAATTTGTTCTCGTTTATTACCAACTAAAATATAACTATCTGGAAAACTTTGAATTCGTTTTAACTCTTTTATTGTTAAACGACGTATTTCATGATCTGAATATTTTACTAATGCGTCATAACCATCTTTCCAATAACGTGCTGGGATTGTATAAGATGGCTTACTTAAATCTAAATATTGCGCCCCAAACCCATTTTTTTTTTCTTTCATACGTTCTCTTTTTTTTTTAATTCCATTAATCGCCTTATCACTTAAATAATATTTTTTATCAACATCTTCTTTATCTTCTAATACTTTTGAAACAGGGACACGCATATCTTTATCTTTTATGATATTTTCAATTTCTGTAGGAATTATATTGAGATCTTTCCTAATTCCTATTATAATTACACGCCTACGATTTTGTGGAACACCAAAATCACTTGCGTATAATTTATTAATACAACAATTGTAGTTTTCATTTAGTTTATTCATAATAATATCAATTGCTCTTTCATTATTTTTCATTTTCATTGATAAAATTCCCATTACATTTTCCATAATAAATGCCTTTGGTTTAAAATATGAAATATATTTATAGAATTCCATAAATAATGAATTCCTTGGGTCATTTTTATCTCGTTTACCTGCCATACTAAACCCTTGACACGGGGGTCCTCCAACAATAATATCAATATTTGTATTAATTTTTTTTTCTAATTCTTGAGGTGGAAATTTAGTTAAATCTTCACAAAATGATAAATGATTATGATTTTTTTTATAACTATCTATTGCCTTGTCCCACACGTCAACGCCACATACTACATTTAATGTTCTTTTTAATCCTTCTGTCATTCCTCCGCAACCACAAAATAAATCTAATACCTTAAAATTATGATTATATGTGTTTTCGATATTTTTGGATATTATATTTATATCATTTAATTTATTAGTATTTAGTTTTACAATTTTATTAATAATATCTTGTTTCTTTAGACCACTAATACCTTTAATTCCATTATCTTTACAATATTTTTTTAATTCACTAACTTTCATTTCTTCAAATTTCGGTTTCATATCCATATTACTTTGTGTTTGAACTATACTATTTGTATTTTTTATAATCATTTTTTTATGTAAACTACTATCTATTTTCTCATTCACCATCTTCTCAACAACTTCTTCTATCTTACTCTTATTATTTTGGCAAGGTTTTTTTCGTTTTAGATGCATGTTGTAGTGTGATTTTTGAGAAAACTCTTTTAAACAACGTTCACAAGTGTAAATAGGCATATTATATTATCTAAATATTATATTTTTAACTAATTTAGTTAACTATTAGTTATATTTCAATTTTATATATTATAATTTATAAATAAAAATTATACAAAATAGTAAGTCTGTTGATATTGAATTATTCAAAAGATATTTGGTTGAAAAAGATAAACTTAATAAGGAAGTGAAAGATTTTTACCAAAGAGAAGTATGGAGGAAAATGGGATTTCGACAATATAGTTATAGTAAGAAATCAATAGATACTTTTTTGAATAAAATAAAAGAAACCTTTAGTGAGAACTTATTGATAGGTTATGGTAATTGGAGTAGGTCTACACAAATGAAGCATATTATGCCTACGATGAATAAAGGATTACGAAAGTTAATTCATAAAAAGTATGATACAATTACCATAAATGAGTGTTATACTTCTCAAAAATGTTGCGATTGCTTTGGAGATTTGGAATATTACAGAAATAAACAAATGAAAAAAGAGATTCGTCTTTTGGTCTGTTCTAACTGCATGAGTTGCGAAAACAAAAAAATCGTATTTAGAACACGAGACGTAAATTCAGCAATCAATATCATGAAACTAACAAAGTTGTGGATTGAAAAACAACAACGACCGTGTGAGTTTCAGAAAACAAATTCGTCTTTCACCATTTCAAATAAAAAAGAAGTGGAAAAAGTTAGACAATCGTAAGGTGTAACCCTACTTTTGATTTTACATTTTTTGTTAATTTTTTACGTTCCTAGTGGGTGTTTTAAATTTCCAAAGGTATAGAAACTAATATAATCCAATTATATACATGACAAGTTTCCCACGACGGTATATACCTTCTCATTTAAGCAAAGCGGATCAAAAGAAAATGAGGAGAGAACTGAAGAAATCCCAGAAGAAATATAAGAAAGGGAAGTATCATATTCGAGAGAAAGTCCGAACCTTTAAGAACCGGCGTTCGCCACACATTCGAAACGCTCAACGTATTTATAATGTAGAATCACTGGTTCCTAATCTTACACTCGCACGACGAACGGGGTGTTCTATGAAAGGAATGCGTGAGATCCTATCACGAGGTAAAGGTGCGTATTATTCCTCGGGGTCACGCCCTAACCAAACTCCTCAATCATGGGCGTATGCTCGTTTAGCAAGTGCTATTTCCGGAGGTAAATCCGCAGCGGTTGATTTCGATATTTTAGAGAGAGAATGTCGAGAAGATAGCAAGGCACTGCGTCTCGCTAAAAAAGCTGTAAAAAAACATGGAAGAGGGACAAGACGTGTTCCACGTGTTTGAGAATTTACAAGGAGAGAAAGTGTTCTACGTGATATTGAATAACTGATTCTTCTCGTGTATCATAACCATATTCGAAGGACACGTAATCATTGTAATAACTATTGTAGGTCGTAATATAATTAATAAGTTCTCTATTTTTATGAATAGGTATTTTCTTGTGAATTCGTTGAATAATTTCTTCAGTAGTATACATCTTTTTAAAAGGTTCTAGCATAACATAGGATACATTTGAGGATAACATTTTAAGATGAACTTGATCATCAAAGAAGAGAACGGGTTCGTTCTTTCGAATATGGATAATATTTTTCAAATCCTTATAACTCTTATCCATACTGGTTCGCCGAGGTTCATTCAATATTCCATGTACTTTATAAGCACCAATGACGCGGTCAAATATAGTATGTTTTGTTTTATAATGAATATAATTCAAGATGGATTGTGCCCACGAGGGTTCTCCTTGATTGTTGGTAAAGAGAATAACCTTGATTTTATCCTTGGTTCGTGTGGTGTAAATAGTATGAAATACTTTAAATATTCCTGGACGAAAGATCTCCGGAAACAAATCAAACAAGAAGAACTCTTCATTTATATCTAATTCACGACCTAAATATCTTTTAAATGCTCGATAAATGTAATTGAATTGAACGAAATGACCGATAGTTTCATCTAAGTCAAATACAATATACTTCATTTATATTACATACCTATAAATATTTAGGATTTATGGAGATCAATATTATGTTTTTTTATAAAGTCCAATATATTTAAAACAAGTTGTTCTTGATCGCTTATTTTTTGAAAGATTAACACTTCATCAAATTTGATTTGAAATAATTGATTTCGGTTATTCTTACATACAATATGAATACAATCGAGGATCTTAATATCCAATACTATACCTCCAGTAGTTAAATACACACGTTGCGGATTTTTCAAAGGAATCCACCGAATATAAGAACCATATCGAATATCTGCCAAGTCAAGTACATATCGATATTGTTGTAGTTTTTCGTGGATGTTTTTTAATTTTTCTCTTGGTAATCCCAATTCTTGTAGGATTTGGTTCTTTTGTCGTTTAATACTTGTGTTTGTATATTTGAGAATATTATCATTTCCTTCATCTTCAAGAAGAACAAGAAGTCGTTCAATCTCATCCATTTGATTAAATAGTAGTATATATGTATGTTTATACTAATATTTAAAATGCTGAAAATCCACTTCCACCCATTTCATTCGCGGCCATCGGTTCAATCATCGCATCAAAATTAGGAGGTTGTTGCTGTTGTTGAGGTTGTTGTTGAGGCTGTGGTTCATTATACTGGACGGCACGGTTCATATCCGTACTTGTCATTTTTCTCTCTTGATATTCTGGAATGGATTGTCTTGTCTCTGCTCTCATAATAGGTTGTCGAACCTGAACTGCTGGTTCTTCCTCATGTTCTTCCTCGTGATAACTAGGTGGTTCGACACCAGTCCAATAATGAACGGCACGTCGGTAAAGAATATCTACTTTCTCTCCCAGTTTGGTCTGAAGACTTAATACAATCACAAGGAATGGAAGTGTGAAGGAGATTAGGTTTACTTCTTCGAAATGTGCGTTGTTGTAGATGAGTGGAAGATAGGATACAATTCGATGAACTAAGAAAAGACCAACATAAATAAGTGCTAATTGACCCCCGATCTCCATTAGGATTTCCATATTTCCCTTTGTGTCATCAGATTTGGGAATAATATATTGAATGGATTTATTTAATAAGACAATAGGGATAATAGAGAGAATAACATATTGAACGGTTGTGGTAAAATAGTCTTTAGTATGTGTATCGTATTTGAATACGTGTTCAAAAAATCCTAAAGTCTTTTCATTTGGAACTACTGCTGTTGTTTCACTAAGAAAGTCCATCTTATATGTATTTAAATTAGAAATTAAAATAATATAAAGATTATTATTTAATAATAATATAATATGTCGAATCAAATTATTAATGTTCTCAAAAATCACGAGTTGCGACTTAAGGCATTGGAGACTGGAAAACCACAAGTGAAGGAACTAAATACACCTCCGAAACTGGTGGATAAGCAACCCGAACAGACGACCGATGTAGAAGCGGAGGTGTTGAGAATGAAGGAGGAAACACTTCATTTAAAAGATATGATCCATACAATGCTGAAGGATTACAATCGATTGAAGGATTTGTATATTACTCACAATATTGAGTTCCTTCGTTTTAAGCAAAGTATCACAGAGAAGAATACGACGGATAATGTTGCTCTGGAAATCCAAGAAGAGAACGAAACTGAAAAGAAAGAAGAGGAGGAGGAAAGTGATAATGAAGAGGAAAGAGAATAAATTAAGTTAAAATTAACCATATAATA
>SL_7KL_010_BRINEDRAFT_10000556_pt1 | contig 17741 bp, 15 predicted proteins | sample SodLak_010_BRINE_FD_10663 | JGI IMG/M metagenome (IMG submission 10663)
CTCGTCGCCGGCCTCCTCACCGGCGGGCTGGGACTGACCCTGGCCGGCTGCATCACGCCCTTCTCCGGACAGCCCCCGGGACTCGTCGGCGGCGCCGATCAGAGCGACCGGGACGATTCCATCGGTGACGGCACCGTGCGCGTGGCGCTGATCCTGCCGCTCTCGGGCTCCGGCGCCGGCGGTGCGGCGGCGCGCGATCTGCGCAACGCCGCCGAAATGGCGCTCGCGGAATTCGACGATCCGCAGATCCGGCTGGTCGTCAAGGATGATCGCGGCTCGGCATCGCAGGCGCGCAGCGCCGCGCAGGACGCGATTGCGGATGGGGCCGAGCTGATTCTCGGCCCGCTTTTCGCAGCATCCGTCCAATCGGCAGGCGAAGTCGCCCGCGATAACCGCGTCCCGATGATCGCCTTCTCGACCGACGCCTCCGTGGCACGCTCGGGCGTCTATCTGATGGGCTTCCTGCCGCGTGACGAGGTGGCGCGCATCGCCGCCCATGCCGCGCGCGAGAATCGCCGCGACGTCGCCGCGCTGATCCCCGAGAGCGGCTATGGCGAGGTCGCCGAGACCGCGTTCCGGCGCGCGGCCGATGCGCGTGGCCTGCGCATCGTGGCGCAGGAGCGCTATCGCCCCGGTTCGCCGCAGGATGCCGTTCGGCGCCTGTCGAATGCGATTGCCGGCTCTTCGCCGCGCGTCGATGCGCTGTTCATCCCCGACACGCCCGATTCGATGCCCGCAGTGGGGCGTGCGCTGTCGCAGGTGAATTTCGACCCTGCCCGCGTCAAGCCGATCGGCACCGGTGTGTGGAACGATCCGTCGGTGCTGTCATTGCCGGCCCTGCGCGGCGGCTGGTTCGCCGCGCCGCCCCAGGCCGGGTTCGAGGCCTTCTCGCGGCGCTATCGCGAGCGTTTCGGCTCCGACCCGGTGCGCATCGCCAGCCTCGCCTATGACGCCGTCTCCCTCGCGGCGGCGCTGACGCGCACGCAGGGCGAACAGCGCTTCGCGGAGGGCGTGCTGACGAATACGTCGGGCTTTGCCGGCGCCGATGGCGTGTTCCGCTTCAACCGCGACGGCAGCAACGATCGCGGCTATGCGGTCTACGAGGTACGCGACGGCGAGGCGGCGACGATTTCGCCCGCGCCGCAATCCCTGGAAGCGTGAAGGCACAGCGGATCNGATTGNNCCGGTCGCGGCANNGNCGCAAAAGGGGTTGCCGAACACGGTCATGCGACCGATATGCGACACAGACCGGCATGCGCCAGCGCATGCATGACATGATGCGATCTCCGGCGATACGGGGATCGGGGTCCTTACCGGACCTGTTTTGAAGGTTCGAGGCAGATGAACACTTTCAGCGATGTCTTCGTGCTTGTGGCAGTCGGTGCCGTGGTTCTGGTGCTGGTGCTCGGCCTGATCAACATGATGCGTGGCGGCTCGGCCAGCACCTCGCAGAACCTGATGCGTGCGCGCGTGCTGCTGCAGGCTGTCGCCCTCGTCGTGATCATGGGGGTGGTCTGGTATCGGGCGCTGTAGAGCGCGGGGCGCGGATACCGTATATCCGCGTGATGTGCCAAGATTACATTGACAGAACAGGTCTTGATCATACAATCCCTGCGCCGCCCCTTCCGGGCGGCTCTTTGTTTTGCGATCCGCCCGAGGCGGAGCATCAGCCAGAAGGAACAGTTCCGTGAATTCGCCCCTCGTTCCGAATTACGCCCGCGTGCCGCTCGCCTTCGAAAGAGGCGAAGGATCCTGGCTCGTGACGCGACGCGGGGAGCGATATCTCGACTTCGGTTCCGGCATCGCCGTCAACAATCTGGGCCATGCCCATCCCCGGCTCGTCGAGGCGCTGAAGGCGCAGGCGGAAAAGCTCTGGCACGTCTCCAACATCTTCGAGATTCCGGAGGGTGAACGGCTGGCGCAGCGTCTGGCGGATAACAGCTTCGCCGATCAGGTGATGTTCTGCAATTCCGGTGCGGAAGCCAATGAGGCCGCCATCAAGATGGCGCGGCGCTATCATTATCTGAAGGGCCAGCCCGAGCGCTATCGCATCCTCACCTTCGAGAACGCCTTTCACGGGCGCACCATCGCCACCATCGCCGCCGGCGGTCAGGCGAAGTATCTGGAAGGTTTCGGGCCCAAGGCGGAGGGGTTCGACCAGGTTCCCTTCGGTGATCACGAGGCGATGCGCGCTGCCGTGACGCCGCAGACGGCTGCGATCATGATCGAGCCGATCCAGGGTGAGGGCGGCGTGCGGGCCGTACCGCATGTCTGCCTGCGCGGATTGCGGGAATTGTGCGACGAGACCGGCACGCTCCTGATCTATGACGAGGTCCAGACCGGCTTCGGGCGCACCGGCAAGCTGTTCGGCCATGAATGGTCCGGCGTCGCGCCCGACATCATGTCCGTGGCCAAGGCACTCGGCGGCGGCTTCCCGGTCGGTGCGGTTCTCGCCACGGCGGATGCGGCAACCGGCCTGACGGCAGGCAGCCACGGCACCACCTTCGGCGGCAATCCGCTCGCCATGGCGGTCGGCAATGCGGTGCTCGACGTGATGGAGGAGCCGGGCTTTTTCGACCAAGTCAATCACGCCGGCCTGGTCCTGCGCCAGCGCCTGGCCGAACTGGGCGACCGCTTCCCCGATATCATCGGCGAGATCCGCGGTACGGCGCTGATGACGGGCCTGCGGCTCAATGTGCCCAATGCCGATTTCGTCGCCGCCACGCGGGCACAGCATCTTCTGTGCATCCCCGCCGGCGACAATGTCGTGCGGCTTTATCCGCCGCTGACCATCAGCGAAGCCGATCTGCTGGAAGGCGTGCAGCGCATCGAAGCCGCATGTATCGCCCTGCAGGACAGCATGGCCGCATCGGAAAAGGCGGGAGCATCGACATGAACGACAGCATGACCCCTCCCCGGGCGAAGCCGCGCCATTTCACCGATCTCGCCGTCATGGACGGGGCGGAGCTGCGCCGCATTCTCGCGCTCGGCGCGGCGATCAAGGCGAAGCGTCGCAAGGGCACGCCGTCGGCGGTGAAGCCGCTCGCCGGCAAGACGCTGGCCATGGTCTTCGACAAGCCCTCCACGCGCACGCGCGTCTCCTTCGATGTCGGCATGCGCGAGCTCGGTGGCGAGACGCTGATGCTCACCGGCACCGAGATGCAGCTCGGGCGCGGCGAGACCATCTCCGATACCGCGCGCGTGCTCTCGCGCTATGTCGATGCGATCATGATCCGCATCCTCGAACAGGAGGCGATGCAGGAGCTGGCCGACAATGCCGAGGTTCCGGTGATCAACGGTCTCACCAAGGACACGCATCCCTGCCAGATCATGGCGGATGTGATGACCTTCGAGGAGCATCGCGGGTCGATCGCCGGTGCCACGGTGGCCTGGACGGGCGATTCGAACAACGTGCTCGCCTCCTGGATTCATGCGGCGGCGCGTTTCGACTTCACCATCAACGTCGCCACCCCGGCGGAGCTTGCGCCGCCGGCGGAGATCGTCGCCTGGGCCCGCGCCAATGGCGCGCGTCTCAACCTGACCACCGACCCGCGCGCGGCGGTATCGGGCGTGCAGGCGGTCGTCACCGATTGCTGGGTCTCGATGGGCGACGAGGATGAGGGGCGACGCCACAACCTGCTCAAGCCCTATCAGGTCGATACCGATCTGATGGCGCTCGCCGACAGGGACGCGCTGTTCATGCATTGCCTGCCCGCCCATCGCGGCGAGGAAGTGACCGATGCCGTGATCGACGGTCCGAATTCCGTCGTCTTCGACGAGGCGGAGAACCGCCTGCATGCCCAGAAGGGCGTGCTGGCCTGGTGCTTCGGCCTCGAGGCGGGTCTCTGGGAGGCGGTATGAGCGTGCCGTTCGACGGCGCCGACGACCTGATCCTGCCCTTCGCGGTCGAGCCCCTCGACCTGCGGGGACGGGTGGTACGGCTCGGCCCGGCCATCGATACCATGATCAAACGCCACGGCTATCCCGAAGCCGTGGCGCGTGTCCTCGGCGAGGCGGCGGCGCTGACGGCCCTGCTCGGCTCCGCCTTGAAATTCGAAGGGCGCTTCCAGTTCCAGACCCGCACGGACGGGCCGGTCGAAATGATCGTGGTCGATTTCGACACGCCCGATCGGCTGCGTGCCTTCATCCGCTTCGATGCGCAGCGTGTGGCGGAAAGCGTCGCGGCGGGTGAGGGCGATACCGCGCGTCTGATCGGCCATGGCCATCTCGCCATGACCATCGATCAGGGCCCGGCCATGAACCGCTATCAGGGCGTTGTCCCGATGGAGGGCCAGAGCCTCGAAGAGGCGGCGCATCAGTATTTCCGTCAATCGGAGCAGATCCCGACGCGCGTGCGCCTCGCCGTGGCCGAGCAGGTCGGTGAATCCGGCTCGACCTGGCGGGCCGGCGGGCTGCTCGCCCAGTTCATGCCCGCCTCCATCGACCGCCAGCGCCAGGCCGATCTCGATCCCGGTGACGCTCCGGAAGGGGCGGTCACGCGGGCGCGTGAGGGCGGCGAGGATGATGCCTGGCTCGAAGGCAGGGCGCTGGTCGACACCATCGCCGATCACGAACTCGTCGATCCCGCCCTGTCGAGCGAGCGGCTGCTCTATCGCCTGTTCCACGAACGTGGCGTGCGCGTCTATTCCGGCCAGCCGGTCCGCGAGGGCTGCAATTGTACACGTGATCGCATCATGCGCATGCTCGCGAGCTTCTCCGCGCCGGAGCGCAAGGACATGATCCGCGAGGACGGGCGCATCGGCGTGACCTGCGAATTCTGCTCGCGCCAATACGAGCTCTCCCCGGAAGAGGTCGAAGCCGCCTTGGAAAACGGCGGCGAGGGCTGAGACCGAAGCGCGGGGATGGCGCGCTCCTGTTTCAATCACGCAAATACGTCACATGGCCCATCTTGCGCCCGGGGCGCGCCTCTTCCTTTCCGTAAAGAGTCAGGCGCGCCTGCGGATCGGCGAGATGATCGCGCCAGGCATCGACATCATCACCGATCAGGTTGCGCATCTCGACCCGCCCATAGCGCCCCGCAGGCCCGAGCGGCCAGCCGCAGACGGCGCGGACATGCTGCTCGAATTGCGAGGTCTGCGCGCCGAAATCGGTCCAGTGCCCGGAATTGTGCACGCGCGGGGCGATTTCGTTGACGACCAGCGCCTCGGCTCCCGCCGCATCACGCGTGAGAAACAACTCGACCGCGAAAACGCCAATATAATCGAGCGCGCCGGCGATGGCATGGGCGATCTCGCGCGCCTGCTGCGCCGTCGCAGCGCTGACGGTGGCGGGCACGCTGGTGAGGGCGAGGATGTGGTTCTCGTGGCGGTTCTCGCAGATATCAAACGCCGCGAAGCTGCCATCGGGGGCGCGGGCGGCGACGACGGAGAGTTCGCAGACGAAATCGACGAAGCCCTCCAGAATGGCGGGCGCATTCTTCATCGCGGCAAGCGCGCCATCCGCATCACCCGCTTCGCGGATCGCGGCCTGGCCCTTGCCGTCATAGCCGAAGCGGCGCGTCTTCAGGATCGCGGGCATGCCGATGGCGCCGAGCGCGGCCTCGAGACCGGCGGCATCGTCCACCGGGCGGAACGGGGCGGTGGCAATGCCGAGATCGGCGACGAAGCGTTTCTCGGCAAGGCGATCCTGGCTCGTGGCGAGCGCCCCCACACCGGGGCGCAAAGGCACCAGACCGGCGACCAGCGCGGCGGCTTCGCGCGGCACGTTCTCGAATTCATAGGTGGCGATATCGACGCTCTTCGCGAAAGCCGTGAGCGCCGCCTCATCGGTGAAGGGCGCGCAGGTCGTGGCATCGGCCAGCGCGAAGGCGGGGCTCGCCGGCGTATCGTTGAAGACATGCACCTTGAGCCCGAGCCGCGCGGCGGCGGAGGCGATCATGCGCCCGAGCTGGCCGCCACCGAGAATGCCGAGCGTGGCGCCCGGCGCGATGATCGTCTCGTTCATGATGCCTCCAAGGGGCGTTCCGAGGGGCGTTCCGAGGGGCGTTCCGAGGGGCGTTCCGCAACGCTCTCGCGCTGGGCCTGCCGCCACAGGTCGAGCCGCCCGGCAAGCGCATCGTCGCTGAGCGCGAGCACGGCGGCGGCGAGGAGCGCCGCATTGACGGCACCCGCACGCCCGATCGCCAGCGTGCCCACAGGTATGCCGGCGGGCATCTGCACGATGGAGAGCAGCGAATCCTGCCCCGACAGCGCCTTCGATTCCACCGGCACGCCGAAGACCGGCAAAGGCGTCAACGCCGCCGTCATGCCCGGCAGATGCGCCGCCCCGCCCGCGCCGGCGATGATCACCTTGTGGCCCGCCGCGCGCGCGCCCTGCGCGAAGGCATAGAGCCGCTCGGGGGTACGGTGCGCGGAGACGATGCGGGTGTCATGCGCGATACCGAGCGCGTCGAGCGTTTCCGCTGCGTGGCGCATCGTCGCCCAGTCGGACTGGCTGCCCATGATGATGGCGACCGGCGCCACGGCACCGTCTTCACTCTGCTGGTTCATCCTCGCGCCTCGCGCCGTTGCCTGAAAGCGAGGTGGATAAACGAGGCGAGGCCGCATCACAAGTGCATGACGCTGCGTGGCCCGTCACGATCACGCGTCAGGCCTCAGCGCGCGGAGGCGGGGCGACGCCGCAATTTGTCCTGCGAGGCGACCAATGCGCCGGCGACGATCAGGAAACAGGCGACCCACAGCATCAGGCTCGCCTGCGCGAAACCGGCGAGGATCAGCGTGAAGGTCGAAATCACCGGTGCGGAATAGGCGCCGACGCCGAGCAGCCGGATATCGCCGCGCTTGCAGCCGATATCCCAGGCATAGAATGCGGCGCCGACCGGGCCGAGACCGAGGGCCAGGACCGCGGCCCATTGCACGGTGTCTTCCGGCCAGATCGTCGTCTCGAAGGCGAGATGGGTGATGATTCCGAGCAGCGACGCGCCGATGCAGAAGCCGGTCACCGCATCGGTGGGGACGCTGGTAAACCGGCGCGAAAGCACGGAATAGCCGGACCAGAACAGGGCCGAGCCCATGGCGCAGAGATAACCGGGCCAGTATTGCCCGAGATCACCGCCGCTGCCGCCTCCCGACAGGACCACGACGCCACCGAAGCCGATCACCGCACCGATGAAATGGTGGCTGCGCAGCCTCTCGCCCGGGAGCAGGCCAGAAAACAGCACGATCAGCAAAGGCCAGAGATAGTTGATCAGCGTCGCTTCCGCCGGCGGAGCGAGTTTGAGCGCGGCAAAGAACAGCGCGTGGAAGCCGAACAGCCCACCGATCCCGAACGCATAGACCCGCCAGCTTTGACGCAAAGCCGCGCGGCGATGCGGCTGCGCGAGCATCACCATGACCCCGAGCGCACCGCCGATGGCGAAACACATGGCGTTGAGCTGGAAGGGCGGGATCGCACCGGTCGCGGCGGTAAACAGGGCGAGCAAGCCCCAGGACAGGATGGCGAGGCTGCCGATGGCGGTGGCGAGAGCGGGTGACATGGGGCCCCTGAGTCAAAAGCGCGCACAGCTTTGCGACGGTCCGCGCCGTGGCGCAAGGGGGAAGCAAGGGGGAAGCAAGGGGGAAGCAAGCGTCGGCAATGACCCGATCGGGAAATCACGGGATTCTGCTGCGAAAAACTTCTCCTGTTGAAAACGAATCAGCGCGCCGGGGGACTCTTGCGCCCGAGTCACCGCCTTGTGTAGGGTCGCTTGCATCAGATCAGACATCTGATGCGGCGAATTCCCCAGCCTTCGCAAGCAGGGCGCGCGGTCGTGATCGATCGTCCGCGAGGGAGAGGGATTCTGGGAACGGCGAGCCCGCGAGGAGGCGGCATGACGGATACGAGCGCGACCTGGAACGACGAACGCGTCGAACAGCTCAAGAAGCTCTGGGCCGAAGGCAAGAGCGCCAGCCAGATCGCGGCGGAGATCGGCGGCATCAGCCGCAACGCGGTGATCGGCAAGGTCCACCGCCTCGGCCTCGCCGGGCGCCCCAAGGCGGGAAGCGCCGGCGGCGGTCGCACGCGCGCCGGTCAGACCGAAGCGAAGGCCGGCGATGCGGCAGCGCAGGCAGCGGCCCCGGCCAGGGCGGAAACCGCGTCATCGGCGCAGGAAGCAGCCGAAGCCGCGCCGGCGGAGCGCACCGGTCGCCGGGCCGGCCCGCAGGATGCCTCGCACGGCGAAACGCATGCGTCGCGCAAGGCCGAGGCCGCCTCTGCGGGCAATGGTGCGGCTGCGGGTTCGCATCGCAGGGATTCCGGGGCAACCGGCATCGCCGGCGGGGCGCCGCGCAACGGCAAGGTCGAGCCGGTGCCGGAATTCGAGCAGCGCGTGACCATCATGGAACTGCGCGAGGGCATGTGCCGCTGGCCGATCGGCGATCCGACCTCACCGGAATTCCGCTTCTGCGGTGCGCGCAGCGATATCGGTTCGCCCTATTGCGACCATCACGCCCGCATCGCCTATCAGCCCGCCGCAGACCGGCGCCGCGAGCGCAAGGCCGCAGCCGGCTGATCATCGAACCATCAGGACGCAACGGAAGCTGGGGCGCGCGAGCGCCCCTTTTCATGCGTGCTGACAAGGGTTGCGGCCAAAGCCGCCGCGACGCCACCTTCGCACAAGCCTCGTTCGCGAGATTGATCCCGCATTCTGGCGCCGGCTGCGTGATCCGGCGCACCGGGAACGGGGGATTTCATGAGTCAGGCGGTCGCGGGTGAGGGCATCGCTCTCGTGCAACGGCGCGGGATGGAAGTGAGCTTTGCCGCAGGCATCGTTCTGATCCTCACGATCCTGTTTCTGCCGATTCCGAAATTCATTATCGATATGGGACTCGCGATCTCGATCGCGCTCTCTGTGCTGATCCTGATGGTGGCCCTGTGGATCAACAAGCCGCTGGAATTCTCCGCCTTTCCCACCGTGCTCCTGATCGCCACCATGCTGCGGCTGTCGCTCAACGTGGCGACGACGCGGCTCATTCTCGCCAATGGCGACGAGGGCGGCGCGGCGGCGGGCTATATCATCGACGGCTTCGCGCAGATGGTGATGAGCGGCGATTTCGTCATCGGCATCATCGTCTTCGTCATTCTGGTGACGGTGAATTTCCTCGTCATCACCAAGGGCGCCACGCGTATCGCGGAAGTCGGCGCGCGCTTCACCCTCGATGCCATTCCCGGCAAGCAGATGGCCATCGATGCCGATCTCTCCGCCGGGATCATCGACGAGAAGGAGGCCCAGCGCCGCCGGCGCGAGCTCGAGGAGGAGAGCTCCTTCTTCGGCTCCATGGACGGCGCCTCGAAATTCGTGCGCGGCGACGCCATTGCCGGGATCATCATCACGGCGGTCAACCTGTTCGGCGGCATCATCATCGGCACGACGCGCCACGGCATGCAGCTCGGCGAGGCGGCGGACGTGTTCACGCGGCTCTCGGTCGGTGACGGTCTGGTCACGCAGATCCCCGCCCTGATCGTGGCGCTCGCCGCCGGCCTGCTGGTCTCGAAGGGCTCGACGCGCGGCGCGGCCGAACAGGCGGTGCTCGGCCAGCTCGGCGCCTATCCGCGCGCGCTGTTCGTGGCCGCGAGCGTGATGGTGCTGCTCGGCATCACCCCGGGCCTGCCCGCCTTCCCGCTCTTCGCGCTCGCTGCCCTGCTCGGCTTCGTCGCCTGGATCGTGCCGCGCAAGCGTGCCCGGATCGAGGCCCGCAAGGCCGAGGAGGCGCAGGCGGAGGAAGTCCGCGTCCAGGAGGAGAGCCGCGATTCTGTCAAGGAATCGCTCAAGACGGCGGAAATCGAGCTCATCCTCGGCAAGCAGCTCGCCACCGAACTGCTCACGGCGCATGGCGAACTCGCCGCACGCGTGGGCAAGATGCGCCGCAAATTCGCGCGGCAATACGGCTTCGTCGTGCCCGAGATCAAGCTCTCGGATTCCCTGATCCTCGCCCCGAAATCCTACGAGATCCGCATTCACGGGACGGCGGTGGCGACGAGCGCCCTGCGGGTGGGGGAGGTGCTCGTCATCACCGGCGATGCCGGCAAGCCGGACGTGCCGGGCGATCCGGTACGCGAGCCCGCCTTCGGCATGAACGCGATGTGGGTCTCGGAGAGCTATGCTGCGGAAGTGCGCCGGGAGGGCTTCACGCCGGTGGATATCGTCTCGGTGCTGCTGACGCATCTCTCGGAGACCATCCGCAACAACCTGCCTTCGCTGCTCTCCTACAAGGACATGCGCGCCCTGCTCGACCGGCTCGATCCGGAATACAAGCGCCTGATCGATGATATCTGCCCGGCGCAGATCTCCTATTCCGGGCTACAGGGCGTGCTGAAGCTGCTGCTCGCCGAGCGCGTCTCGATCCGCAACCTGCATCTCATCCTCGAATCCATCGCCGAGATCGCGCCGCATGTGCGCCGCTCCGAGCAGGTGGTCGAGCATGTGCGCATGCGCATGGGCCAGCAGATCTGCGGCGATCTCACCGAGGGCGGGGCGCTCAAGGTGCTGCGGCTGGGCACGCGCTGGGATCTCGCCTTCCACCAGGCGGTCAAGCGCGACGCCAAGGGCGAGGTGATCGAGTTCGACATCGATCCGCGCCAGCTCGAGGAATTCGGCCAGGCCGCCTCCGCCGCCATCAAGGAGCGCATGGCGCAGGGCCACAACTTCGCCCTCGTCGCCGCCCCCGATGCGCGCCCCTATGTGCGCATGGTGATCGAACGCCTCTTCGCCACCCTGCCGGTGCTCTCGCATGTGGAGATCCCGCGCGGGGTCGAGGTGGAGACGCTGGGCGCGATCTCGTGAGCCTGATCTCCACCGACATGATCCTCGCCACCTTCGTGGTCTTCTGCCGCGTGGGGGCCTGTCTGATGATCATGCCGGGATTCTCCTCGGCGCGTATTCCGATGCAGGTGCGGCTCTTCGTGGTGATCGGGCTGAGCCTCGCCATGAGCCCGATGCTGATGCCGAGCGTCATGCCCGCGCTCGCGGGGACGGGGCTTGCCGGCCTCGTCGGCCTGATCGTGACGGAAAGCCTGATCGGCGCCCAGTTCGGGCTGGTCGGGCGGCTGTTCTTTCTCGCGCTCCAGACCATCGGCCAGGCGATCGCCATGTTCATGGGTTTCGGCATGATGGCCGGGGTGGCGATCGACGAGCCCGACCCGGTTCCGGCCCTGACCTCCTTCATGATGCTCACCGCCACGGCGCTGCTCTTCATCACCGACCAGCACTGGGAGATCATACGCGGGCTCGCGGGCACCTATGTGCTTTTACCGCCGCTGGGCGGGTTCGATGCGCAATTCTCGCTGATCCGCATCGCCGATACGCTCTCGGAGGCCTTCGTGCTGGCGCTGCAGATCGCCTCGCCCTTCCTGGTCTTCTCCTTCATCCTGAACTTCGCCATGGGTGTGATGAATAAAATGATCCCGCAGGTGCCGGTCTATTTCGTCTCGCTGCCCTTCATGATCGCCGGCGGGTTGATGATCTTCTACTTCCTCTCCGACGAAATCTTCGTTCTGTTCAACCAGCGCTTTGGCGCCTGGCTCGCGGGAGGCTGACCATGGGCGAGGCACGTGAACGACTCAGACGGCTCAAACGTCTCCAGGAGGTGCAGAAACAGCGCCACCGGCTGGAGGAATGGAAGCTCGCGCGCCTGCGTCAGGAGGAGAACGGGCTGCGCAAGGCGCAGGAAGAGGTGCTCGACGCGCTCAATGCCGACCATCCCCTGCACGGGCTCTTCCTCGCCGGTCTCGGCGCGCGGGTGGGCAGCCTCGGGCGCGCCATTGCCGGGAAACAGCGCGCCGGCGCGCGCCAGGCCGTGGCGACGCTGGAGCAGGGGCGCCGGCACGAAGTCGCCGAGAAATTCGTGCGCCGCGCCCGGCGCGATGCCGACGAGGAGGAACGGCGCGCGGATTTCCTAGATTATCTCGATCGCCATCTCGCCCAACCGGGAGAGGAGCCGCAAGCTGCGGGCACGGCGCCCGCTTCCGGCGATGCGCCGGATGGCAGCGCGATCACGCGCAAGCCTGGCGTAAGCGCCGGGCTCTAGGGTGGAGCCTGTCACGTTCGCCTGTCCGATCCACGATGCAGGAGGTTAGAGCCGATGATCAACCCGCCTTCGGATATCATTCTCGATGTCGTGCGCGCGGCCGATCCCGGCAAGCAGGCTAAGGCGACGCAACGCCTGGCCGCCCTTGCCGGCGACGGATCGGGAAATCCGCACGCCTTCGCCGCCGCCATGGAGCATTCCGGACGCGGCCCGGCGGGTGCGCAGACGCCGTTTCGCCCGGCAGAGGCGCGTATCGCCATGCAGAACCGCGATGCACTCGGCGCGCCCGGCGGCACCGGCGCGGCTGCGGGCAGTTCCGATCTGCGCAACCGGCTCGACCCGCTCGCGGGCGCCGGCGACAGTGCCGATACGGCGAGCAGGTCCCAGGCCGCCGCCAATCAGCCGATGACGCCGGAGCAGGAATTCGAAGCCTTCATCCTGCGCACCTTCGTCGAGACCATGCTGCCCGATGACGCGACCGCATCCTACGGCTCAGGCACGGCGGGCGATATCTGGAAAGGCATGAAGGCCGAGCAGATCGGCAATGCGATGGCCCGCTCCGGCGGTATCGGCATCGCCGAGCAGCTCGCGAAGCTGCATCCCGACGAGGCCAGATCAAGGAGCGGTGCCGGCTTCGGCGTGACCCCGACGCAGGCTGCGGCCACGCTTCAGGCTTCGGCTTCGGGCGACGGGGATGCCGGTTCGATCGAGCGCCTGATGGCATCACAGGGCGAATCCGGAACCCGCCCGGCACTGGAAGAGATCGCGGCGCGCGACGACATCTTCTCCGATCCGCATGAAGCCAGCCTGTTCTTCGCAGGCCTGTGGCGCAACGGCGGCTGAGGCGAACACTCATCATGACATTCCATCCGGAGGAAAAGACGAACATGCCAGCGGCGATGACGAGGCCGGCGCACACGCCCGCAGACGACGAGGATAACCGGGCAATGGCGCTGCCGGGCGGAGCGGATGATTCCGGGCCGGCGGATGCTCTTCCGATGAGCCCGGCGGCGCATACGGCGCTCGCGGTGGCGGGACGGCTGGAGGCGCTCCTGCGCGAGGAGATCACCTTGTTGCGCGGCGCCTCGGTGGACACGCTCAAGCAGATGAATCATCGCAAGAGCCAGTGCCTGCTCGAACTCAGCCGGGCCGCGCGCGCTCTGGGCGACGAACCGGCCCCGCCGGCACTCGAACAGGGACTCGATCGCCTCAAACAGGTCGTCGCCGACAATCAGGACACCCTGTCCACCCATATCGTCGCGGTGCGCGACATTGCCGGGCTGATCGCCGAGGTCATGCAGGCGCATGAATCGGACGGCACCTATGCCGATCGCCCGGCGCCGCGGCCGCCGCTTGGCGGAGAACATGCCGCTGATGCCGGCGGCGCGTACCGGCCCGATCAGAAGGGCGCAACGCCATGATACGCATGATCCTGGCCGGATTCTGGCTCTGTCTGGTGACGCTCGCCTCGGGCTATGGCGCGGTGGAATATTTCACCCGCCAGGCCGGTGCGGCGACGGATGAGAGCACCTATTTCCAGGGCATCACCTACGAGACCACCCGCGCGATGACGGTTCCCATCATTACCGACGGCGCCGTCGAGGGCTATGTCGTCGCGCAATTCGTCTATACCGCGCAAAGCCGCAAATTGCAGGCTCTTGGCGTACCGGCGGAATCCTTCATCGTCGACGAGGCCTTCCACCACATCTTTACGACCGAGGATATCGACTTCCGCAACCTGCGCCGCTTCGACAGCCGCGCCTTCCTCGCGCAGCTCACGGAACGGGTGAATGCCCGGCTCGAGAGCCCGATCATTCGCGAAATGCTGATCGAGGAATTCAATTTCGTCGATGGCAGCCAGCTGCGCTGAAGCGCCGGCACGGCGCGGAGCGAATCCGAGCCTGCACATGGGCGCTTGAGCCGGGAGCGGGTGATCTGCATAGTCGGGGCGCGCGAAACCGACGGCCCGGAGGCGGATCAATGCATGCCCTCTTCTTCGAAGTACGCCCCCATCCGGGGCATCTGAGGCATTATTTCGACCATGTCGATCGGCTGCGCCCCGCTCTCGCGAAGCATGAGGGGCTTGCCTTCATCGATCGCTACGGCGCATGCGACGATGCACAGCTTCTGCTCTCGCATCAGCTCTGGGAGAGCGAGGAGGCGATCATCGCCTGGCGCCGCGATGCCGGCCACCGGCAATCGCAGGCGGCGGGGCGGCAGAAGCATTTCGCCGATTACCGCATTCGTGTGGGCGCCAGGGCATACCACTGGCAGGCGGGTGGGCCCGAGACCCGCATGATCCACGACGAATCGGCAGGGCTTGATCCACCTGCAGGCCACCTCGCACCTGCAGGGCTTGCGCGCGTGGTCGCGCTCTATGGCGGGGCGGAGGTCGCCGTGCCGGGTTTTCGCGCCTTCGAGAGCGTCAACCATGCGGGCCGCTTCGTTGCCCTGGCCGACGCCGACGGGCCCGATGCCGCGCAGACCCTGCTCGAAACGCATACCGGCATATCCGGGCTCGAAGCCGCCGCGATCTATGCGATCCGCCGCGATTACGGCCAGTTCGATCGCGCGCAGGCGCCGGGAGCTCCTGCCTGAACACAAGCGTATCGCGCAAGCGCCATCCCGAGCGCGCGGCCTGTCTCAGCCGTGCCCGATGCGCCCGGATGAGCCATCGGCGCGCGCAGGCTCCGCAGCGCCGCTTGCGCCGTCGATCAGTTGGCGCACCGCCTGCGCATCGACGGGTCTGCCCAGAAGATAACCCTGGGCGGTATCGCAGCCGATGGCGACGAGATTGTCGAGTTGCGCGGCAGTCTCGACGCCCTCGCCGGTGGTCGCGATCCCCATATCGCGCGCCATCATGGTGATCGCCCGCACCACCGCCATCGCGTTGCCGTCATCACCGGGCGCGCCGATGAAGCTGCGGTCGATCTTGATCCGGTCGAGCTCGAAGGCACGCAGATGCGCAAGCGATGAATAACCCGTCCCGAAATCATCCATGGCGACCCTGATGCCCAGCGCCCGCAATCCGGCCAGGGCTGCGGCGATCTCTGCGGCGTCCTCGACCATGGCGGTCTCGGTCACCTCGACCTCGATACGCCCCGGCATGATCGCGTGGCGCTCCAGGGCCTGCGTGAAGCGCTTGAGGATATCCGCCGAGCGCAATTGCACCGGCGAGACATTGATGGCGACGTAGAGATCCCGGGGCCATGACGCCGCCTGCCGGCAGGCTTCCTCGATCACCCAGGCGCCGATCCCGATGATCGCGCCGGTTTCTTCCGCTACGGGAATGAATTCCGCCGGCGAAACTATCCCGCGCTCCGGATGCCGCCAGCGCAGCAACGCCTCGAATCCCTTCAGGGTCTTTCCGGGAAGCGCAAAGAGCGGCTGATAGTGCAGTTCGAGCTGTCCGCCGGCGACGGCATCTGAGAGCGCGCTCTCCAGCGCGCGCCGCCGCGCAGCCTCTTCGATCATGCCTTCGCTATAGACTTCGATGCCGCCACGCCCGGCCTGCTTGGCCTTGTAGAGGGCGAGATCGGCCATCTGCCGCACGCGCTCCGGCGAGGCGCCGCGCGGGGCGGCGGCGAGGCCGATGCTGGCGCCGATCGTGATCACATGCTCGCGCAGGAAGAACGGACGCTTCAGAGCGTGCAGCATATCCTCCGCGAGCGCGCGCGCATGGTCGGGCCCTGCGGTGCACAGAACGGCGAGTTCGTCGCCGCCCAGCCTGAACAGATTGTCGTCGGGACCGCACAGATCCTGCAGGCGCCGCGCGACGGCGGCCAGCAGCGTATCGCCGACCGCATGACCCATCGTGTCGTTCACGGGTTTGAAGTGGTCGAGATCGATCATCAGCATGGTGAGACCGGATCGCTGCGCGAGCACGTCGATCGTTTCGGTGAAGCTGCGCCGGTTCTGCAGCCCCGTCAGCGCGTCGTGAAAGGCCATATGCGCGATCTGGCGCTGACCCTCGCGTGCCTCGGTCACGTCGTCATAGGTGATGATCGCACCCGTATCGGGCAGAGGCTGGCAGGTGACCTGGAGGATCTTGCCGTCGTCGCAATGGTGTTCGACGCGCGTGATCTCCCCGCGCCACATCCATTCATCGTGATTGGCGATGACCCGCGCGATCCGGGCTTCGTCCCAGCCGTTCTCGCGGCCGATATTGCGCAGGTAATCCACGAGGCTCATCCCGATACGAATCTGCTCGGGGGCGAGCGAGAAGAGTTCGCGCACGCGCGGATTGAAAAGGCGGATCGTGCGATTGCCGGCGACCATGATCAGACCGTTCGACATGTTGCGCAGCGCTTCTCCGGCCTCCGCCCGGGCATGATTGTCGATCAGATGGCTGGCAATGCCGGCGCCGACGATCGCGATAGCCACCCCGGCAACGGCGAGCGCCAGTGCACGCAGCGCATCGGGATTGGAGAAGGCGCCTTCGATGAGGAGCGGCTCGACCCGGAATGCTGCCATCCCGGTAAAGTGCAGGCTGACGATGGCGAGCGCCAGAACCGGGGCCGCGAGGAATTCGGCACGCCTGGCGCTCCGGCTCGCGGTGATCTGCAGGGCGAGGGCGGAGAATGCGACGGAGAGCACGACCGACGCCACGAGATAAGCCATGTCCCAGATGACGATGCCCTGCACGCGATAGGCCATCATGCCGGTGTAATGCATCACCGCGATGGCGAGACCGACCACGGCACCGCCGATCAGCGGCGCCGCGCGCAGCGCAGAGGTCGCCGCAATCGCAAAACCGATGACGGCACCGATGACGGCCACCAGCAACGACACGATCGTGAGAACGGGATCGAATCCCACCGGCACGCCGGGGTCATAGCCGAGCATCGCGATGAAATGCGTGCACCAGATCGCCGCACCGGCCACGACTGCGGTGAGCACGAGCCAGGCCGACTTTTCCATCGCCGTCGTCGACAGGACGCGCCGGTAGAGCCGGATCGTCGCCCAGGATCCCGCGATACAGACCAGGGCTGCAATCAGAACGAGCATCAGATCATGCTGATCGGTGATACAGGCGAGAACCGTCTTCATCCGGGCCGGATCCTGAAAGGGCTTGCCGGCTGGGCTGCCGGGATACCCTGATAGCCCGAATGCGTTTCACGATGCTTAATTGTTGAGCAGAAATCTCTATCCGGCAGGATGTATCCCGCATCGCAGGCGCCGATTGCTCAGCTGCGCTCGGCCTCGACGCAGCTTTCTTCCTCGAGGCCGGCGATCAGATCCTGCGCCTCGTCGCGCAGCATGACGAAGCGCTCGAGCCGGTCGAGATTCTCGACGGCTTCGGTGCGCAGGCGCAGCAGCTCGAGCAGGTCGTTGCGATCGCTGCGGGTGACGCGCGCTTTCAGGATGGTCTGGCGCTCGGTTTCGAGCGCTTCATAGAGGCGCGTCTGCTCGGGGGAGCGCCGGTCGATGCGGATCTGCTCGACAAAGGTCGCAGCCAGCGCATCGCAGCGCTCCTGCCCCGACAGCCCCGCACCGCCATCGGGGCGCGCGACCGGGCAATATTGCCCGCGCCAGCCCGCGACGATGGAGCGGCCCTCATCAAGGGTACGGATGGCGCGGCGGATCTCGCGATCGAGATCGCGCATCTCGCGGCTGCGCATCAGGCTGCGCGCCTCGTCGAGCCGCGCCTGAGGCGGGCGGGTCTCGTCGTCCATCAACGATTCGAAGGTCGCCAGAATGCCGGTCTGCTCGTCGTAG
>SL_7KL_010_BRINEDRAFT_10000557_pt1 | contig 17736 bp, 17 predicted proteins | sample SodLak_010_BRINE_FD_10663 | JGI IMG/M metagenome (IMG submission 10663)
TCGGGCAGGCGCCCGCCGAGGTGGCCGCCGGCTGAGGCGGTGCGTGGTCACAGCTTGCGCAGCCACACCCGTTCCACGGCGTGCTCGCTGCCCTTGCGCAGGATCAGATCCGCCCGGCTGCGGGTCGGGAGGATGTTCTCGAGCAGGTTGCGGCCGTTGATGCGCTCCCAGATCTGGCTGGCGGTCTCGTCGGCCTGGGCGTCATCGAGCTCGGCGTACCGGGAGAAGTAGGACCGCGGGTCGCGGAAGGCGGTGTCGCGCAGGCGGCGGAAACGCTGCACGTACCAGCGCTTGACGTCGGCCTCCTCGGCGTCGACGTAGATCGAGAAGTCGAAGAAGTCGGAGACGAACACCCGGTCGTCCCTGGCGGTGCCGGTCTGCAGGACGTTGAGCCCCTCGACGATGAGGATGTCGGGTTGGCGCACCACGACGTGCTCGCCGGGCAGGACGTCGTAGCGCAGGTGCGAGTAGACCGGCGCGCAGACCTCCGGGACGCCGGACTTCACCTGCCCGACGAAGCGGACCAGGGCGGCGGTGTCGTAGGACTCCGGGAACCCCTTGCGCTCCAGCAGTCCACGCTCCTCGAGCACCGCGTTGGGGTGGAGGAAGCCGTCGGTGGTCACCAGCGCGACCTCGGGGTGATCGGGCCAACGCGACAGCAGCGCCTGCAGGATCCGGGAGGTGGTGGACTTGCCCACCGCGACCGAGCCCGCGATCCCGATCACGAAGGGCACCTTCGCCGCCAGGGACCCGAGGAAGGTGTCCGTCGCCCGGTGCAGGTCCTGGGTGGCTGCGACGTACAGGTTGAGCAGCCGCGACAGGGGCAGGTAGACGTCTGCCACCTCGGTGAGGGAGATGTGCTCGTTGATGCCGCGCAGTCGGGCGAGGTCCGTCTCGCCGAGCGACAGCGGTGTCGCGGACGCGAGCTCCGACCAGTCGTCGCGGGCCAGCGCGACCCACGGTGACGGGTCGAGGTGCTGCATGATGCGCCTCGCGTGCTCGGCTGGGCGGTCTGCGCGCAGACTAACGGCGGCGGACGCCGACGGCTGACGTGCCGCGTGCAGGCGTGCGGCGGGTCGGCACGCCAGGACAGCGGCCGGAGTCCGTCGCCACCGCAGCAGGCCTGCAGCCTGACCTCCGGGCACCAACTCGGCGGATCGGCGTGCGATAGGCGACACTGGCCGGCACCGTGCACCCAGGCTCGCTGCGGTCGAGCGTGCCGCACGGATCCCACCCTCACCCCGGAGCGACCACCACCGTGTCACCCACACAGCGACAGCTGCTGCTGCAGCGCCTCGTGGCCGCGGCCATGGTGGTGCTGCTGGTGCCGGTCTTCGTCGCGGTGGCCGCGGTCGCGGACGAGCAGCCGATCCGCGCGGGTGAGCCCGCGCCGCGGGCGGTGTTCGCCGAGCAGCCGGTGCAGGTCACCGACCCGGAGGCCACGGAGACCGCCCAGCGGCAGGCCGCGGAGGGTGTGGAGCCGGTCTACACCCCCGATCGGGAGGCCCAGTCCGCGATCGTGCGGGATGTCCGCGAGGTCTTCACCGCGGCCTGGGAGGTCCGCGAACCGGTGGTGGAGGGGGCCGATGACCCCCGGCCCCAGACGCCGAGCCGCGCGGCGCAGCGCGAGGAGCTCGCCGTCCTCGAGCCGGAGCTCGACGAGGAGGTGATCGCCGCCCTGGTCGGACTGTCCGACGCCGACCTTGAGGTGGTGGAGCGGGAGACGATCGCCATCGCGCAGGAGTTCGCCCGCCAGCGGGTCGCCGAGGAGGAGATCGACTCCCTCCTGGACGACACCCTCCCGGTGGAGCTGTCGCTGCGGTCGCTGCCGGGCGACAGCGGCGTGCAGGTCGTGCTGCCGGTGCTGCAGGAGCACATGCGCCCCACCGTCACGGTGGATCCGGACGCCACTGCCGCCGCACGCGAACGGGCGGCCGAGAGCGTCGGGGAGGTCACGGCCACCTGGCGGTCGGGCGAGGCGATCGTGCGCGAGGGTGAGATCGTGAGCCCGATGGCCGCCCGCGCGATCGAGGAGCTCGGGCTGACCGGTGGCAGCCCCTGGCTCGCGTGGCTGGCCGCCACCTCCGCCATGCTGCTGGTGACCGCGGTCGCGGGGATCTACCTGGCCAAGATGCAGCCGATCGTGTGGGTCACGGGCAAGAAGCTGGTGCTGCTCTCCCTGCTGGTGGTGCTCTACGCCGCGCTCGTGGTGGGGGTGGCCGCCATCGTGGATGCCACCTCGTCGGGGTGGCTGTTCGCGGTGCCGGCGGGTGCGCTGGCCATGCTGGTGGCGCTGCTCGTGCACCCGGTGATCGGTATCGCCACGATGCTGCCGGCCTCCGTGCTGGTGCTGCTCGTGCGTCCGGACGCCGGCGCCGTGGCCCTGTTCGCCTCCATCGCGGTGCTGCTCAGCGTCCCCCTGACCACCACGATCGCCAAGCGCTCGGATCTGCGGTCCGCGACCCTGCGTGCGGGGATCGCCTTCCCGGTCATCGCGGGGCTCATCGCCCTGGTGTTCGGTCCGCGTGACGAGGTGCTGATCGCCGTTGCTGCCGGCGCCGTGAACGGGCTGGTCAGCGCCATCGTCGTCCAGGGGGCCATGCCCTTCCTGGAGACCCTGTTCCGGCTCCCGACGGTGACCGCCCTGCTGGACCTCGCCGACCGCAACCACCCGCTGTTGCGGGAGCTGGAGACCAAGGCCCTGGGCTCCTACAACCACTCGGTGATGGTGGCCTCCCTCACCGAACGGGCGTGCCGCGAGATCGGCGCCGACCCCCTACTGGGCAGCGTGGCGGGCCTCTACCACGACATCGGCAAGGTGCGACAGCCGCACTTCTTCATCGAGAACCAGCACGGGATCGCCAACCCGCACGATGACCTCGAGCCCCGGGTGTCCGCCACGATCATCCAGAACCACGTCATCGACGGCGTGGAGATGGCCACCGAGCACCGCCTGCCGCCGGAGGTCGTGGCCTGCATCGGCAGCCACCACGGCACGATGCTGGTCAGCTACTTCTACGACAAGGCCGTCCGGGCGGCTGGCGGTGACCGCGACGCGGTGGACGAGTCCGCCTACCGCTACCGGGGACACAAGCCGCGCAGCAAGGAGGCAGCGCTGCTGCTGCTGGCGGACTGCTCCGAGGCGACGACGCGGGCGATGGCGATGTCGCGCGGGACCCTGCCCAGGGATGAGATCGAGGCCACCGTCGACCGGCTGCTCCAGGAGCGTCTCGACGACGGCCAGTTCGAGGAGTGCGACCTCACCTTCCGGGAGCTCCAGCGGGCCCGCGACACGATCGTGGAGTCGCTGGTGGGCATCTACCACCCGCGGATCGCCTACCCGCCCAAGGACGCTGACGGGCGAGGTGGTGCCCCGGGCGGCGAGCAGCAGGCCCCCGCACCGCCGCCGGTCCCGACACCGCCGCGGCGCTGAGCCTGTCGGGGCTCAGGCGGGCGGGTCCTGTCCCAGGGCGAACCCGGCGTCGAGCACGTCCTCGGCGTAGGAGCGGAAGGCGATCACCGTCTCCGAACCCTGGATCCCGGCGACCTTGCCGATCCCCTGGGTGACCACGTCCGCGAGCGCCTCGTTCTCCGGTACCCGGACCTTGACGATCAGGTCGTAGCGTCCGGTGACGGAGTACACCTCGGTGACACCGTCGAGGTGGCAGATCGCCTCGGCGGCCTCGGGAACCTGGTCGACGTCCACGTCGAGCAGCACGAAAGCGGTGATCACCGGCGTCCTCCCTGTCAGGCGGCAACGCCTACCGTAGTCACGCCATCGCAGCCCCTCGGGGGCAGGCCAACCTGTGAGGAGCTCACCGGTCGTGACCTTCGCCGATCGCGTCAGCGCCGTGGTGGCCGGAACCCGTCCGGGGGAGCTGCTCAGCTACGGCGAGGTGGCCGCGGAGGCGGGTAGCCCCGGGGCGGCACGGGCCGTCGGCGCGGTGCTCCGCCGCGCCGGGGAGGAGCTGCCGTGGTGGCGGGTGGTGACGGCGTCCGGACGGCTCGTCCCCGGCAACGAGCGCGAGCACGCCCGACGGCTGCGCGCCGAGGGGGTACCCTGTCGGGACGGCCACGCGCTGCCGCGTGTCCCGCGTCCCTGACGGCCGACTTGCGGAGCGCCTGGCTCTGCTGTGTGCGCTCTACGCACGGCCATGTGGTGTCGGGAAGGCGCACGCGGCATGGTGCGTTCCCCCGGTTACGGCCAGGATCGCGTCCGCACGGGCCGAACCGCGTCCACCACCTCGGTACGCCCGCCGGTGGACACCCTGCGAAGGTCGGCACCAGAGGCCTTCCCGCTCCGAACCGCACCTGCGAGGGTCAGCAGCGCTGCTGCCTCGCACCCGACCGCTCCCCGCGGCTCCGCCCGCGTTCGCGCGCGCGGATCCACCCCCCTGAAGAGGAGGCGCCAGGTGACGCCCACCGAACTGCCGACCGCTGAGGTCGCCGTCGAGGAACTCCTCGAGCGCTCGTCGGAGCGCGGCTACGTCCTGCTCTCCGAGCTCCAGGAACTGCACGTGCCCGAGCTGCACGGCGACACGTGGGTCGATGACGCGATCGTGACCGCCACCGATCAGGGTGTGCAGGTCATCGACGACGTCGCCGACGACGCTCCGGAGGAGGTCAGCGACGCCTCCGCGGCCCTGACCACCGACCTGGTCCGCCAGTACCTCAACGACGCCGGTCGTCACGCCCTGCTCACCAAGGAGGACGAGGCGGACCTCGCCAAGCGCTACCAGGCTGGCCTGGCCGCCGAACGGTTCCTCAAGGAGCTCGGTGACCAGCTGACCCGTACCAAGCGTGCCCGGCTCAAGCGCGTCGCCCGCGACGGTGAGCGGGCCAAGGAGCGCATGGTCCAGGCGAACCTGCGGCTCGTCGTCCCGCAGGCCCGGAAGTTCTCCGGGCGTGATCTCGACTTCATCGAGCTGATCCAGGAGGGCAACCTCGGCCTGCTGCGGGCCGTGGAGAAGTTCGACCACACCAAGGGGTACAAGTTCTCCACCTACGCCGTGTGGTGGATCCGTCAGGCGCTCCAGCGTGGCGTGGCCAGCAAGGGCCGCACCATCCGCGTACCCGCCCACGTGTGGGAGCTGTACGGCAAGCTGCGCGCCGCTGAGCTGCGGCTGCGCCAGCAGAAGGGTGGTGACCCCACCGAGGAGGAGGTCGCCGAGGAGGTCGGCCTCACGGTCGACCGGGTGCGCGAGGTCCGCGACGCCATGCAGGAGCTCGTCAGCCTCGACCGCCCCATCGGCGAGGACGGCGACGCCACGATGGGTGACCTGATCGCTGACGCCGCCCAGCTCGACCCTGCCGACACCGCCCTCGAGGGTGACGCACTCAGTCAGATCGACGCGGCGCTCGCGGCCCTCGACGACCGGGAACGCATCATCCTGGTGCTGCGGTTCGGCCTCGGTGGCCAGGAGCCCCAGACGCTCGAGGAGATCGGCGCGCACTTCGGGCTCACCCGTGAGCGCATCCGCCAGATGCAGAACCGGGCGCTGGCCAAGCTGCGCCACCCCTCCCGGGCCCACAACCTCTCCGGCCTGCTCGACGTGCTCGACCGGGCCGCCTGAGCGCACCCCCAGCACCCCGCATGACGCCCGCCGGATGGATCCGACGGGCGTCGTGCTGTCCGGGGCGGGTGAGCGGCCACGGTGAGCCCGTAGCATCGGTGCGCATCCGTCGCCGGTGGCGAAGCGGCGGGGCGTGGTCCTCACAGCGGCGAGGAGGCAGCGGTGTTCGACGCGGGCGTGCTCACCCACCGGCGGCTGGTCGCGGTGGTGGTGGTGCTCGGCGTCATCGCCGTGGCCGGCATCGCCTGGCTGTGGCCGCGGGGCCCGGTGCTGCCGGAGGACGACGGTGCCCCGCCCCTCGAGGACCTGCTCTCCGGGGAGATCCACAGCGTCGAGCTGGTCGCCGGCGAGCCGGACGAGATCGCCGGGATCTCCGGCGAGATCGCGGTCATCGAGGTCGACCTGCGGGAGGGTCCCGACGCCGGTCAGCGCATCGAGCTGGAGGTCAACACCGACGGGTTCCCACCGATCGAGGCCGGGGACCGGGTCCTGCTCGACCGCACCACCGATGCGGACGGTGAGATCCGCTACTTCATCACCGACTTCGAGCGGCTGCCCACCCTGTTCTGGCTCCTCGGCCTGTTCGTGGCGACGGTGCTGGCCATCTCCCGCTGGCACGGCCTCCGGTCACTGATCGGCCTGGGGCTGTCGTTGTTCCTGGTGGTGCGCTTCGTCGTGCCGGCGATCATCTCGGGCACCAGCCCGCCGCTGGTGGCGCTGGTGGGCGCGACGGCCATCATGATCATCACCCTCTACCTCACCCACGGCGTGAACGAGATGACCACCTCGGCGATCGTCGGCACCGGTGGGGCGCTGGTGCTCACCGTGGGTCTGGGCCTGCTGTTCATCGACCGGGGCAAGATCACCGGCTTCGCCTCCGACGACGCGGTCTTCGCCCGGTTCGCCGTGGAGAACCTCGACCTCCAGGGGCTGGTGCTGGCCGGGCTGATCATCGCCGCCCTCGGCGTGCTCGACGACGTGACCATCAGCCAGGCATCCACGGTGTTCGCCCTCCACGACACCGACCGGAGCCTGAGCTGGTCCGCGCTGTTCGCGCGGGCGATGCGGGTGGGGCGCGACCACATCGCCTCGGTGGTCAACACCCTGTTCCTGGCCTACACCGGTGCGTCGATCGCGCTGCTGCTGCTGTTCTACACCGGCGGGGTCCCGGCGCTGGAGATCCTCAACTCCGAGGTCCTGGCGGAGGAGATCATCAAGACCGTCGTCGGCTCGCTGGGGCTGATCGCCGCCGTGCCCTTCACCACGGCGCTGGCCGCGTCGGTGGCCGTGGGCCGCGATCCGGATGCTCCGCCCCTGGGCGCGCGGCATGCGCACCACGGTCACGGCCCACCGGCGGCCGGCGCCCGGCGGCGGCCCGGGGCCGCCGACGACACGACTGATGACGCGGCTGATGACCGCGCGGAGGACCTCAGCGGACTCGATGAGGAGGAACGTGCAGCACGCGCCTGGCAGCGCTACCTGGAGCAGCGCCATCCCGGGAGGGGGCGGGGCGGTGGCGACCCTGACGACGGCGGAACGGGCCTGCGCTGACGCGACCGCGCTCGGCGCGTACCCTCACAGGCTCCGTCGGGAGGCGGCACCCTGTCGCGGNCTGCCGCCCCGACCCCGCACCACCGAACGCCACGACACCCGCCGAGAGCCTGGACCCGAGGGACCGACCACGTGAGCGACGTCACACCCCTCTCCGAGCTCTTCGAACGCGGCGCGTCCCGAGGCTACGTCCTGCTCTCCGAGTTGCAGGAGCTGTTCGACCCCCTCACCCACGCGGAGACGTGGGTGGAGGACACGGCCCAGGGTGCGCGTGACCTCGGCATGCAGGTCCTCGACGATCTGGTGGAGGACGCCGATCGGCCCGAGGCGACCCCGCTGTCGGCCTCCTCCGACTCCGTGCGCCAGTACCTCAACGAGATCGGCCGTACGGAACTGCTGACCCCGGAGCTCGAGGTCGACCTCGCCAAGCGCTACCAGGCCGGCCTGGCCGCGCACATCCTGCTCGGATCCGGGCAGCGGTTCACGCCGCGACGCAAAGCGCAGCTGCGCATGGTGGCCCGCGGCGGTGAGCGCGCCAAGGACCACATGATCCGCGCGAACCTGCGCCTGGTGGTCTCGGTCGCACGCAAGTTCCGCGGCCGCGGGGTGGACCTGCTCTCCCTGATCCAGGAGGGCAACCTGGGCCTGATCCGCGGGGTGGAGAAGTTCGACCACACCAAGGGCTACAAGTTCTCCACCTACGCGACCTGGTGGATCCGGCAGGCCCTGCAACGGGGCCTTGCGAACACCGGGCGGACCGTGCGGCTGCCCGTCCACGTCCACGAGCTGATGGGCAAGGTCCGCTACGCCGAGTTCGCCCTGCTGCAGCAGCTGGGTCGTGAACCGAGCGAGCACGAGATCGCTGCGGAGCTGGGCCTGCCCGTGGAGCGGCTGCGCGAGGTCAAGCTCGCCTCGCAGGACGTCGCCAGCCTCGACAAGCCGATCGGGGAGGACGGCGACGCGACGATGGGGGAACTGGTCGCCGACGAGGAGGCGATCGACCCGGAGTCATCCGCCACCGCCGTGCTCGCCAAACGTGAGGTGGAGCGCGCCCTGTCCGCGCTGACCGACCGGGAACGCACCGTGCTGATGCTGCGCTACGGCCTGGTCGACGGTGAGGAACACACCCTGGAGGACATCGGCGCGCAGTTCGGGCTGACCCGCGAGCGCATCCGCCAGATCGAGAAGAAGACGCTCACCAAGCTGCGGCACCCCTCCCGAGGCTTCCAGCTGCGTGGTCTGCTGGACAGCGTCGACGCTCCCGGTTGATGACCGGCGTCCGTGGCCGCCGCGGTCGGGTGGTGCGCCTGCTGGCCTCGGCGCTGTTGGCCGTCCTCCTGCTGTCCTGCGCCGGCCCCGGGGGCGGCCCTGCGGGTGGCAAGGACCTCGCCGTGGAGGCGATCGCCGGTGGTACGACGCCGGTCGCTCCGGGCCCGGCTGCAGCGGCGCCCGAGGCAACCGAACCACCGCCACGTGACGGAGACATGCGGGCGCAGCGCACCACCGCGCCGCCCCCGGAGCCACCGGCGTCCCGGGCCCGCGTGCAGGCCGAGGCGCAGGCGATGCTCGCCGGGCTGCTGGAGCGCCGCGACGGTGAGCAGGTCGTGGTGCTCGTGGTGGACGAGCACGGGCGTGAGATCGTGGCCCACGACCCTGATGTCGCGGTGCTGCCGGCCTCCACCCTCAAGGTGGTCACCGCCGCCGCAGCGCTGATCACCTTCGGGCCGCAGGCCCGCTTCACCACCCGGATCGAGTCCACCGCCCCCATCGATGCCGACGGGGTGATCCGCGGGGACCTCCACCTGATCGGCACCGGTGACCCGGTCCTGGCCACGCCGGAGTACGGCAGGTGGATCTACCCGGCACGGCCGCGCACCCCCTTCGAGTCGCTGGCGGAGCAGCTGGCCGCGGCCGGTGTCCAGCGCATCGAGGGCGACGTCGTCGGCCTCGTCGAGGGCTTCGACGGTCCGCGCGTCGCCGACGGGTGGCCGGACCGCTACTTCAGCTCCTTCGACGCCCGCTACGCCGAGGGGCTCGCTGTCGACGCCGGGGTGCGCACCATCGTGACCTACCCCGAGGAGGAGGACGAGGAGGGGGACGGCGGCGACGGCCAGGACACCGCCGAGGACGGTGCGACGGACGCGGACGCCGGTGACCGGGCGGAGGAGCCGACCGGGCCACCGGATGTGCGTATCGAGCACACCCGCGAACCCGCGGAGCACGCCGTGGCCGAGCTGGTCCGGCTGCTCGAGGAGGTCGACATCGAGGTGGCGGGTGCGGCGCGGGTCGGCGACCCCACGCACACCCCCGTGGGGCGCATCGCGACGGTGTCCAGCCCGCCGCTGGAGGAGATCCTGCGGTTCGCGGTGCAGCGCAGCGACAACCAGGTGACCGACGCGCTGTTCCGGGCCGTCGGACGGCAGCGCACGGGGACCGGCTCCTTCGCCTCCGGTGAGCGGGCCCTCGAACAGGTCCTCGAGGGCCTCGGGATCGATCCCACCCAAGCGGTGTTCGCGGACGGGTCCGGCCTGTCACGCGATGACCGGCTGACCGCCCGCATGCTCGTCGACCTCGACCGTGCGATGCTGCGGAGCCGCCACGCACCGACCTGGCGATCGCTGATGGCGGTGATGGGGGAGTCAGGCACGCTGTCGAGCCGGCTCTCGGGGACCGTGGCCTCGGGGCGGTTCGAGGGCAAGACCGGGACGCTTCGTGACGTCGCGGCCCTGTCGGGCACGGTCATCGGACCGGACACCCGCCGCTACCACCTCGCGGTCATCGCGAACGCCCAGGGCCAGGCCCGGTGGCTGTCCCGGGCCTTCGTGGACGAACTGATCCTGCTGCTGGCCGCCGACCTGCAGGGCTGCGAGCTCCGCAGCCCCGCCGAGGACGCCGACGACGGTCCCCTGGGACGCCCACCGGTACGGATCAGCTGCTGAGCGCCGCTGCCTGCGACCCGTCCTGGGCGCAGCGGTCGGCCACGAGAGCCCTGCCGACGGTCACAGCTGCTCCACGGGGGTGAGCACCTGCCGGGGCCCGAAGCGCGGTGGCCACTGCCCGGCCGAGGCCAGCAGGCGGACGACCCGTCCCCGGTGACCGGCGAAGGGCGCGAGCAGCGCGAGCATCCGCTCGTCGTCGGCCCGCGGTTGTCCGGCCAGGTTCCAGGCGACGAGGTGCTTGACGTTGTGGTCGCCCACCTCGACGGCATCGGCGTCGCCGGCCCCCACCCGCGCCAGGTGCGCCGCGGTCCAGGGCCCGATGCCCTCCACCTCGGTGAGGGCATCGCGCCGGGCAGCGCCCGCCAGGCCGCACAGGGCCGCGTCGAGGTGGTCCACGGCGGCGCAGGCGGAGACGATCCGCCGGGCACGTGCCCGCTCGATGCCCAGTTCGTGGAAGGTGGCCAACGGGGTGCGGGCGAGCGCGAAGGGGTGCGGTGGCAGGGTGAGCCCGACCGGCCCCGGTGCGGGACGACCGAGCCGGCGGACCAGGCGTGTCCACGAGCGGGCGGCCTCCAGCGACGTGACACGCTGGGCGATGATGGTGGACACCAGCACGTCCACGACCGTGCCCGTGGCGATCATCCTCAGCCCCGGTCGCAGATGCGATGCCCGCGCCACCGCCCGGTGCAGGCCCGGCTCGAACCCCGTGCGGCGGTCCTGCGCACCGAGCAACCCCGGTGCCCGCTCCCGCAGCCACGCACCGCCGGGTCCGTAGGCCCGCACGACGAACCGACGGCTGCCCTGCCGGGTCGCGACCACCGTGCCCGGTCCGGCGGGGGTGTGGCCGGTCCGGGCGACGGCGTCACGACGCAGCCGGATCGTGGGATCCTGGCGGGAGGCGACCAGCGGGCGCAGGCTGTGGAGCAGCTCCACCGGGTGGTCGAGGTGCACGATGCTGGCCCCCGCCGCCTCGCCGTCCGCTCGCTGGTCGCTCGCAGCGCGGTCGTCGACCACCTCGGTGTCCGGTCCGCCCGAGGGCGCGCGCCCCGGCCCGTGGTGGCTCACGTCTCCGGGTCACCTTCGAGGTGCAGCAGCAGTTCCCGCAGGCCGCCGGCCAGATCGGCGCGCGCTGCAGGACCGAGGTCGCCGACGAGTCGGTTGAGCTCAGCGGTGTAGGCGTCCATGACCTCGTCGACCAGTTCCCGACCGCGCTCGGTCAGGGTGACCAGCACCTGACGGCGGTCCTCCTCAGCACGGCACCGTTCGACCAGCCCGAGCTCCTGGAGCCGGTCCAACCGGTGGGTCATCGCCGCCGAGGAGAGCAGCAGGCCCCGGTACAGCTGGGTCGGGGTCAGGGTGTGGGGCGCCCCGGCACGGCGCAGGGCCGCGAGCACGTTGGTCTCACCGATGCTCAGGCCGTGTGCTGCGACCACCGTCTCCGTGCGTCGATCCAGGAACCGTTGGAGCCGGACCACACGGGCCACGATGGCAAGCCCTGAGACGTCCAGTTCGGGTCGCTCGCGGGCCCACTGGGCGAGGAGTTGATCGACGTGGTCGCCCGCGACGGCACCCTCGTCCGCGAGGTGGTCAGCTACCTGGTCATCGTCCATGGCCGGTGGAGGCTACTGGCTGCGCTCAGAACAGCGTGTCCTGCTCGCCAGTGCTCGGTGCGGGGGTCCGGGGTCGCCGGTCGGCGTCCGTCGGGTGCAGGACCCCGGTGGCGTCCGTGTCGTCGCCCTCGGGCGCCCCGCTGCCCGCCGGGTGCGGTGCGCTCGGTGGCGCAGGTGGCGCGGTCACCGCCCGCTCGAAGCGCCGGGCGGCGGCCTCGAGCCCCAGGGGTCCGAGCACCGCGTGGACCTGCTCGGTCCGCACCTCGGCGGCGGCCAGCAGGTCCGGGTCCACATCGAGGTGGGGGACGGGCGCCATCAGCAGCAGGTTGCGCTCCACGCGTTCGCGGCCCTGCCGAAGCGACGCCTCGATGCGCGGTGGGAGGTCGGGGAGCGCCGCGTAGAGCGCGTCGATGGAGCCGTAGGTCCGCAGCAGCTTGGCGGCGGTCTTCGGGCCGATCCCCTTCGCGCCGTCCAACCCGTCGGACGCGTCGCCCCGGAGCGCCGCGAGCTCCACGTACCTGGACGCGGGGACCCCGTAGAGCGCCTCCACGGCCGCTTCGTCCTCCACCGACAGCTCCGCGAACCGCGCTCGTGGCCGCAGTAGGCGGACCTGGGTGTCCACCAGCGCGGTGAGGTCGCGGTCGGAGCTGAGCAGGTCGCACCGCCACCCCCGGGTCGTGCACGCGTCGGCTGCCGCCGCCAGCACGTCGTCGGCCTCCGCGCCCTCGTGCTCCACCACGTGGAAGCCGCACGCGGCGAGGTGGGTGCGTAGCACCTGTAGCGAGGCGGTCAGTTCCGGCGGGGTCGGTGGGCGGTTCGCCTTGTACTCCGCGGCGAGCAGCTTGCGGCGGTTCTCCGCGTGGTCGAAACCGACCAGCACCGCGTCGTAGGGCCCGTGGGTCCACGCCGTGGCCAGCATCGACACCACCGCACCGGTCACCAGCGGACGCTGGTCGCCGGCGGCCAGCTCCGCCTCGGCGGAGCGGTAGGCCCGGTGCCCGAGGGCGTTGCCGTCCACGGCCAGCACCGCACGGACAGCCTCGGGGTGCTGCGGGGACATGGGATCCTCCCGGCACGGGAGCGCGTCCTCGGTGGTCCGGGGCCCACCGTCGGACCCGTGGGCGGGACGGTAGCGCCTGGGTAGCCTGCCGACCGTCGGCCGCGGACCCCGGCGGTGTGCACGAGCCGCAGGAGGACAGGTGACGAGGATCGAACGGGCCCTGGTGACCGGTGCCTCCTCGGGCATCGGTACGTCCTTCGCCCGCCGCCTGGCCGAGCGCGGCGTCCACCCGGTGCTCGTCGCCCGCCGCGAGGACCGTCTGCGGGCACTGGCCGACGACCTCACCCGTGCGCAGGGGGTGGAGCCTGAGGTGGTGGTGGCCGACCTCGCCGACCGCGCGGACCGCGAGCGGGTCGCCGACCGGCTGCGCAGCCCGGATCGGGTCGTGGACCTGCTGGTCAACAACGCCGGGTTCGGTGCCTACGGGGCGGTGCACCACGCCGACCCGGCGCTGCTGGAGGAGATGGTCGCGGTCAACGTCACCGCGGTACTTGAGCTCACCCGCGCGGCCCTGCCGGGCATGCTCACACGTGACAACGGTGGGGTGATCAACGTCGGTTCCACCGCGGGTGAGCGGCCCGGTCCCCACGCCGCGGTGTACGGCGCCTCCAAGGCCTTCGTGAACCGTTGCACCGAGGCCGTGCACGAGGAGGTCCGGGGCACCGGGGTCCGGGTGCTCCTGCTCGCACCCGGCTTCACCGCGACCGCGTTCCAGGAGGTGGCCGGGGTGGCGGCTGACGTCGCGCCCGCCGGCCTGGCTGCCGACCCCGACGAGGTGGTGGTCGCGGCGCTGGAGGCTTTCGCCCGGGGGCGTGCCGTGTGCGTGCCCCGGGCGGCGGACCGGGCACTGCTCCACGCGGCCCGGGTGCTGCCCCGGGTGGCGGTCCGGCGCATCAGCGGCATGATCCACGCGCGAGGAGACGCGAGATGACCCCCGAGATGGGACCCGAGGTCCACGACAGCGACGCCCCCGCTGACGGTGTCGCGCTGCGCTCCCTGCGGGTCGGTGGGCTGCCACTGCTCGTCGCTTCGGTGACCGAGCACGGGCGGGGTCCGCTGCTGCTCGCCGCCCTGGCTGACGCCGACCTCCCCCCGCTGGAGGGGTTCCTGGGCGCGGAGCTGCCCCGGGGTGCGAAGGTCGGGTTCCAGCTCGACGGACGCGAGCTGCGCCTGGTCGATGAGCGTGAGGACGCGCTGCTGCGCGCAGCCCGCAGCGGTCTGGACACCAGCTGGATCGAGGCGGCGCTGCGCCTGAAGGGCACGATGCTGGTCATGCTCAGCGGGGGCCACCCCGAACCGGACCTCGCCCCGCGGGCGTTGGCCGCCACCGTCGATGCCCGTGCGCGCGCCGGCAACGCGCGTGGCGCCATCGTCGGGGTGCTCGAGGAGCGCACCAGTCTGCCGCTGGTCTTCTGAGCGCCGGTCAGCCCGGCGGCTCGCCCGGGTGATCACGGGGCGGCTCTCCCGGGGGACCGCCCGGCGGCTCGCCCGGCCGTTCCGCGTTGCTGCGGATCACCACCGCCACCCCGATCAGCACGAGCGGGGCCCCCAGGGCGAACAACGGCTCCGGGAGCTCCCCGAGCAGCAGCCACGCGAGCAGGCCGGCGCCCACGGGTTCCCCCAGGATCGCGATCGAGACCGTGCTGGCCTTCAGGGTGGCGAGCAGCAGGTTGAACACCGTGTGGCCCAGCAGTTGCGGACCCACCACGATCCCGGCGATGGCCAGCCACGTCGTCGTGGTGAAGCCGGTCAGCGGCGCACCGGCCACCAGGGACAGCACCAGCAGCAGCGCACCGGCCCACCCGTACACGATCGCGCCGTAGGTGCTGATGGTGACCGCCTGCCGGGCGTGTCGCCCCGCCAGGAGGTAGGCGGTGCCACCCAGCGCCGCACCGAGCGCCATGGCGTCACCGAGCAGCGCACGACCGCCATGCCCGCCGGCGGAAGCGTCCGCGATGCCGATCACCAGCGCACCGAGCACCGTGACAGCGATGCCCCACCAGGCGCGGCGGGGCGTGCGCTCACCCAGCAGCCACCACCCACCTCACCCAGCAGCCACCACCCACCGAGCGCGACGAACAGCGGTGACATCGTGGTCAGCGTCACCGCGGAGGCCACCGAGGTCAGGGCCAGGGACCCCTGGAACAGGGCGAAGTGCACCGCCAACGCCGCCCCGGCCAGGGCGAGTTGCAGGTGCCGGCGGCGGCCGAGCGGCGCACCCGTGCGCCGCTGGCGACGCTGGTGGCGCCAGGCCACCGGCGCCAGCGCGAGCGCACCCAGGCTGCTGCGCCAGAAGGAGACCGCCAGGGCGGAGGCCGAGCCCTCCGCGGAGCGCACCACGCCCGGATCCGCACCCATCGCGATCCGGGCCAGCACCGCGGCGGTGGACACCGCCGCGATCCCGACCGCGATCCACAGCACGATGCTGAGGCGTCCGGTGGGCGCGGGACCGCCGGCGGACGACGTCGTCGGCGTAGGTGGGCGCGCAGCTGCGGACGACATCCACTCCCCGTGATGGTGAGAGGCACGGATACGGGACCGCCGTCGGCGGTCCCCGGCTGCGGGACGGTACCGCGTGCGGTACCACTGCCCCGTGGACCCGCTGGACCTGCTCCGTCTCCTGCTCGACCCCGACCGCCTCGCCGTGGTCGGGGACGTCGTGGCGGTGCCACGCACCAGCGCGGAGCTCGCTGCCCGCCATCAGCGCAGCGCGGAGGACGTGCTCCGGACGCTGGCGCCGCTGGTCCAGGGCGGGTTGGTGCATCACCGTGACGGCACCTACCACCTCGATACCGACGCCTGGCGGGCCCAGGCCCGGGAGCTGCCCCGCACCACACCTCCCAGTCCCCGGGTGGCCTTCGGGATGACCGAGGAGGAGGGTGAGGTCCTCGCCCGGTACTTCACCGGGGACCGGCTGCGCGAGCTGCCCGCCCAACGCAGCAAGCGGCTGGTGGTGCTGGAGCGCCTCGCGCTCGAGTTCGAGCCAGGGGTGCGCTACGACGAGCCGCAGGTCAACGCGCTGCTGCGCCGCTTCCACCCCGATCACGCGACCCTGCGCCGCCAGCTGGTGGACGAGGGCTACCTCGACCGGTCGGCGGGGGAGTACTGGCGCAGCGGTGGACGGGTCGTGTGACCCCGGCTCAGTCCAGCAGCCCTTCGTAGCGCTCCAGCACCCGCGGGACGTACACCTGGGTCTCGACGATGTTGGGGACCCCGCCGGCCCGGTGCACCCGGTTCGGGCCGGCGTTGTAGGCCGCGAGCGCGAGGTCGACCCGGCCGAAGGTGTCGAGCTGGGCGCGCAGGTACCGCGCCCCGCCCTCCAGGTTCTGGAGCGGGTCGCGGGGATCGACGCCGAGTCCCCGCGCGGTGCCGGGCATCAGCTGTGCCAGCCCGAGCGCCCCGGCGTGGGAGACCACAGCGGGGTTGAACCCGGACTCGCTCCACACCAGGGCGGCGAACAGCCGCCCGTCGATGCCGTGTCGGGCCGCGGTGGCCTCGATCGCCGCAGCCCATCGGGGACCGTCACCGGGCAGCTGCGCCGCCCAGGCCGGTGGTGGACCGAAGGGGTCCAGATCGACGTCCACGGGGATGAACACCCGGCTGGCGTCCAGCTCCAGACGGGCCACCGTGGCCTGCAGTTCCGCCACCAGCAGCTCGCGGGCAGCCGTGTCCGCTTCCAGTTGGGCCAGCGCCGCTGCGGTCGCCGCCTCGTCCGCCGCGATGCGCTCGGCGGTGACCGCAGCGGCGTCGGTGAGCTCCGAAAGCCGTTCGGCCTGCAGGCTGGCGTCGCGTGCGGCCTGTACCGCGACCGCGCGGGCTGCGTCGGCGGCGGACCTGAGCGCCGCCACCTCGCGGGTGTGGCGGGCCTCGTCCTGGACGGCCGCTCGCCCGTCCTCGGCCAGGCGCTCCACGGTGGTCAGGGTGACGGCGATCTCGTGCCAGTCGCCTGCGGCCGTCACCCCGCGGAGCAGCACCTCACCGTGCACACCGTTGCCGTGCTTGAAGGCGTGGACGGCCTGGTCCCTGAGGCGCGCTCGGCCGTCGCTCCAGCGGGCCAGGCGTGCGTCCAGTTCGGCGTCACGTCGAGCTACCTCGGCACGGGTCTGCTCGGCGTGCCGGAGCGCGACCGCGTGCGTCGCCTCAGCTTCGGCGAGCTCATCCTCGAGCCCAGCGAGCTCCGCGCGGGCAGCCAGCAGGGTGTCCTGGAGGCTGGTCAGCGCAGCGGTGGTGTCCTCCACCTCGGTGCGCAGTTCGGCGGTGGTGCGGGTCTCCTCGGCCAACCGCGTGCGGGCACGGTCCAGTTCGGAGTCCGCCGCCACCGGGGTCGCGGCGGTCACCGCCGACAACGCCCCGGCAAGCAGGAGGCACGCCGCGGCCAGGCGTCGGCGGTGCGGCCCTGGCATGGCGCGGGCTCCGGAGCGGGGAGTGGGTGGCCCACCCACCATCGGCACACGGTCCTCCACTCTACAGCGCCACGATCGCGGCCGTGCGGTCCGGACCGGCGCGGCTCAGCGGTCCTCGGACAGCGCACGCAGCCGTTGGGCGTGGGCGGGATGCCGCAGCTTGGCCAGGACGTTCTTCTCGATCTGGCGGATGCGCTCCCGGGTCACGCCGTACCGCTCCCCGATCTCCTCCAGGGTGGCCGGGTCCTCACCGGTCAGCCCGTAGCGCAGCTCCAGGACCCCGCGTTCGCGTTCGTGCAGCTCCTCCAGGGTGGCGAGCAGCTCGAGGCGGGCCAGTTCCGTGGTGGCGCACGTCTCCGGATCCGGCGCGTCCTCGTCCTGCACCAGCTCACCGAGGGTGGTGTCGCCGTCCTCCCCGACGGTGCGGTCCAGGGAGGTGATCTCCCGGCCCGCGAGCCGCAGCTCCAGCAGCCGGTCGGTGGAGATGCCGAGCGTCTCCGCCACCTCGCTGTCGGTGGCGTCACGGCCGAGCACCTGCAGCAGCTCGAACTCCGCCCGCCGGACCTTGGCCACCAGCTCGTGGACGTGCACCGGCAGGCG
>SL_7KL_010_BRINEDRAFT_10000558_pt1 | contig 17729 bp, 14 predicted proteins | sample SodLak_010_BRINE_FD_10663 | JGI IMG/M metagenome (IMG submission 10663)
ACGTGGAGCAGCCGCGGCGACCCGCCGGCGTGGCGGGCCGACAGCCCGGTCTCCTCCCGCGTCTCGCGCACCGCGGCCTCCCAGGGATGCTCCCCGGGATCGAGGTGGCCACCGGGTTGCAGCCAGCGCCCGAGGCGCTTGTGCCGGTGCAGCAGCACGCGGCCGTGCCCGTCGAGCACGATCGCGGAGCCGGTGACGTGGGTCGGATCCGCATGCTCATCCATCGGCGCCGGCAGCCACGCCACCAGGGCACGGGTCCGGGACAGGCTCGCGGCCTCGACCGCGTCACCCGGCCGGTGGCCGGCGAGGTGGTCGAGCAGATCGACGCTCACCCCGCGGGCGCCAGGCCGATCTCCTCCACGAGCTCGGCGGGGGAGCGGCGGATACCGATCACGAAGGGCCCGAACTCCGCGTATCGCACCGACGCCTCGTCGTAGCGCAGGGTGTAGACGATGGACTTGATGTCGGCCAGGTCGTGGGCGAACAGGCTGACCGCGTACTCCCAGTCGTCCAGCCCCGTGGAGGCGCTGACCAGCTGCAGCACCCGCCCGGTGTAGGCCCGGCCGGACCGGCCGTGCTCACCCATGAGCCGCTTGCGCTCCTCGTAGTCGAGGGCGTACCAGTTGTCGTCACCCTCGCGGCGGTGGGACATCGGGTAGAAGCACAGCAGCTGCCAGTCGGGCATCTGCGGGTGCAGCTTCGACTCCGTGTAGGCGGCGATGCGCTCCGCGTACTGCTCCACCCGCCGGTCGAGGTCCTCGCCCTCCACGCCCTTGGCCGCCATCTGCTCGCGGTAGCGCTCGGGGGTGTCGGTGTACTCGCTGCCCTCGGTGAGCGACAGGTAGGAGTCGACCAACTGGAGCGCCGGCGCCGCAGCGGTGGCCGACAGTGCGGTCTGCAGGGCCCGCAGCTCGGTGAGATCATCGCTCAGCGCCATCGCCACCACGTCGGCCTTGTGGCCGAGGCCGGAGAACAGGTGGAGCTGGAGGCGGTCCTGCCACGCCTCCAGGGTCGCGACGACCTCCTTGGCCGCGTGTGCCGGCAGCGCAGGCACGGCGGCGTGGTCGACACGCAGGAAGAGGTGCAGGACCCCCCAGCCGGTACCGGGACGGGCGGGCTCGGGCATCGAGGTACTCCTGGACGGGCGGGGCGGGAGCGTACCGACGGGCCCGTGGCCACCCGCTCCGACCTGGGCCGCCGAGCAGGGAGACCGCGCGGGGCGGCCGTACGAGGCAACCGCGCGGGGCGGCCGTGCCCGAACCTGGGCCCACGCCCAGGTTTGGGCCACGGGGCCCGGCAGCGGAGCGGGCGAAGCAGCGGGAGGGGCAGCACGGTCGGCCGGATCCGGGCGGTGGAGCGCAGCAGGCGGACGGACCGGTGCCCCCTCCAGCGTCACTGCAGGCTCACTCCAGGATCGTCTTGCTCTGCACGGTGCCGTCCTCCGCGAGGTCGTAGACCAGCGGCACACCGGTGCCGAGTTCCAGGGAGAGCACGCCCTCCTCGTCCAGCTCGTCGAGCTGCATCACGATGGAACGGTTGGAGTTGCCGTGGGCGACGACCAGCACGTCCTTGCCCTGCTTGATGTCACCGAGGATCGCACGGTCGAAGAAGGGCAGGGTGCGCTCCGCGGTGTTCTTCAGCGCCTCGCCGTTGGGCGGCGGTGTCGCGTAGGAGCGGCGCCAGGTGTGGACCTGCTCCTTGCCGTAGCGCTCGGCGGTCTCCGCCTTGTTCAGGCCCTGCAGGTCGCCGTAGTGGCGCTCGTTGAGGGCCTGGTCACGGATGACCGGCAGGTCCTCGAAGCCGGCCACCTCCATGATGATCCTGAGCGTCTCCTGGGCCCGGGTCAGCGAGGAGGTGTAGGCGACGTCGAAGTGCTGCCCACGGAGGCGCTCACCGCCCTTGCGGGCCTCCTCCTCACCCAGGGGCGTCAGCGGGACGTCCACCCACCCGGTGAAGCGGTTCTCGAGGTTCCACAGGGACTGGCCGTGGCGGACCAGGGCGAGCGTTGGCATCGGTGAACCTTCCGTTCGGGGTGCTGTCGGGGTGCTGTCGGTGTGTTCAGGGTGCTGTCGGGGTGTCGACGGTCGGGGCGGAACCCGGGGGAGCGGGCTCCTTCGTCCCCCGCAGCCTAGAGCCCGTGCTGGCCGCTGGCCGCTGTCCGGGTGGACCCCTTGAGCTCCAGCAGCGCCCGGTGCAGGGCGAGGCTGCCGCGCACCCGTATCCGGCGGGCGATCGCGGGCTGTGACACCCCCAGCGCGGCGGCCACGTCCACCTGCCGCTCGCCGTCGAGCAGGCCCATCAGGGCGCGTCGGTCCCGCGCGTCGAGCCGCGCCAGCAGCTGGTCCTGGAGCAGCAGGTGGGCGTTGATGGCCCCCTCGAGCAGGGGATCGACCGCCCGGCAACGGCTGCGCAGGGAGGCCGGCCAACGCCGGGAGCTGGGCAGCTGTTCGGCCTCGGCCAGGGCGGCCTCGGCCAGGTCCGCAGCCGAGGGCCGCGGTGCGTCCACGGCACCGATCCCGATACCCAGGCGCAGCTCCACCGCCTCCGGGTCCCCGTGCACGGTGTCGAGCACCAGCCCATCGGTGGCCAGCCGCAGCCGCAACGCCGCCCCGGCGGCCGTCCCGACGTCCGGGTAGCTGCCCTGGAACACGTCGCGTTCCACCCGCCCGAGCGCGTGCGCTGCGGGCTCTGCGGCCTCCACGGCCGCCAGGGCACGGTCCAGGCCGGCGAGGAGACCGGGGGTGTCGAGGTAGCGGCGTGAGGCCACCACGTCGCCCGTGACGACGACCATCGGGATCCGCTGTGCATAACTCATACGGTTATGATACACCGGTCTCGGTGGTCGGACCATGAGGCCGGCAGAACGTCCGGTGGACACGTGCGGGTCGCCTCGACGGAGGCGGAGCGCGGCCACCGCCTCGACTAGGTTCGCGGCCACCCGGTGACAGCTGCGACGACCCCGGCTCCGGACCGGACGTCGCCCACCGCCGCACCGCGCGACCGCCCCACCCCGAACCGACCCGGGAGCCCCCGATGGACAGCTTCGATGCCCGCGCCGATCTGACGGTCGGTGAGCACACCTACGAGATCTTCCGCCTCGACGCGGTCGAGGGCGCCGAACGACTGCCCTTCAGCCTCAAGATCCTGCTGGAGAACCTCCTGCGCAACGAGGACGGCGTCACCGTCACCGCGGAGGACATCCGCGCGCTGGCCGCGTGGGACGCCACGGCACAGCCCTCGACGGAGATCCAGTACAGCCCCGCCCGTGTCGTGCTGCAGGACTTCACCGGCGTCCCCGCCGTGGTGGACCTCGCGGCCATGCGTGAGGCGATGGTGGAGCTCGGCGGCGACCCGTCGCGGATCAACCCGCTGGTGCCCGCGGAGCTGGTGATCGATCACTCCGTGGTGGCGGACGTGTTCGGGGTCGGTGACGCCCTGCAGCGCAACATCGAGCTGGAGTACCAGCGCAACCGCGAGCGCTACGCCTTCCTGCGCTGGGGCCAGGAGGCCTTCGAGAACTTCAAGGTCGTGCCGCCCGGCACCGGCATCGTCCACCAGGTCAACATCGAGTACCTCGCCCGGGTGGTGTTCGGGGAAGAGGACACCGACGGGGTCCGCCGCGCCTACCCCGACACCCTGGTCGGCACCGACTCCCACACCACGATGGTCAACGGCCTCGGCGTGCTCGGTTGGGGTGTCGGCGGTATCGAGGCGGAGGCCGCGATGCTCGGCCAGCCCGTGTCGATGCTGATCCCGCGGGTGGTCGGCTTCAAGCTCGAGGGCGAACTGCCCGAGGGCGCGACCGCCACCGACCTGGTGCTGACCATCACCCAGATGCTCCGCGAGCACGGGGTGGTGGGCAAGTTCGTGGAGTTCCACGGCCCCGGCGTGGCCGCGGTGCCCCTGGCCAACCGCGCCACGATCGGCAACATGTCCCCGGAGTACGGCTCGACCGCCGCGATCTTCCCCATCGACGAGGAGACGCTGACCTACCTGCGCTTCACCGGTCGCACGGAGGAGCAGGTAGCCCTCGTGGAGGCCTACTGCAAGGAGCAGGGCCTGTGGCACGACCCGGACGTCGAAGCCGACTACTCGGAGTCGCTGACCCTGGACCTGTCCACCGTCGAGCCCTCCCTGGCCGGCCCGAAGCGCCCGCAGGACCGCGTCTCGGTCGCGGACGCGAAGAACGCCTTCCGGATCGCCCTGAAGGACTACACCGACGACGGCGAGGTGCCCGTGGGCCTCGACGCCGGGCTCGCCAAGACCTTCCCGGCCTCCGATCCGGTCTCCGCCCCCGGCAGCGCACCCGAGGACGGCTCGCCCGCGCCGGTGGGTGCCCCGGAGCGCACCGCGCAGTGGCGCCCGACCAACCCCGCCGAGGTGACCCTGGCGGACGGGACCAGCTTCACCCTGGACCACGGTGCGGTGACCATCGCCGCCATCACCTCCTGCACCAACACCTCGAACCCCAGCGTGATGATCGCCGCGGCGCTGCTGGCCAAGAACGCCGTGGAGCGCGGCCTGGAGCGCAAGCCCTGGGTCAAGACCACCTTGGCACCCGGCTCCAAGGTCGTGATGGACTACTACGACAAGGCCGGGCTGACCCCCTACCTCGACAAGCTCGGATTCAACCTGGTGGGCTACGGCTGCACCACCTGCATCGGCAACTCCGGACCGCTGATCCCCGAGGTCAGCGAGGCGGTCCAGGAGCACGACCTCGCCGTCACCTCCGTACTCAGCGGCAACCGCAACTTCGAGGGCCGGATCAACCCCGACGTGAAGATGAACTACCTCGCCTCGCCGCCCCTGGTGGTGGCCTACGCGCTGGCGGGCACCATGGACCTCGATCTGTTCAACGAGCCGCTGGGCGTGGGCAGCGACGGTGAGCCGGTCACCCTCTCCGATCTCTGGCCCTCGCCGGCGGAGATCCAGGAGGTGGTCAACCAGGCGCTGCAGACCGAGATGTTCGGCCAGAAGTACGCGAGCGTGTTCGACGGGGACGACACCTGGCGCGCGCTGCCCACACCCGAAGGCGACACCTTCGCGTGGGAGGACGACTCCACCTACATCCGCAAGCCCAGCTTCTTCGACGGCATGTCCGCGGAGCCGACCCCGGTAACCGACATCTCGGGCGCCCGGGTGCTGGCCAAGCTCGGCGACTCCGTCACCACCGACCACATCTCCCCGGCAGGGGCGATCAAGTCGGACAGCCCGGCGGGGGAGTACCTCACCGCCAACGGTGTCGAGCGTCGCGACTTCAACTCCTACGGCTCCCGTCGCGGCAACCACGAGGTGATGATCCGCGGCACCTTCGGCAACATCCGCCTGCGCAACCAGTTGGCGCCGGGGACCGAGGGTGGGTTCACCCGGGACTTCACCGCCGGTGGCGAGGTGACCTCGATCTACGAGGCCGCCGAGCACTACCAGGCCGAGGGCACACCGTTGGTGGTGCTGGCGGGGACCGAGTACGGCTCGGGCTCCTCACGGGACTGGGCGGCCAAGGGCACCCTGCTGCTCGGCGTGCGTGCGGTGATCGCCACCTCCTTCGAGCGCATCCACCGCTCCAACCTGATCGGGATGGGCGTGCTGCCGCTGGAGTTCCCCGAGGGCCAGAGCGCCGACGACCTCGGGCTCACCGGGGAGGAGACCTTCGACATCTCCGGCGTGGAGTCCCTCAACGACGGCCCTGTCCCTGGGACCGTCACCGTCACGGCCCGGGATCCCCAGGGCAAGGAGACCACCTTCGAGGCCACGGTCCGCATCGACACCCCGGGGGAGGCCACCTACTACCGCCACGGCGGGATCCTCCAGTACGTGCTGCGCTCCCTGCAGGAGGCGTGAACCGACGCCGCCGTCCGGGAGCGCGGGGAGCCACGAACACGTGCTGAGCGCGAACCCCGCGTTCCCGGACCACGACCGACCCACCCCGTCCCGCCGACGCCCGGAGCCGACCATGCTCTTCGCCCGCCCCCCGGCCGAGGTCATCGCCGCCGAGGACGCGCTGCCCGGCCGCGACGAACCCCTGCGCGTGCCGGAGGCCCACCACGTCCACGGCCGTCCGATCACGCCGCCGTGGCCCGAGGGCCACGAGCTGCTGGTGGTGGGTATGGGGTGCTTCTGGGGCGCGGAGCGCATCTTCTGGCAGCTCGACGGGGTGTGGACCACCTTCGTCGGCTACGCCGGTGGCCACACGCCCAACCCCACCTACCGCGAGGTGTGCACCGGTCGCACCGGGCACGCGGAGATCGCCGCGGCCGTCTACGACCCGCAGCGCATCCACCTCGACACCCTCCTCGGCGCCTTCTGGGAGCAGCACGACCCGACCCAGGGCATGCGCCAGGGCAACGACGTGGGCACCCAGTACCGCTCCATCCTGCTCACGGGCTCCGAGGAGCAGACGGCGGCCGCCGTCGCCAGCCGCGAGCGCTACCAGGCACGGTTGCGCGAGGCCGGCGTCACCGCGCCCATCACCACCACGGTGGAGCCGCTCGGTGCGCTCTACTGGGCGGAAGCCGAGCATCAGCAGTACCTCTCGAAGCACCCCGGCGGCTACTGCAACCACGGGTTCTGCCAGGCGGCCTACTGACCGCTCGCCCCGGAACGACACCGCCCCGCACGTGCGCCACCCCGGCCCCCGGGCGGGGCGCAGCGGGCATCGAGCGCGTGTAGCGTGGGAGGCCCCCGGGTACAGCTGCCGTCCCCGGGCGCCGTCCTGCCTCGAGGTCGACTCGATGATCCCCCGTGAGCTGCGCCTGCCCCCCGAGCACCTGTTCCCACCCGACGAGTGGCGTCTGGTGGAACGCGGCTTCTCCAACCGCTGGATGGGCAACGCGGAGACCATCTTCTCCCTGGGCAACGGGTTCCTCGGCATGCGTGGCACCTTCGAGGAGGGCCGGCCCGCCATCGAGCCGGGCACCTTCGTCAACGGCTTCCACGAGACCTGGCCGATCGTGCACGCGGAGGAGGCCTACGGGTTCGCCCGCACCGGCCAGACCATCGTCAACTGTCCCGACGCCACGCTGCTCAAGCTCTACGTCGACGACGAGCCGCTGTTCCTGCCCACCGCCCGCCTCGTCGACTACGAACGCAGCCTGGACTTCCGGGAGGGCGTCCTGCGTCGCACCCTGACCTGGTCGACGCCGTCGGGCAAGAAGGTCACCCTCAAGACCTCCCGGCTGGTCTCCTTCGTGCACCGCCACCTCGGTGCCATCTCCTACGAGCTGGAGGTGGATGCCGACGCGCCGGTGGTCGTCTCCTCGCAGCTGCTCAACCGCCAGGACGCCCGGGCGGAGGACGAGCCCCGCTCCAACAACGGTGCGGATCCCCGCCGCGCCCGCGGGTTCGGTCACCGGGTCCTCAACTCCCGGGGCATCTCCGAGGACGGGCACCGCATCGTCAACGGCTACCGCACCGCCAACTCGCGCATGACGCTGGGGGTCGGGGTCGACCACGTGATGGAGACCGAGAACCCCTGGCGCGCCCAGCGCTCCGCCACCGACGACCTCGGCAAGGTCGTGTTCACCGTCGACGCGCGTGCCGGCGTGCCGATCCGCATCACCAAGTTCATGACCTACCACAGCTCGCGCAACGTGCCCGCCATGGAGCTGGTCGACCGCGGCTGGCGCACCCTCGATAGGGCCATGACGGAGGGCTACGGCGCTCTGGAGGCCGCCCAGCGGGACTTCCTCTCCGACTACTGGGACCGTTCCGACGTCGAGGTGGAGGGGCCGCCGCGGGTCCAGCAGGCCATCCGCTGGAACATCTACCAGCTCGCCCAGGCCTCCTCCCGGGCGGAGACCACCGGGATCCCCGCCAAGGGACTGACCGGGCAGGCCTACGAGGGGCACTACTTCTGGGACACCGAGGTCTACGTCGCCCCCTTCCTGACCTACACCGAGCCCCGCGTCACCCGCAACCTCCTGCGGTTCCGCCACTCCATGCTGCCCCTGGCGCGCGAACGCGCCCGTGAGCTCAGCGAGGACGGGGCCCTGTTCCCGTGGCGCACCATCAACGGCGAGGAGGCCTCCTCCTACTACGCCGCCGGCACCGCGCAGTACCACATCGACGCCGACATCGCCCACGCGATCCGCCACTACGTCAACGTGCGCGGCGACAAGCAGCTGCTCACCGAGGTCGGTGCGGAGATCCTGGTGGAGACCGCCCGGATGTGGGTCGGGCTCGGGTTCTTCAGCCCCGAGGACGACGCCTTCCACATCCACGGGGTGACCGGACCGGACGAGTACACCACGGTGGTCAACGACAACGCCTTCACCAACATGATGGCCCGGGCGAACCTGCGCTACGCCGCCGAGGCCGTGCTGTGGCTGAAGGAGGAGGAGCCGCAGGCCTACGCCGCCCTCGAGCACGCCACGGGGTTGGCCAGCGAGGAGGTCCTGCGCTGGCAGCAGGCCGCAGACGCGATGTACGTGCCCTACGACACCGAGCGTGGCATCCACCCCCAGGACGCGAACTTCCTCGAGAAGGAGCGGTGGGACTTCCAGAACACCCCGACCGACCGCTACCCGCTGCTGCTGCACTTCCACCCCCTGGTGATCTACCGCCACCAGGTCATCAAGCAGGCGGACGTGGTGCTGGCGATGGTGCTGCTCGGCGACGAGTTCTCCCTGGAACAGAAGCGGCGCAACTTCGATTACTACGACCCCCTGACCACCGGTGACTCCTCCCTGTCGGCCTGCGTGCAGTCGATCCTCGCCGCGGAGGTCGGCTACGAACGCAAGGCGCTGGAGTACTTCCAGTACGCCCTGCTGATGGACCTCGCCGACGTCGCGGGCAACGTCGTCGACGGCGTCCACGTGGCCTCGGTCGGTGGGGTGTGGATGACGCTGGTCTACGGCTTCGGTGGGCTGCGCGACTACAACGGGGTGCTGTCCTTCGATCCCCGGCTGCCGCGCCCCTGGGACCGGCTCAGGTTCCGGGTGCGTTTCAACGACTGCAAGCTCGTGGTCGACCTCACCCACGACACCTTCACCTTCGAGATGGTGGAGGGCGAGGGGGAGCTGACCATCGAGGTCCGCGGGACCGAGGTGGTCCTGCGCGAGGGCGAACCCGTGGAACTGCCCGCCTCGGTGGGCACGACGCCGACCCCGGTGCTGGCCGCCGAGGACAGCTGAGCCCGCCGTACCGACCCCGCTGCTCCGACCCCACTGCTCCGACCCCGCGAAGGAGGTGTGCTGATGCGTGTCCGACTCCGCAACCCCGACCGAACCGTGGAGGTGGAGGGCCCCTGCACCGTGGCCGACCTCCTCGACCACCTCGACGTGTTGCCGCACACCGTGCTGGTGCTCCACGACCGGGAACTGGTGACCGCCGAGCACCTGCTGCCGGCCGACGCCGAGGTGGAGGTCCGGCCGGTGATCAGCGGCGGTGCGGTCGACGGGCCACCTCGGTGCGCGGTCTGCCGGGCGCCCGCGGTGCTGGAGGAACGGCGTCACCGCGCGGCGTGGTGCGCCGCCCACCTCGCCGATCACGTCCAGAACCAGATCCGCAAGGCCATCGACCACCCTCCGGGGCTGTCCGCGGGTGAGCGGATGTGCTCCTACGGCGACCGCCTGCTGGTGGCGGTGTCGGGGGGCAAGGACTCCCTGGCGCTGTGGGACGCCCTGGCCGCGATGGGCTACCAGGTGGACGGGCTGTACGTCGGCCTCGGCATCGGGGGCTACTCCACCCGCAGCCGCGAGGTGTGCGAGGCCTTCGCCGCCGAGCGGGGACTGCGCCTGCACGTGGTCGAGCTCGCCGAGGAGTACGGCTACACCACCCCCTCCGGGGCCGGGGCGGCGGGGCGCTCCACCTGCGGCGTGTGCGGGCTGTCGAAGCGCTACGCCTTCAACAAGGTGGCCGTCGAGCACGGCTACGACGTGGTGGTCACCGGCCACAACCTCGACGACGAGGCGGCGACCCTGCTCGGCAACGTCCTGCGGTGGCAGGAGTCCTTCCTGGCGCGCCAGCACCCGGTCCTGCCGGCCACCGGCGGCAACCAGGTCCGCAAGATCAAGCCGATGTACCGCCTCTCGGAGCGGGAGAGCGCCGCCTACTGCGTGGTGCGGGGCATCGAGTACGTGGTGGAGGAGTGCCCCCTGGTGGACGGCAACACCGGGCACGAGCTCAAGGCCGCCTTCGACCTGCTGGAGGGGGCCTCGCCGGGGCTGAAGGCGCAGTTCCTGTTCGGCTTCTACGAGCGACAGGACCGGCTCGTCGACCCGCGTGCGGAGCAGGAGGTGGAGTTGGTCGCCTGCGAGCGCTGTGCGATGCCGACCACCGCGGCGGTGTGCGCCTTCTGCCGCCAGCGGGAGCTGATCCTGCAGGCGCTGCCCGTGCTCAGCGGGACCGCCTGATGGGGGGCCCGGTCCTGCCCGGCACCGACGCGCCCCTGGCCGCCGGTGAGCTGGTGCTGCTGCTCGACCGCAAGGGACGGCGCTACCTGCTGGAGCTGGAACCCGGCGCCGAGTGGCACAGCCACGGCGGGCTGGTGGAGCACGACCGGATCATCGGCAGCGTCGAGGGCACCGCCATCCGCACCTCCAAGGCGATGGAGGTGCTGGTGCTGCGGCCCACCCGCGAGGACTACGTGCTCAAGATGAAGCGCGGCGCGCAGGTGGTCTACGCCAAGGACCAGGCGATGATCGTCTCCCTGGCCGACATCCGCCCGGGGGCGACGGTGATCGAGGCGGGCGCCGGATCCGGGGCCCTGACCCTCGCCCTGCTGGCCGCCGTGGGGCCGACGGGACGGGTGCTCTCCTTCGAGCGGCGCGAGGACCATGCCCGCATCGCCCGACGCAACGTCGAGCGCTTCCACGGCGGCGAGGTGGACAACTGGGAGCTCGTGGTCGACGACGTCGTCTCGGGGCTGGCCGGACGCCGCGCCCACCGCGTGGTCCTGGATCTGCTCGAGCCGTGGTCGGCGGTGGAGGCGGTCAGCGAGGTGCTGGCGCCCGGCGGCATCCTGTGCGCCTACACCCCCGGCGTTCCGCAGGTCATGCGCCTCAGCGACGAGCTGTGGGCCTCCGGCCGGTTCACGGAGGTGCGCACCAGCGAGACCCTGGTACGGCCCTGGGACGTCGATGGGCTGGCCGTGCGTCCCGCTCACCGCATGGTCGCCCACACCGCTTTCCTCACCACCGCCCGGCGGGTCCCGGCCCGCGACGACGGAGGACCGGCACGCCGCCGGCGCAAAGCCGACACCGGCGGCACGGTGGACTGGGTGGCCAGCGACCGCGCCCGCGCGGCGGAGGAGGCCTGAGGCCGGCTGGGGTGTCAGCGGCCCCGGCGTGCCGTCGACAGGCCCGCGATCACCGCGACGGCGAAGGCTCCGGGGAGCGCCAGCACGAGGCTGGCGCCGAGCGCGGTGACCGCCAGCAGCGCACCCACCAGCCCCGCGGCGATCGTGCTGATGAGCTCCGCCGAGCGGTTCACGGGGCCTCCGGTGCGGGGTGAGTACAGGTGCGGCGACGGAAGGAGCATGCCTGTGTGCCGGGTCGAGCGCGGCTGTGCCCCCCGTCCATCCGGCCGCCGTCCCCTCCCGGTGCTCAAGTTCGACCGGCGACCGCCGACAGGCGCTCCACGACGCCACGACGCCGCCCCACGACCCCGACGACCGGAGCACGACCATGCGCGGCACGAGCGAGGAGATGGACCGGTTCCTCACGATGGTCATCGGTCAGCACGGGATGTGGAAGCTGCACCTGCACCGCGCCGCGGAGGGACAGCCGGTCCCGCTGGTACCGGAGACGGCGCGGCTCGATGACCGCTGCGACCTCGGGAAGTGGCTGCACGGTGGCACCGACGGTGTGCTGGACGCGGCCGAGCGGCGGGAGATCATCGAGCTGCACGCACGTTTCCACCGCGTCGCCGCGACCTCCCTGGAGCACGGGCTGGCCGGCCGCCGCGCGGAGGTACGGGCGGCGCTGGAACCGGGCAGCGAGTTCCTGGAGATCTCCACCGGGCTGGTGGAGCGCCTCCACACCCGACGCGGGCGGACCTACCGCACCGACCACCTCACCGACCCCCACGCGGTGAGCCAGCAGCTCGCCGGCACCCTGATCGAGGGCGGCGCCCAGGCGCAGATGACCCTGGACGGTGCGGAGAAGGTCGCCGAGCACGCCAACGCGGTCGCCGCCGCCACCGAGGAGCAGGCCACCGCCGTGCAGGAGGTCGCGGAACAGGCCGAGGGCTCCGTCGGCATGGTGGAGCGCGCTGCGGACGGTGCCGGTGAGGCGGTCGCCGCGATGGGTGAGCTGACCGCGTCGACGGAGCGGGTCGCCGAGGTGCTCAAGCTGATCGACCGGATCGCCCGCCAGACCCACCTGCTGGCGCTCAACGCCACGATCGAGGCCGCCCGGGCGGGGGAGGCCGGACGCGGGTTCGCCGTGGTCGCCAACGAGGTGAAGAAGCTCGCCACGGAGGTCTCCGACGCCACGCGCGAGGTCGGTGAGATCGTCGGCGGGGTCCAGGAGCACGGCACCGCGGCCAGCGAGCGGATCACCGCGATCGCCGACATCATCGTGGAGGTGCGTACCGCGCAGCAGTCCATCGCCAGCGCCGTGGAGGAGCAGCGCGCGGTGGCGGCGGACGTCGCCACACGGGTTTCCGAGGTGGCCTCCTCCGTGGACGGGATCACCGGCAACGCCCAGTTCATCGCCAACGCCACCGACGACGGCCTGGCGCTGGCGACCTGGCTCGAGGAGTACACCGCGGGACAGCTCAGTACGACCGCCTGACACCCGATCAGGGGCTGCCCACCACCGGAGCGCCTCGTACACTCGTGCCCGGGCTGGCTCGCCGTCGCACCGGCGGAGGGGCCGGTCACCCCGACGCGAGGAGGCCACGTGGTGGGTCGACAGCGAGGCGGCGACGAGCACCAGGGACCGGTCCACGGTCGCGACATCGACCCACCCGGAGCGGATCCGGAGCCGCTTGCCTCCGGGGGGAGCGCCTTCGACGAACCTCCCGTCCCCCGCACCGACCCGGCGGACGAGAACGACCCGGACGCGGTGCTCGCGGAGCTGAAGGTCCTGCGCGAGGAGGCCGAGCTCCTGCGCCGACGTCTCGCCTCCGCGCCGACCCGGATCCGGGTGCTCGAGGAGCGGCTGCTGGAGACCAAGGGCCAGCTGCAGTCCTCCCTGGCCCAGAACGCCAAGCTGGCCGAGACGCTGCGCAGCGCCCGCGACCAGCTCACCACCTTGAAAGAGGAGGTGGACCGCCTCTCCGCACCACCCCAGACCTACGGCACCTACCTCGCGGCCGGCGCGGAGGAGGGCACCCTCACGGTGATGGTCTCCGGCCGCAAGCTCGAGGTCTCCACCAGCCCCGAGGTCGAGGTGGCCGCCCTCGAGCCGGGCCAGGAGGTCCGCCTCAACGACGCCATGAACGTGGTGGCCGTCGGCGGGTTCGACGACCGTGGCGAGGTGGTGACCATCGCGGAGCTGCTCGACGACGGGCGGGTCCTGGTGGTCGGCCGGACCGACGACGAGCGGGTCGTCACCCTGGCCACCCCCCTGCGCGAGCTGCCGCTGAAGGCCGGCGACTCGCTCCTGCTCGACCCCCGCGCCAACACTGCCCTGGAACGCATCCCCAAGGCCGAGGTGGAACAGCTGGTCCTCGAGCAGGTCCCGGACGTCACCTACGAGCAGATCGGTGGGCTCGGCGACCAGGTCGAGGCGATCCGCGACGCCGTGGAGCTGCCGTACCTGCACGCGGAGCTGTTCGTCGAGCACGAGCTGCGCGCTCCGAAGGGCATCCTGCTCTACGGCCCGCCCGGCTGCGGCAAGACCATGATCGCCAAGGCGGTGGCCAACTCCCTGGCCCAGCGGGTCGCGGAGCGCACCGGGCGCACGGACGTCACCAGCTACTTCCTCAACGTCAAGGGGCCGGAACTGCTCAACAAGTACGTCGGCGAGACCGAGCGCCAGATCCGGCTGATCTTCCAACGGGCCCGGGAGAAGTCCGCCCAGGGCTTCCCGGTGATCGTGTTCTTCGACGAGATGGAGTCGCTGTTCCGTACCCGCGGTTCCGGGGTGTCCTCCGATGTGGAGACCACCATCGTCCCGCAGCTGCTCGCGGAGATCGACGGGGTGGAGAGCCTCAAGGACGTGGTGGTGATCGGTGCCTCCAACCGCGAGGACATGATCGATCCCGCCATCCTGCGCCCCGGCCGCCTGGACGTGAAGATCAAGGTGGACCGCCCCGACGCGGATGCCGCCCGCGAGGTGTTCGCGATCTACCTGCACGAGCGCCTGCCCCTGGCCGAGGCCGAGGTCAGCGCCGCCGGTGACCCCGCCGCGGCGGTGACCGCGATGATCGACCGCACGGTGGAGAAGATGTACGCCACCGACGCCGACAACGAGTTCCTCGAGGTCACCTACGCCAACGGGGAGAAGGAGATCCTGTACTTCAAGGACTTCAACTCCGGGGCGATGATCGAGAACGTGGTGGCGCGGGCGAAGAAGCTGGCCATCAAGCGGCTGCTGGACACCGGTGCGAAGGGCCTGAAGACCCAGGATCTGCTCACCGCGATCCGCGACGAGTTCCGGGAGAACGAGGACCTGCCCAACACCACCAACCCCGACGACTGGGCGCGGATCAGCGGCAAGAAGGGGGAGCGGATCGTCTACGTCCGCACCCTGCTCGCGGGCCAGGAGGCCCCCGGCCGCTCGATCGAGAACGTGCAGACCGGCCAGTACCTGTGAGCGCATGCCGATGAGCACGCCGAAGTTCGTCGGGGTGGAGACCGAGTACGGCATCGCCGTGGACGGCCCGAGCCCCGTCAACCCCGTGCTGGCCTCCTCGATGGTGGTCGGTGCCTACCGCGCCGTCGGTGAGGGGGATGTGCGCTGGGACCACACCGATGAGTCCCCGCAGCGCGATGCCCGCTCCGGCGTGGTGCCCGCACCCGGCGAGCCGATGATCGACGACGAGCTCGGGCTCGCCAACACCGTGCTCACCAACGGCGCCCGGTTCTACGTCGACCACGCGCACCCGGAGTACGCCACCCCGGAGTGCACCAACGCCCGTGACCTCGTGGTGTGGGACCGCGCCGGCGAGCTGATCCTCGCCGACGCCGCCGAGCGTGCGGCCGCCAGCCTGCCACCGGGCAGCCGGGTGCTGATCCACAAGAACAACACCGACGGCAAGGGTGCGGCCTACGGCACCCATGAGAACTACCTCGTCCCCCGCACGGTGCCCTTCGGCCGCCTGACCCGCCAGCTGCTGCCCTTCTTCGTCAGCCGTCCCCTCTACACCGGGGCCGGCCGCATCGGCAGCGAACTCGACCGTGGGGTCGGCTTCCAGCTCACCCAGCGCGCCGACTTCTTCGAGGTGGAGCTCGGGCTCGAGACCACGCTGAAGCGACCGCTGATGAACACCCGGGACGAGCCCCACGCCGACCCGGACCGCTACCGCCGCCTGCACGTGATCAACGGCGACGCGAACCTGTGCGAGGTGGCCACCTTCCTCAAGGTCGGCACGATGCTGTTGCTCCTCGACGCCATCGAGGACGACGCCCTGCCCGCCGTCCCCGTGCTCGCCGAGCCGGTCGCCGCCTTCCACGCGGTCAGCCACGACCTGACCGGCCGCGTCGAGCTGCCGCTGGAAGCCGGTGGGAGCGCCACGCCCCTGGCCCTGCAGCGCTGGTACCTCGATGCCGTGCGCCGCTACGTCAAGGACCGTGCCCAGCCGCTGGAGGCGGTGGAGGAGGAGGTCCTCACCCGGTGGGAGGCGGTGCTGGACACCGCGGAGGAGGACCCGCGCCTGCTCGCGGGGCAGGTGGACTGGGCCACGAAGCTGGAGCTGCTCGAGGGCTACCGGCAGCGCCACGACCTCGACTGGGACAGCGACCGTCTGAAGATGGTGGACCTGCAGTACCACGACGTGCGCACCGACAAGGGGCTCTACCACCGGCTCGCGGCACGGGGGCGCGTGGAACGCCTGGTCGACGACGCCGAGGTGGCAGCGGCCGTGCACCGCCCGCCCGAGGACACCCGCGCCTGGTTCCGGGGGGAGTGCATCCGCCGCTTCCGCACCCAGGTCGTGGCCGCCGGGTGGGACGCGCTGGTCCTGGACGCGGGCCGTGACAGCCTCCAGCGGGTCCCCATGATGGAGCCCGGTCGGGGGACACGGGCCCAGGTCGGCAGCCTGCTCGACGAGGTGGACGACATCGCCGGGCTGCTGCAGCGGCTCCGGGGGTAGGCTGCCGGTCCCTCCGCAGGCAGGAACGAGATGAGCGACGGCGGTCAGTCCCAGCGGCGCGGTGACGAGCAGTCACCCGACGAGGCGGTCGAGCAGGCGCCCGTCGAGGGCGGGGATGCGCAGGCGCGTGACGTCGTCGACGACGTCGACGAGCTCCTCGACGAGATCGACGACGTGCTCGAGGAGAACGCGGAGGAGTTCGTCCGCGGCTACGTCCAGAAGGGCGGCCAGTAACCCCGCCCCGGGTCACCATACGTCGGCGGTGGCCGCACGACATGCTTGCGTCGCCGGCGATCGCCGCTAGCGTTCGACCGCGTACTACCGCGGTAGGTGGTCGGGACGCCTGGTCGGGTCCGATCGGGGGGCTCCTGCGCACCCGCCGTCCGTCGTGGCCGCACGGTCACGAACCAGGATGATCAAGGAGTCAGCATGACCGTGTTCAAGCGGAAGCGGAACCGCACGCTGCGTCTGGCGGCAGCGGTGGCGGCCAGTGCGATGATCCTCGCTGCCTGCAACGGCGACGAGGCTGCGGACGACGATGGGGAGGCGGCGGGAGACCGCGTCTTCCTGACCATGGCCACGGGCTCGACCGGTGGGACCTACTTCCCCCTCGGTGGGGCGATGGCCGGGGTGTGGAACGACAACCTCGACGAGGTCCGGGTCAACACCCAGTCCTCCGGCGCCTCGGTGGAGAACCTGCGCCTGCTGCAGGGCGGCGAGGTCGACATGGTGCTCGCCGTCAACGGCGTCGCCGCCGACGCCATCGCCGGCGAGGGTGAGTTCGAGGGTGAGGAGTTCGACTTCGTCACCATCGGCAACATCTACGGCGAGGTCACCCAGATCGTCGCCACTGCGGAGTCCGGCATCACCACGATCGAGGACCTCGAAGGCGCACGCGTCGCCCTCGGGCCTCCAGGCTCCGGGACCGAGGTGATCGCCCGCTTCATCCTCGAGACCCAGGGCATCGACCCCGACAACGACATCGAGGCGTTCAACGACACCTTCGGTGAGGCCGCGGACGGTCTGCGTGACGGTCGCCTCGACGCCGCCTTCGGCATCCTGGCGCTGCCGGCCGGCTCCATCGAGGAGGTCGCCAACTCCGTCGACATCAACATCGTGTCCATCGAGGGCGACCTGATGGACACCCTGCTGGAGGCCGACCCGACCCTGTCCGCCCTCGACATCCCCGCCGGCACCTACACCGGCCAGGACACCGACGCGGTCACCGTCACCAACTGGGCGACGCTGTACGCCCCCGCGGACCTCGACGAGGACCTGGTCTACGACCTGACCCGGGTGCTGTACACCGAGAACGAGGCCATCGCCAACGCGGTGGCGGTCGGTGAGCAGATCCAGCTCGACACCGCACTCGATGGCAACGACATCGCTGTGCACCCGGGCGCGCAGCGCTTCTTCGACGAGAACTAGTGCAGCGCATCGTCGCAGCGCAGCGCACGCGGCAGGTGCCGCGCGCTGTGACCGCGCGGCGACGCCGGTTCATGGTGGTGGCCGCCACGCTCGTGGCGGCC
>SL_7KL_010_BRINEDRAFT_10000559_pt1 | contig 17713 bp, 14 predicted proteins | sample SodLak_010_BRINE_FD_10663 | JGI IMG/M metagenome (IMG submission 10663)
GCGTGAGGCGGTGGATCGCGTCGCGGATCGCCCTCTCGCGCCGCGCGACATCGGCTCCGGTCACGGCATCGCCACGCCGCACCAGACGCTGCACCGCACTGTCGATGATGGCGAGCGGGGTGCGGAACTGGTGAGAGACGATGGCCGCGAAGTCGCGGTAATAGGCGCTCACCGCCCTCTCGCGACGCAGGGCCTGCTCCAGCGTCAGCGCCCGGCTGCGCTCCTCCTCCGCACGGCGCAGCTGCCGCTCGTTGGCGATGAGCCGCCAGCCGATCATCAGCCAGCCGGCCAGCACGCCGATCACCGAGCCGATCACCTGCCAGACGGCGGCGCGATAAGCGTCGAGCCGCTCGGCGATCGCCTCCCATTCGCGCACCATCGTTTCATTCGCTGCACGATTGAGCGTGGCGTGCAGATCGGCGAGATTGCCCTCGAGGCGCGCATTGGTCGCGGCAAAGGCCGCCGCATCACCGGTGACCGGCTCCGGATCCGCTTCGCGGATGGCGGTGTCATGCGCGGCAATCGCCTCATAGGCCTCAATGCGCTCCAGATAGCGCTGCTGCGGCCCCTGTAGCAGGAGGTCGAGCCGCGACAGCAGCAGCGCGTAGCGCAGGACGACGCGATCCTCATCTGCCGTGCCGCGCGCATGATCCGAGAGCGCCTTGTCGAGGCGCAGCGCCTCCATCTGCGTCTGGCTGATCACCCAGAGCATGTTCTCCGTCGCCTCGATGCGCATATCGCGCTCGATCACCCCGAGCCGCCAGAGCGCGAAGATCAACAGCCCCACGCAAAGGCCGATCAGCAGGACCGGCACGCCATAGCTGCGCAGAAAGGGGCCGGCGCGCGTCATCGGATCTCGAGGCTCGCCAGCTGCCAGACCCAGCGGTAATCGTAGCGGATATCCTGAAGTTCGGCGTGATCATCGCGCGGATAGACGATCCAGATCGGACCACGATCGCGCGGCGAGAGCCGCTCACCATCCATCGTCAGTGCGGCGACGACGTCGTAATTCTCGAAATCCGCGACGGGAATGGTGATCTCGTAATCATTCAGCGCGAGCGCGACCACCTCGTCCCCCTCGGCACCGAGATGGGCGAGCAGATCGCGCATGAGCGGGCCTTCGAAGCGGCGCAGACCATCCGTGACCACCGTATGCGTTTCGATGACATGCTGCGGCAGGGCTTCGAGATCTGCTCGCGTGAGGCTGATCGGGCCCTCCTCCGCGACGGCGCCGGTAATCTGCAATACGGGCGCTTCGGCGCGCGCGTCGGGCGCACCGGCCACGACCAGCGGGAGCATCGCCGCCATGACGACCGCCAGCGGGGCGAGGCCTGCCCGGCGCCACATGCCGGCTAGATCGAGAAACCCGGCGAAAGAAACTGTCATGCCACCTCCTGCGCGCTCGCCCCGCCGCGCCCGCCATGCGCCGCGCGGGCCTCCCGCTTTCCGAACCACAGGGAAGCATGTTCACAGGCCTCTGGCCAACCCCCGGCATACGCATGACGTATGCGATCACGCGCCACTCACCAGAACATCACGCCTATGTGATCGTGTGTTGTCGCTTTCGCATCATCCGAACTCGGTCCTCAAACGTAATATCGGCGTGTGTAGCAACACGCATCAACTCTCAAGAGAGGAAACGAAAATGCGTTTTGGCAAGACGATCACTGCTGCTTCGGCGGCTATGCTTATGTCGGTCTCCGTCGCCCAGGCCGACGACATCGTCGATACTGCAATCGCTGCAGGTTCCTTCGAAACTCTCGTGGCGGCAGTCCAGGCTGCCGGCCTCGTCGACACCCTGAAGGGCGAAGGCCCCTTCACCGTTTTCGCTCCCACGGATGAGGCTTTCGCGGCGCTTCCCGAAGGCACGGTCGAGAGCTTGCTCCAGGAAGAAAACCGCGACCAGCTCGTCTCCATCCTGACCTACCACGTCATCCCCGGTGCCGTGATGTCTTCCGACATTGCCGGTCAGACCCTCTCGGTCGAGACGGTGCAGGGCTCGGAGCTCGCCATTGATGCCACGGACGGCGTGCGCGTCGGCGAGGCGATGGTCGTCACTGCGGATATCGAGGCTTCCAACGGCGTGATCCACGTCATCGATACGGTGCTGATCCCCGAGTGATCACCACCGGCATTGCCTGATGAAAGCCGCCCGGCCCAGCGCCGGGCGGTATCGCGTTTCAGACCGGAACCCGCCGCAGCTTGCCGACCATGCCCTTCAGCGCGGCAGCATCCAGCGTCTCCTCGGCCAGAAGCCGCTTCGCCGTCACATCAAGCGTTTCGCGATTGGCTTCGAGCAGCCGGACCGTGCGGGCAAAAGCCTCGTCGATGATGGCACGCACCTCCGCATCCACGGCATCGGCGGTCGCCGCGCCGTAATCATGGCCATTGCCGTAGCCATAGCTCCCCGGCGCCAGATAGCCGCGCTGCTCCTTCTCGAGCGCGACATGGCCGAGCTTCTCCGACATGCCGTAGCGCGTGACCATGGCGCGGGCGATATCGGTGATCCGGGCGAGATCGTCGGAGGCGCCGGTCGACAAATGCCCGAAGACGATCCATTCCGCCGCCCTGCCCCCGAGCAGCACCGCCATCTTGTCGAGGAGCTCCTCGCGCGTCATCAGGAAGCGATCCTCGGTCGGGCGCTGGATGGTGTAGCCGAGCGCGCCCACGCCGCGCGGAATGATCGAGACCTTGTGGACCGGATCGACGCCGGGCAGCGCGAGCGCGACCAGCGCATGGCCCATCTCGTGATAAGCAACGACCTCGCGCTCCTTCGGATTGAGCAGCCGGTTTCGCTTTTCCAGCCCGGCGACGATGCGCTCGATGGCGTTATTGAAATCCTCCATCGTCACCGCATCCGCCTTGCGGCGCGTGGCGAGGAGCGTCGCCTCGTTGACCAGATTGGCCAGATCCGCCCCGGTGAAACCGGGCGTCAGCGCCGCGACATCCTCCGCCGCCACTTCAGGCGCAAGCTTCGCCTTTTTCATATGGACGCGCAGGATCTGCGCGCGGCCGATCTTGTCGGGCCGGTCGACCAGCACCTGCCGGTCGAAACGCCCGGCGCGCAGGAGCGCCGGATCGAGGATTTCCGGGCGGTTGGTCGCCGCCAGCAGCACCACGCCGATCGAGGCGTCGAACCCGTCGAGCTCCACGAGAAGCTGGTTGAGCGTCTGCTCCTTCTCGTCATGGCCGCCCATGCTCGGGCCCGCGCCGCGCGCCCGCCCGAGCGCGTCGAGCTCGTCGATGAAGATGATGGCCGGCGCGTGCTTGCGGGCCTGCTCGAACAGATCGCGCACCCGTGCGGCGCCGACACCGACGAACATCTCGACGAATTCGGAGCCCGAGATCGAAAAGAACGGCACCTGCGCCTCACCCGCCACGGCGCGCGCGATCAGCGTCTTGCCGGTACCCGGCGGGCCGACGAGCAGCACGCCCTTGGGCATGTGCCCGCCCAGCCGCGAATAATCCACGGGGTCTTTCAGGAAATCGACGATCTCCTTGAGCTCGTCCTTGGCCTCGTCCACGCCGGCGACATCGTCGAAGGTGACCTTGGTATCGGTCTGGACGTAGATTTTCGCCTTGCTCTTGCCGATCTGCATCATGCCCCCGCCCATGCCGCCGGCCATCCGGCGCAGGAGGAAGATCCAGATGCCGATGAAGAGCAGGAGCGGCAGCATCCAGGAGAGCAGGTCGCGCAGGAACGTATCCTCGATCCGCCCCACCACCTCGACCTGATGCTCCGCCAGGCGATCGACGATTTCAGGCTCGACGCGCACCGTCGAGAACTGGGTCTCACCACCTGTAAGCGGCGGATCGAACCGCCCGCGAAGGTGGCGCTCGGAAACCTCGACCTGTGAAATCCGGCCCTCGCGCAAATACTGCTCGAATTCAGAATAGCTGATCTGCGCGACCTGACCCGTCGTCAGGAAGAATTGCAGCAGCATCAGCCCGGCAAAGGCCGCGACCCAGTACCAGATGTTGAACTGTGTCTTCTTGTCCATGGGGGCGCACTGCGGAAAGGGTTGCGTCGGCTACCCTTGTCGCATCCGCGCCATCCGCCCGCCATCGCGATACATACGTAGTGGCCGCTCAATCCGCCTTGCGCTGATAATCCTTCACATCGGTGAAGCGGATCGCCGGCCAGCGCTCGGCGTCGTATTGCAGAGAGAACGGCGACGGCGCCATGAAGACGGGTGCGCCGTCGAGATCGTTGGCCATGGCGGAATTGTTCGCGGTCATGAACTTGTCGAGCTCGGCCCGGTCATCCGCCTCGACCCAGCGGCAGATGCCGAAGCGGACGGGCTCGTAATCGATCGGCAGATTATACTCCGCCCCCAGCCGCTCCTTGAGCACGTCCAGCTGCAGCGCTCCGACCACGCCGACAATGGCGCCCGAGCCGTCGAACGGAATGAAGAGCTGGACGACGCCCTCCTCCGCGAGCTGCTGCAACGCTTCGCGCAGCTTCTTCTGCTTCATCGCATCGCCGATCTTGACGCGGCGCATGAGCTCGGGGGCGAAGCTCGGGACACCGCGGAAGACGATCTGCTCGCCCTCGCTCAGCGTGTCGCCGATGCGCAGCGTCCCGTGATTGGGAATGCCGACCACATCGCCGGCATAGGCCTCATCGGCGATGGCGCGGTCCTGGGCGAAGAAGAATTGCGGCGAAGACAGCGTGATCGGCTTGCCCGTGCGCACCAGCTTCGCCTTCATCCCCCGCGTCAGCTTGCCCGAGCACACGCGCATGAAGGCGATGCGGTCGCGATGGTTGGGGTCCATATTGGCCTGGATCTTGAAGATGAAGCCCGTCATCTTGCGCTCGTTCGCCTCGACCATGCGCCCCTCGGCCTCCTGGGCACGCGGGGGTGGCGCGATGGCGCCCAGCGAATCAATCAGATCGCGCACACCGAAATTGCGCAGCGCGCTGCCGAAGAAGACCGGGCTCAGATGGCCCTCGCGGAAGGCGGCGAGATCGAAGGGGCGCAGCCCCTCGCGCGCCAGCTCCACCTCTTCGCGCCACTCGTCGACATCATATTGCGAGAGCAATTCGTCGAACAGCTTGTCTTCCGGCCCCGATACGGGCGTCGCCTCCACCTCGTCATCGAGCCGGCGGATGGTGTTCTGTGCGAGGTTGTAGGTCCCGGCAAAATCCTTGCCGCGCCCGATCGGCCAGGTCACCGGCGCGGTGTCGAGGGCGAGCGTCTTCTCGATCTCGTCGAGCAGATCGAACGGATCGCGCGTCTCGCGGTCCATTTTATTGATGAAGGTAACGATCGGGATGTCGCGCAGGCGGCAGACCTCGAACAGCTTGCGCGTACGGTCCTCGATACCCTTGGCGGCGTCGATCACCATGATGGCGGAATCGACCGCCGTCAGCGTGCGGTAGGTATCCTCCGAGAAATCCTCGTGGCCCGGCGTGTCGAGCAGGTTGAAGACGCGTCCGTCATATTCGAAGGTCATCACCGAGGTCATCACCGAGATGCCGCGCTGGCGCTCGATATTCATCCAGTCAGAGCGCGTGTTGACGCGGTTGCGCTTCGCCTTGACCTCGCCGGCGAGCTGGATCGCGCCGCCGAACAGCAGGAGCTTCTCGGTCAGCGTGGTCTTGCCCGCATCAGGGTGCGAGATGATGGCGAAGGTGCGACGGATCGAAACGGGATCGTCGGGACGGGTCTGATCGGTCATGGATACGTGCCAGTTCGACGGCGGAGGGGCCGGGCGCCGACTACGGGACATGCGCCGGAAGCCGGGCCGGTTTGCGCATCCGTTTGAACCATCGCGCCGCGAATTGCAATGGCGCCGATGCGGCGCGCCGTATCACCGGGCGAGGCCTCGGCAGATCGCCGTCACTCCTGCGCGCCGATCGCCGGTTCGTCGGTCATGCCGGCAAGCACCTCGGCGACATGGCGCACCTCGACGGTCTTGCCGTCGCGCGAGAGTTTGCCTGCCATGTTCATCAGGCAGCCGAGATCACCGGCGAGCAGGACCGGGGCGCCGGATTCGGTGATATTCTTCGTCTTCGCCTCGACGATGGCGTTGGAGATCTCACCGTATTTCACCGCGAAGGTTCCGCCGAAACCACAGCAGACGTCGGATTCCGGCATCTCCACCAGTTCGAGCCCCTCCACCCCGGCGAGCAGCTTGCGCGGCTGGCTCTGAACCCCGAGCTCGCGCAGACCGGCACAGGAATCATGATAGGTCACGCGCCGGCGGAAGCTGGCCCCGGTGCGGGTATGGAACATCACATCGACGAGGAAACTCGTCAGCTCGTAGGTCTTGGCGGCAAGCGCATTGGCGCGGGGCAGCCAGTTCGGATCATCGTGGAAGAGCTCGGGATAATGCGTGCGGATCATGCCGGCGCAGGAGCCGGAAGGCGCGACGACGTAATCGAAGCCCGCGAACGCATCGATCACCTGCTCGGCCAGATCACGGGTAGTGCCGCGATCGCCGGAATTATAGGCCGGCTGCCCACAGCAGGTCTGCGCCGGCACATGCACCGTGCAGCCCGCCTCCTCCAGCAGCCTCGCAGCCGCAAACCCCACCGACGGGCGCATCAGATCGACCAGACAGGTGACGAACAGGCCGACGCGGGGCGGCTGAGACGGTCGTGCGGAGGCTTGCCCGGGGGCGGTTTCGCGGTTGCGGGGCGTTTCGCTCATGGTTGCGCCTTGTTGTGATGATCCGGCATTGCTGCACGTCATTCTGGGCCGCATCCGGCGCGGGTCAACCGCCCGTGCGCACAAGACCCATATGCGCCTCGACAAACCGGTTCCCTCGCGGCGCCCCCGAAGGCCGCCTGCGTGAATCTGCGATCCCTCGCGTGAATCTCTTGACAGAATGCCGCGCCACGCTTATCTCCGGCTCAGCGTTGGCACTCACCGACAGAGAGTGCTAGCAGCGTGTTCAATCGGGATTTCGCGTAACGCAAACCGGGTCCCAACGCCAGAGAAAATGAGGACGCACACATGAATTTCCGTCCCCTGCACGATCGTGTCGTGGTTCGCCGCATCGAAGCGGAAGAGAAGACCAAGGGTGGCATCATCATTCCCGACGCCGCCAAGGAAAAGCCGCAGGAAGGCGAAGTCGTCGCCGTCGGCCCGGGCGCGCGTGACGAGACCGGCAAGGTTGCCGCCCTCGACGTCAAGGCGGGTGACCGCGTTCTGTTCGGCAAATGGTCCGGCACCGAGGTTCGCATCGACGGCCAGGACCTGCTGATCATGAAGGAATCCGACATCATGGGCGTCGTCGCGTAAGCGCGGCCCGCTGTCGAACCTGCGGCGGGACGCAACGCAAGGCGCCTCCGCAACGCTGAAACAGACGGGATCCCGGCCCGATCCGGGCATGGCGTGATCCCGAAATTCCAAAAGGAAGTGTCAAAATGGCTGCCAAGGAAGTCAAATTCTCCACGGAAGCGCGCGACAAGATGCTGCGCGGCGTGGACATTCTCGCCGATGCGGTGAAGGTCACGCTGGGTCCCAAGGGCCGCAACGTCGTGATCGAGAAGTCCTTCGGCGCGCCGCGCATCACCAAGGACGGTGTGACGGTCGCCAAGGAAATCGAGCTTTCCGACAAGTTCGAGAACATGGGCGCCCAGATGGTGCGCGAAGTGGCCTCGAAGACCAACGATCTGGCCGGTGACGGCACCACCACCGCGACCGTGCTCGCCCAGGCGATCGTTCGCGAAGGCGCCAAGTCGGTTGCCGCCGGCATGAACCCGATGGATCTCAAGCGCGGCATCGACATGGCGGTCAAGGCCGCCATCGCGGACATCCGCAACCGCGCCCGTCCGGTGAATTCGTCCGGCGAAGTCGCCCAGGTCGGCACCATTTCCGCCAATGGCGACAAGCTGGTCGGCCAGATGATCGCCGATGCCATGCAGAAGGTTGGCAACGAGGGTGTCATCACCGTCGAGGAAGCCAAGACCGCTGAAACGGAAGTCGACATCGTCGAGGGCATGCAGTTCGATCGCGGCTATCTCTCGCCGTATTTCGTGACCAATTCCGAGAAGATGGTCGCCGAGCTCGAGGATCCCTACATCCTCATCCACGAGAAGAAGCTGACCTCGCTGCAGCCGATGCTGCCGATCCTCGAATCCGTGGTTCAGTCCGGCAAGCCGCTGCTGATCGTCGCCGAGGACATCGAGGGCGAGGCGCTCGCCACGCTCGTGGTCAACAAGCTGCGTGGTGGCCTGAAGATCGCCGCCGTCAAGGCTCCCGGCTTCGGTGATCGCCGCAAGGCCATGCTCGAAGACATCGCCATCCTCACCGGCGGTACCGCGGTTTCGGAAGATCTCGGCATCAAGCTCGAGAACGTGACGCTCGACATGCTCGGCCGCGCCAAGAACGTGCGCATCGAGAAGGAGACCACCACGATCGTCGACGGCGCCGGCTCGAAGGACGACATCGAGGCCCGCGTTTCGCAGATCAAGGCCCAGATCGAGGAGACCAGCTCCGATTACGACCGTGAGAAGCTCCAGGAGCGCCTGGCCAAGCTCGCGGGCGGCGTCGCGGTGATCCGCGTCGGCGGCTCCACCGAGATCGAGGTGAAGGAAAAGAAGGACCGCATCGACGACGCCCTCAACGCCACCCGCGCGGCGGTCGAGGAAGGCATCGTTCCCGGCGGCGGCACCGCACTCCTGCGTGCCAAGGTCGCGGTCGACAAGCTCACCGACGAGAACCACGACATCCAGGCCGGCATCAAGATCGTCTCCAAGGCGCTCGAGGCCCCGCTGCGCCAGATCGTCGCCAATGCTGGCGTCGAGGGCTCGATCGTGATCGGCAAGATCAACGAGAACTCCTCGGCCACCTTCGGCTTCGATGCCCAGAGCGAGACCTTCGTCGACATGCTCGAAGCCGGCATCGTCGATCCGGCCAAGGTCGTGCGCACCGCGCTCCAGGATGCGGCTTCCGTCGCCGGCCTGCTCGTGACCACCGAAGCGATGGTCGCCGAGCTGCCGAAGAAGGATTCCGGTCCTGCCATGCCGGGCGGCGGCATGGGCGGCATGGGCGGCATGGATTTCTGATCCGGCTTCCCGGCCCCGCGCCGATACCGCAATACGAGGCCCCGGAGCGATCCGGGGCCTTTTTCGTCGCGCAGGGCATGCGGAGGCTTGTCGTCAAAGGAAAACCCTGCAAAACTCAGTAATCCAAGTCATACACAATCAATGCGGGTATTCTTGAAGTCATTGTGGAGGTAGCGGGCGAATGATGGACCGGGCACAGCGCAACGAGAAAATACTCAAAACGATCGCCGAGCGCACGAAACAGGCACTGACCTCGAAGCGGGCTGCTCGCGAGATGCTCATCAAGGAAGGCATCTATACCAAGAAGGGAAAACTCCGGGCCGAGTTCGGTGGTGGCAAGTCGGGCGGGGTCAAGTCCGTTGGCGGAAAAAACGTCGGTGGCAAGGGAAAGAAGCCGGTTACTGCGTAAACGACCTTGGGACGCCTCGCCACATCCTTCGTCCTCGGCTTCCACGGCTGCGATGCTTCCGTTGCGAGGGAGGCCGTGCTCGACGGAGCCGATATCATCCAGAGCAAGAAGGACTACGACTGGCTCGGACCCGGCGCCTATTTCTGGGAATCGGATCCGCTTCGTGCACTCGAATGGGCACAGTGGAAGAAGCGGAGAGGCGAATACGAGAACCCGAGTGTCATCGGCGCGGTGATCGATCTGCGAAACTGCCTCGATCTGGTCTCGCGGGAAGACGTCGAATTGGTCAAGAATGCATACGATGCGTTCGTCACGATTCGTAGTCACTCCGGACTGGAAGTACCGACCAATCAGAATCCGGATGGAACGGAGAATGGTGATCTGTTGCTCCGCTTTCTCGATTGCGCGGTATTTCGTCATCTACACGAAATGGTTGACGAGACACCTGACACAGAACCCTTCGATACGGTGCGCGGCATGTTCGTCGAAGGCGGCAAGGCCTTTCCGGGAAGCGGCATTCATCGCAGGAGCCACGTCCAGATCGCCGTGAGAAACCCGGCCTGCATCAAGGGAATATTCTTTCCCAGAAACTGATCTCGCGCCAGAGCCCCTGTCGGGCCACCACTTTCGCTTGACAAAGAGCACGTGCGAACGCATTGATCACGCCATGAAGACGCATTTTGAACGCCGTAGCCGACGTATGATCACCGCCCTCCAGCGGCTGCGATGACGCGCGTTTTCTTCTGAAATCCGCCCAAGCAAGCCGCGCGTTTCGTGCGGCTTTTTTCATGCGCGCGGATACTTGCCCCAGCCGTAATCATTGACCGAACCGAACCCGCGACAGCATCGCTCCAGAAACGGAACACGACCATGACCAGCCCGCAGAACAACCAGACCAGGAAAATCTTCATCGACGGCGAAGCCGGCACGACCGGGCTCGAGATCCGCGAGAAGCTCGGCGCGGTGGCCGGTGCGCAGATCATCAGCATCGACCCGGCTCTGCGCAAGGATGCGCAGGCGCGGCGCGAGATGATGCGTGAGGCTGATCTGGTCGTGCTCTGCCTGCCCGATGACGCGGCCCGAGAAGCCGTGGCGATGGTGGATTCGCTCGAGGGCGCGCGCCCGCGCATTCTCGATGCCTCGACGGCCTTCCGCACCGATCACGCCTGGGTCTACGGNTTNGCCGAGATGGAGCCGGGTCAGGCGCAGATGATCGCGGCTGCCGACCGCGTCGCCAATCCGGGCTGCTACCCCACCGGCGCGATCGCGCTGATCCGCCCGCTCGTGGAGAAGGGCATTCTGCCGGAGGATTTTCCCGTCACCATCAACGCCGTATCCGGCTATAGCGGCGGCGGGCGGCAGATGATCGAGCAGTACGAGCAGGGCGACGCGCCGCCCTTCGCGCTCTATGGGTTAAATTTCTCGCATAAACATCTGCCGGAACTGACGAAATATTCCAGGCTCGCCCGGCGCCCCATCTTCATCCCCTCGGTCGGGAACTTCCGTCAGGGCATGCTGATATCGATCCCGCTGCATCTGGATCAGCTGCGGGGCGCCACGGCTGCGGATCTGGAGGGCACGCTGGCCAACTGGTACGGCGATGGTGGCCTCGTGCGAGTGATCCCGGCACAGGCGGAAACCCGCATCGAACCGGAGGCGCTCAACGGCACCGACCAGATGGAGCTGCGCGTCTTTTCCCACCCCGAATACGCCCAGGCTTTGCTGGTCGCCCGACTCGACAATCTGGGCAAGGGCGCCTCGGGGGCCGCTGTCCAGAACATCCGCCTGATGCTCGGGCTGTGAGCCGGCGCCTCGCGGGCGCGTTGCCCCGAGGCGGTATTGGCATTTCCCGGCGATTGTCTGACCGCCGGGCTCGTGCTCTCCTGTCGTCATCAGCCAAGACGAACCACCCCTGCGCAGAAGACGGCGCATGACGCCGCCGGGGTGACTCGGGCCAATGACGGGAGGAGATGCGGGATGTTCAAGAGCGCTTCGGAAGATCAGAAATCGAGCCGCGCGAAGGTGATCACGCCGGAGCAGCTGCGCTCGCGGCTGTGGTTCGACAATCCCGATAATCCGGGCATGACCGCGCTCTATATCGAGCGCTATCTCAATTACGGCCTCACCGGCGAGGAATTGCAGGGNGGCAAGCCGATCATCGGAATCGCCCAGACAGGCTCCGACCTCTCCCCCTGCAACCGTCACCATACCGATCTGGCCAAGCGCGTGCGCGAGGGCATCGCGGCGGCGGGCGGTGTCGCGTTCGAATTTCCCTGCCATCCGATCCAGGAAACGGGCAAGCGTCCCACCGCGATGCTCGACCGCAACCTGTCCTATCTCTCGCTGGTGGAAGTGCTCTACGGCTACCCGCTCGACGGCGTGGTGCTGCTCACCGGCTGCGACAAGACCACCCCCGCCCTGCTGATGGCGGCGGCCACGGTGAACATTCCGGCGATCAATCTCAATGTCGGCCCCATGCTCAACGGCTGGATGAACGGCGAACGCGTCGGCTCCGGCACGGTGGTCTGGAAGGCGCGCGAGCGTCACGCGGCGGGCGAGATCGGTTACGAGGAATTCCTCGAAATCGTCCGCAGCTCAGCACCCTCCAACGGCCATTGCAACACCATGGGCACGGCCTCCACCATGAATGCGCTCGCCGAGGCGCTCGGCATGAGCCTGCCCGGACAGGCCGCGATTCCGGCGCCCTATCGCGAGCGCGGCCAGGCTTCCTATGATACCGGAAAGCGGATCGTCGAGATGGTCTGGGAGGATCTCAAACCCTCCGACATCCTCACCCGTGACGCGTTCGAGAACGCCATCGTCGCCTGCTCCGCCATCGGCGGCTCGACCAATGCACCGATCCACCTCAACGCCATTGCGCGCCATATGGGCGTGCCGCTGGAATGTGACGACTGGGAGAAGGTCGGCTTCGACATCCCGCTGCTCGTCAACGTACAGCCTGCGGGCGACTATCTCGCCGAGGAATATTATCGCGCCGGCGGACTGCCTGCGGTGATGGCGGAGCTGATCGCGAAGGGCAAGATCCACGAAGGCGCGCTGACGGCGAACGGCCGCACAGCCGGCGAGAATTATCGCGAGCGCTTCACCTGGGATCGCGACGTGATCCGCCCCTATGACGAACCGATGCGCCAGCAGGCCGGCTTCCTCAATCTGAAGGGCACTCTGTTCGATTCGGCCATCATGAAGACCAGCGTGATCTCGCCGGAATTCCAGAAGCGCTATCTTGATGATCCGAAAGATCCCGATGCGTTCGAGGGCAAGGTCGCGGTGTTCGACGGGCCGGAGGATTATCACGACCGTATCGACGATCCGGCGCTCGGCATCGACGATCACACCATCCTGATCATGCGCGGCACCGGGCCGATCGGCTATCCGGGTGCGGCGGAAGTGGTCAACATGCAGCCTCCGGGGGAACTGATCCGGCGCGGCGTGTTCTCCCTGCCCTGCATCGGCGACGGGCGCCAGTCGGGCACCTCGGGCACGCCCTCGATCCTGAACGCTTCGCCGGAAGCCGCAGTCGGTGGCGGGCTCGCCCTGTTGCAGAGCGGCGACCGCATCCGCATCGATCTGCGCAAGCGCAGCGCAGATATTCTGATTTCGAGCGAGGAACTGGACCGCCGCCGGGCCGATCTCGAGGCGCGCGGCGGCTATCCCTACCCGGCCAGCCAGACCCCGTGGCAGGAGATCCAGCGCTCGATGGTCGATCAGCTCTCGGAGGGCATGGTGCTCAAGCCGGCGGTGAAGTATCAGCGAATCGCGCAGAGTCAGGGCGCACCGCGCGACAATCACTGACTGACGCGAAAATGAACCGGCCCGCATCACATGCGGGCCGGGACAGAATCAGACCAGCGTTTGCCGGGTGCGATCGGACGAACCGTGGGTCAGCACCGTGACCCGCGTTCCGATCGGCACGCGCCGATGCAGGTCGATGATATCCTGATTGAACAGGCGGATGCAGCCCGACGACACCGACTGGCCGATCGACCAGGGTTCGTTGGTGCCGTGAATCCGGTAGAGCGTATCGCGGCCATTTCTGAACAGATAGAGCGCGCGGGCACCCAGCGGATTGTCGAGCCCGCCTTCCATCCCGCCCGCAACGGGGCCGTAACGCTCCGGCTCGCGACGGATCATGTTCTGCGTCGGCGTCCAGCGCGGCCATGCGGCCTTGCGCGCGATCACCGCATCGCCTTCATAATCGAAGCCGGCCTGCCCGACGCCGCAGCCGTAGCGCAGCGCCCGGCCATTCTCGCGCACGAGATAGAGGAAGCGGCGCGCGGGGTCGACGACGACATCGCCGGCACTTTCCGGTCCCGCGAATTCGACTTCCTGGCGCAGGAAGCGTCGATCGACCTGTGACACGTCGATAGCGGGAACCGGGAACGGCTCGTCATGGATCGCGCTGTACATCGATGCATAGAACGGATCCACGACATTCGCGGCCTCGACCACAGGCGGGGCCGAGCGACCGGCGGAGACGCAGGCGCCGAGCGTCAGCGGCAGACCCGCCAGAAAGACGCGGCGCGTGAGTTGGGAGGCACGGAACTGGGACATGTCATCCTTCTTGCGAAATTCAACGAGAGCAGCATCCTGAGACCCCAATAAAGGCAAGACGGTGCCGTTTCCGCTGACTTCTGCGTGAGCGTTGATCCTGTGATCTGAATGCAACAGGATGGTTTATGTTCCGTAACCACGCATTCCGTTAAGGCATCCTGGCGAGCCGAATCACGCAATCGTGTAGCTTTTCGCCGATACTGGCGCCGCGCGACAGGGCCGTCGGGTTGGCCGCAGAGACGATGCCATCCTCGAATGTGGAACGGGCATCCCCGATTCGCGCCGATGCAGCGGAGACCGTCACCGCCGCGATACCGCGCCCCTGCAAGGCCGGCAATCGCGAGACGCCGACACCGCCGCCCGCATCGTTGAAGGCTGCGAAAGCGGCGTCGAACTTGAGCGCGTTCATCGGATTATCGCCGAACAGCGCCCCGTGCGAGCCCGTGATCACGATCTGCCCGGCATCGCGCGCCGCGACCAGTGAGGCCGAATCGATCAGGACGATGCGGCGCGTGGCACCCTCCAGCACGATCTCCTCGCGCGCCTCGCTCACCGTCTCGACTTCTCCGTCCGGGATCGGTGCGGCGGCGAGCAGGTGGGCGGCCTCAGCGCCGCCCTGCCCGGCCTTCACGCCGAAAGCTGCGGCGAGTTCATTCACATGCGAGACGATGCCGTGCTCCGCCATCGCCGCCGCGTCGCCGATATCGGCGCTGCGATGGTCGATGGCCGCTGCCGCCATGCCATGCGCGTCGAGCCAGGCAAGGCCGCCGATCCCGGCCTCCTCGCGGCCCACGCCGGCATCGTTGAAGATCGCCGCGCGGCATCCCGCCTTGCGGGCGAGCCAGGCGGCATAGACACCGCCATGCGACCCCGTCAACACCACCGCCCCGGCGGCTTCCGGGCCGAGGCGGGTGATGCTGTCGGCGAGGATCGGTGCATCCGGCTCACGCAACGCGGTCGCCCTTCTTCACCTTCACCGCGCGATTATCGGCGGCGGGCAGCATCTTCGCCGGATCGCGGGTGACGATCACGTCGAGCACCGTCGGGCGCCCGCCCTCGGCCAGCGCCTCGCGCAAGGCGCCGGCGAGCTGTCCAGGCTCCTCGACGCGGATACCCCGGCAGCCGAGCGCCTGCGCGGCATCGGCGTAATTCGTCTCGGCGAGATCGGAGGATTGGTAGGCCCCCTCCCCGTACATCAGGTGCTGCAACGCCTTCACATAGCCGGAAGCGGCATTGTTGACGACGATGATCACCGGTGAGAGCCCCATCCGGCGCGCCGTCTCGAGCTCGCCCAGCACCATGTTGAAGCCGCCATCACCGGTCAGCGCGACGACCTGGCGATCAGGCGCGGCAAGGCTCGCACCGATGGCGCCGGGCAGGCCGTAGCCGATGGAGGCGAAGCCGCGATCGGGCACGAAACCGCGCCCGGCCTTCTTTGAATCGTAGAGCAACCCGCCCCAATGCGCGGCGAAACCGCCATCGGCGATGAGGATCGCGTCATCGGCGAGGATATTGTTCAGCTCGCCCATGAGCCGGCCCATGCCCACCGGCGTCTCGTCACTCTCCAGCCGCTCGCGGGCGCTCTCGCGCCACGCTGCCATGCGGGTCGGCACCTGTGCACACCAGTCCGCACGCGACGCCGCATCCGAGCCGAGCGCCTTCATCGCGACGTCGAGATCGGCGATGCCGGCCCTGACATCGCCCCAGAGCGGCACGGTCGGCGCGTAGGTGCGCCCGATTTCCTCCGCCACGCATTCGAGATGGATCATGACCTTGCCGGGCTCGGGCACCGTGTAGCGCTTGGTGGCGATCTCGCCGAGCTTGCAGCCGATCACCAGAAGGCAATCGCTTTCGCTGATCATGCCGTTGGCGATGCGGTCATAGCGGCCGAACAGCCCTGCCGAGAGATCGCTGGTGCAGGCGATGGCGCCCTTGCCGCTCAGCGTATGCGCCACCGGGATGCCATGCGCCTCGGCGAAGGCCTGGAGGTCCGTCGCCGCCTGCGAGATATGCACCCCGCCGCCGGCGAGGATCAGCGGCTTTTCGGCTTTCGCGAGCAAAGCCGCGGCCTTCGCCAGATCATCCGCATCGGGCCGCGCGCGCAGCGCCGGCGCCGCCTGATAGCGCTCATCGGCGACGAGGGCCTCCGGGTCGAAGGGATGGCTGTCATGGCAGATGTCTTCCGGCACGATCACCACGACCGGCCCCGGTCTGCCCGTCGTCGCCACCATGAAGGCGCGGCGCACGAGTTCGGGCAGGCGCTCGATCATCTCGACGCGGATCACCTCCTTCGAGGCCGGGCGCAGGATATCGGCCTGGTGGGCTTCCTGGGTCATGTTCTTCCAGGAATGGGCACGGTGCGTATCGCCCACGATCGCCACGATCGGCGAGCCGGCATTGAGCGCCTCGACGAGCCCCGTGACGAGATTGGTCGCGCCGGGCCCGAGCGTGGCATCGACGAGCCCGACCCGGCCCGAGACCTTGGCATAGGCATCCGCCGCGAAGACGCCGCAGCGCTCGTCGTTGATCAGCGTATGGCGCAGCCCGAGCCGGCGCGCGGCATCATAGAAGGGCAGCAGCTGGAAGCCGCCCATGCCGTACATCGGTCCCGCGCCGTGCGCCATCAGCATCCGGGCNAGCGCCTCGCCGCCGGTCATTTCATTGGCGCGATCCTGATCACTCATGATTTCCTCGTTTCTTTCTTATGTGATGCGATAGCCCAGCATTCTGGGCAGCCAGAGCGCGATCTCCGGGAAGGCGATGACGAGGGCGAGCGCACCGCCCATCGAGAGAAGCAGCCAACCGACCCAGCGGAAGGTGCTCTCCAGCGGAATCCCGGCAATACGCGCCGTCACCATCAGATTGACCGCAACGGGCGGCGTGAACTGCCCCATCGCGATGTTGATGGCCATGACCACGCCGAACCAGACGAAGGACCATTCGAAGGCCTGCACCACCGGCACCAGCAGCGGCAGGGTGATCAGGTAGATCGACACCCCGTCGAGCACCATGCCCGCGAGCAGCAGCACGCCCATGATCAGCAGCAGGATGATCCAGGGATTGTCGCTGATGGTCAGGATCAGCTGCGCGGTGTTGCGGAAGGCGCCCATGGTCGAGCCGGCCCAGGCGAAGATGCCGGCCAGCGATATGATCAGCATCAAGACGCCGGAGATCTTCGCGCTCTCCACCAGCACCTGGTAGATGTCGCGAAAACCCATGGTGCGATAGAGCACCGTACCGACGAGCAGCCCGTAGAACACCGCAACCACAGCGGTTTCCGTCGGCGTGAACAGGCCGCTGCGCAAGCCCCCGAGGATGATCACCGGCGCCATCAGCCCCGGCATGGCCCGCCAGAGGCTGGGCCAGAACGGCGGGCGGTCCGGGCTCTCATCCGCGCCGAAACCATGCTTGCGCGAGAGGATCACCGTGGGGATCGCGATGGCGAGGCCGACCAGCAGGCCGGGGATCAGCCCGGCGGCGAAGAGCGCGCGCAGATCGGTTCCCGGCACCAGAACCGAATAGACGATCAGCGCGATCGAGGGCGGGATCAGGATCGCGGTCGAGGCCGAGGCCGCGATCACGCTGGCCGAGAACGGCTTGGGATAACCCGCCTTCATCATGGAGGGCAGCATCACGGTCGCCACCGCCGCCGCATCGGCGGGTCCGGAGCCCGACATCCCGCCCATGATCAGGCAGACGAGGATGGCGACGAG
>SL_7KL_010_BRINEDRAFT_10000560_pt1 | contig 17677 bp, 5 predicted proteins | sample SodLak_010_BRINE_FD_10663 | JGI IMG/M metagenome (IMG submission 10663)
GGATATTTCACCACGCATTCGTGTGTTCCACGAAGAATCAGCACCAAGGCTTCTTTTTTTGGTGTATCTGAAAAACTACGTGTTTGTTTGTTATAAATGACCATTATACGCACACCACCAAGATGAATGTTGCTTTATAAAGTTCTGCTTTTGATCAGAGAGTACCAATTATATCTCATGAATAAAGATATGTCAATTCAGAATCTCGTATAATGTTTGGTTCTGCCTTTGCCTTTTTCCTTTGCAAATTCATATGCCAGCTCAGGCACACGAAGCACTCTATCTTCATACCCATCTAGTTGTTCTGGATTGTTATGATATTTGTAAAGGTTCATAAGTTGAAGTACTCCTTGTACCTGCGCCACCGAGATGGTTGTTTCATTATCACTGGTTCTGCTTCTGGCCAGCGATCACCAATGACAAATCTTGCATGCCAATATGCCATCTCAGGATCTTGCTTGATTACTGGTTCTGCTTCTGGCCAGCGATCACCAATCACACCCAGTGCATAACGATATGCCCAAGATGGATCTTGCATTATGGCTGGTTCTGCTTCTGGTACTCGCTTGCCCTTTTCTTTTGCAAGATCATATGCCAGCTCAGGTACACGAAACGCTCTTTTTTCATACCCATCCAGTTGTTCTGGGTTGCTATGGTATTTATATAGGTTCATTATATGCCTGCCAAAAAGTCTATTACGCTCTGAGGCCATGGAAAAGTCTTCACATCTTCTACTGAAAATGCACTTCCTGTTCTATTGGCTTCTGCTATCAAACTCTGTCTCTCACTCCCATCCCATAGTCTATCACCAAATGAATGCAGAACAGCGCTTGTTCCAGCAGTACCTCTCAGACACTGTACAAGATTGTTTCCATCCACTGCGAAAAACTCAATTCTTTCATTATTTATCCAAGCTGCTTGTGGAACAAGAGGTGCGTTATTGAATCTATTCAAAAACGTTAAATCGTTGTTGAACAGAGGGAGGACCTCCGTGACTGGAATAACAGTGTCCTCTGGACTGATATCCGCAGTAATCAAAACTGAGTTGCTTGCGTTTTTTCTATAATAATGTGTATTACCAAGTGTATCTACAAATACTCTATAACTATATCCTGCCATTACGGTACATTCCTATTCACTACTATGCTGAGCGATTCATTGAATGCCAGAGGCAATACCTCACTCGCTAGATTTTCATTTACTATTGGATTGACTAGAGGTCCCGCATCGATGTATGAGAACAACTGTATTATTGACCCGGCATCAGGTGCTACCACAAAGAATATCTCTCCATCTACAAAGAAGTAATCTACATTCCGTGTTTTCAATTGTCCATCTACTACCACCTCCAAGAACACATCTGGTATGCTTGTGGTGACTGGGAAACTGTTGCTTCCATCAGCAACAGTTTCTTGTGCTGGACTTGGATCAAACATTGATGCTGTTAAATTATTAACACCGGGTGTCAATGAAAAGTCTGTTCCACTACCTGATGTTTCTTGTGTGCCATCAATCTCATTCGGTGTCAACTCTTCTGCAAGTTCCGCTTCAAAGCCTGGGCTTTTTACAGTAAACTCAGTCACTGCACCACTACCATCAACTAAGTTCACTGTTATAACAGCTCTATTTGTCAACGTTATGGTATCACCAACCACATACTCTTGTCCCCCTGTGAACACACCATTACCAGACTCACCGTCGTAATTGTCTTGTGTTTGGTCTGTTTTTAGAATAAGAATAGGAGACCCTTCCATATTGGTTATAAGTGGTTCTGTTGACCCATCCCATGGATCAACATCCCAGTTCAAGAAGTCCCATGGCACAGTTCCAGCCAATGAGAATCCATCAAGATTGACACCTTCAAAGAAACACCTTAACTCTTGATTTATTTGCTGGTTGATTGAAGACACAGCTTCTAGTTCATCTTGTGTGACAGGTGTACTACCAGTAAAGAAATCGCTGTACTCACTTGAAGATATAGACGGTATTGCGTCTTTGTTTCTTGCCAGTGATGCAGCCAGTCGGCCTGCGGCTCCAAGTCTTATACTGATAGGCGATCCGCCGTCAGATAATTCAGTGTATCCGTTGAATCCTAGTATGCTTTTCGCTATTCTTATCTCGACAATAGACAATGAACAGCGGAATCTATCATGCCACATCTTCATCTTGCTTTGGAACAACACCTCACTCACTGTGGCATCAAGATCTTCTCTATCAGGCGTCTTTACTGTGATAAACTGACGTACTTGTGTGTGATAAGGTATTGCTTCTTGTACATACTGGTTGATACTCTCAGTTGGTTCATTCACGAAAAAAGGTTCATCAGTAATGGTTTGCTTGCCTTGTATGACAGCAACAAATGACGTCTTGAAAGCCCAATCAACAGTATCCTGTTCGCTGAAAACGTAATTCAACATAGCAAAAAACAATTTGTTTTTCATCTCTGAAGTTAATACATTATCTTTCAGTGCAGCTATCAGTTCTCTTAACTCAATTGATACAGCTAATGAGAACGATTGAGTGTATATCCTGCTCTTCAGTGATAATCTGGACTTTTCTCGATATATGAGTTTGAAGCCATTGTTTTCACTGTCAAACACATATAAGCTGCGGCGTGTTCCCATAACAAGTACCACTTCACCATTGTGTGCATCAGTAATGGTTGAAAGTTCAGCAACGTTGTTTACTCTTCTTGATGGTGCAGAGTTATCACGATTGAAACCTTCTTCCCACCAATCTACCCATTCCCATAGAGTTTCTGTGTTATATCCATCATTCCAGTTCTCATTCAAGTCTCTGGTCAGTATAGGCGATATCAGCGTGTTAACAGTATCCACAAACACTCTTCTTGCTGCGAACATATTCACAAACATTGTTTGTCTTGGTCTTATAGAAACACCATAGCGATTTACAGAGTTCAAGTCTGTGGCTGGAACTAACAGATAACCTGTGTCTGAGTCATCATCTGAAATCAATGCATCAACATAGTTATTGAACAGTTTGCTGCTGTCACTAAATGATTCATCACCGCTAAGAGGAACTCTGCGTGTAATACCAGCAAGGCTATCAGTTATTCTGTCCCAATAATATTGGTTTGGTGAATATCTCAAGTCATCTTCACGTGCCAATTCCCATTCAACATGAACATTATTATTTTCTGATTCTTTTCTATAGTTGATCTGTAAAATATTGTCACTGTCATCAAATATTCTGTCACCTGTGGAAATAACAAAAGCACCTTGATTCACAGGTGAGAACCAACGATATCCTTGTCCCGTTGGATTTCTTATCAGATTGGCCACTGAAGACACACTCAATGTTCTTCCTGGTAGCGCAGGTATTGATGTCAAGCCTTTTACCCAGAAATAATAGAATGTTTGTAGCTCATTGGTAACTGGATTTATCTCTTGTGTTTGAACGAAGTCTGTGAGATTCTTTGGTTCTCCTTCTCCTGTGTAATCTTCTGGTGATTCTGTGCTTCTTACCCACTCATACACGTCAATCTCAGACCCTGGAACTAATCTGCCCCAGTTGTCTCTGCGATAACGATTAGTTCCTTGTTCATAAAGATAATAAGCAGCAGTGCTTTGATCCCACCATGTTTGCCCCACGTTGGTTCTGTCAAACACCTTATCACTGACCAACCTCGGTTCGCTTGAGTTGGTGTATCTGGCTGGGTCGCTAATGGTTTGGTATGTCAAATTAACACCAGCGGCACCAGGTATCAATCCTTTGTATGGATCAAAAACAGGTAGTCTTGCTATCACATCTTGTGTAACTGAATCATACACAAATGAATTAACAAATAGCTCTGTGTTCACCAAGTCTTGTTGGCTTCGGTGTGTCTGCCTTTCAATAATGTCTCTTACTTCCCAACCTGAGGCATGTTGATCTATCCAAACATACTCAACTTGTTCTTCACCTTCAAGTGCAAACAGTGGGTTCTGTTGTAGATCACCACTACCAAGCTCTTCATCATCAAATTGCACAAAATCAGAATAACGAAGACTATAAAGTACTTGCACTGGTATGTTTGTTATTTCACCAAATGTATTATCTTCTATAGGCTCTCCATTTTGTGATAACACATAGAACCAGTCACCACCAAATGTATCAATCAACGTATACTTGTATTCTTGTCCTTGTATTACAACACTATTAACCAACAGCCTATCATTATCATCTTGGAATATTCTATTAGAAAAAATACACAACCCAGGTTCTTGATTTGGCACTTGACCAAGCAAACGAGTTTCTGGTAGTGATCCTCTTGTGAACACTACTGATACACCAATATCTCTATCCCATGTCTGTGGTGTTGATTCCACATTGATTGATTCTGGTATTATTTCAAACCCAGTACCACTTCCAATATCAACACTCTCTTGTGGAATCGCCTCTAGATTTACTGGTTGACCAGACTCTGTTATCACAAACATTTCAACAACACCGTCTATTATTCTAGTCACTGAAACTTTGGCTCCGTTTGCTAGAGTAATAGTGGGCTTATCGACATTATCCTCAGAGTAGAAAAGCTGAAAACCAGTACCACTTGACTGTTCTCCATTTACATCTTCCACTAGATCTTGGATAAGTGTACCAATGGTGTTGGGTACAGTTGAAACACGCTCTACAGTGAATTCAGTTATAACCCCTGATCCATCTACGTTGTCAACTCTTACTTGGGTTCCTGTCTCCAATGTAATTAGATCGCCAACCTCATAATCAGCACCACCGATGAACCCAAAGTCACCTTGTGTTTGTGACAATTTCATTATAGCTACGTGGTTTTCGCCACCAGAAAATCTACCACTATATTCGTTGTGTGATTCACTTACTATCAACTTACCTAATGATGAACCACTTATTACCAGTTCATTGTTGAAGCGGCTGCTTATCTGCACTCTGCCTAAATCACTCACTGATGCAGACACCTTGCTTATGTTCTGTGCATTTATTGCATCAACTATATTTGTTGCAGTACTTCCTTTACCAAATGACACTCCAATCCCATTTATAGTAACTGAGTCATCTTGGTTGAGCCTCACTGAAACTCTGTGTTCTCCAAACCAGTTTATTCCTGTTTCTTGAATCCACTCTCTCTGAGAGTCGAGGTCTTGTGCAGAAATCTCAATTGTGGCTTGTCTTGTGCTTTGGAATAACAGTCTATCATCAACCACAAACACACTAATACCATTAATATCTGAAGCCGCTTCTGTGATGAGGTTTCCTATGTCTTCCAAGGATCTCGCAGTCTGTGGTGTGAAGCTCACAGTAACACCACTGAAGTCAATATTGTATGAACGACTCAGTATGTTTTCACCAGGCACCCTTATCGTAGCTTCTGTTTCTGGTAAGTAGTTACTACCACCAGATAGCACTACTGGGTCTACCACTCTACCGTTTGAAACAGAAAATTCAATAACTGCACCTGTACCAACAAAATCAAACTCTGGTTGTTCTAACTCTATTAGACTTGGTTGCGTGTATCCACGGCCAGGACCAATAACACGAACGTCACTGACTTGTCCTGTGTTATCAACTCGCACTCCCAGTCTTGCGGGTGTTGGCGCGCCAGAAGGTATTGGTGCATCAAAATCAAAAGATCTTGCAACTGCATACCCGAAGCCTGTGTCCACCACGCTGACTTCACTAACTCTTGAGAATGCTTTACCATCAGCGGCTCTTGTCGCTTCACTTGATATTCTCAATCTTCCACCTTGGCCACTCACCCCAGGAATATCTACATCAAATGTTTGTGAAGTGAAGTATCCACGACCACGACTTGTTGCTGTCGCAGAAGTAACTTGTCCGTTGCTGTTGATATTGACACGAATAACTGCACTTGCGCTTGTCAAATCAACTGGTATCTGATCATCAATAGAGTGTGTGCCAGAAGCATATCCTGATCCACCTCGACCTATAACAACAGCACCACTGGTTATTCTGTTGTTACTAACATAAAGCAAGATTCTTGCACCAGAACCACCAGCAACTTGTAAATTGTCTATAGCAATAATACCATTACGTCTCAGATCATCAGTTATATAGCCAAAGTTATTTGATTCACCAACAGAGACACTTGATATCGTATTCTGAGGTACCCGTTGTGCTAACTGACCTGCAAAGCTTGTTGACACTGCTGCATTATTTGGGTTGAACTGACTACTGACTGTATTGGAATACCCTTGCCCTGGTAAGTTAACAAAACCATCTGTGATCACATGGTTTGTGACTGTTAATATTATTTCACCACCAAGTCCATTTATATCGCTTATAGTGATAGTGCCACTACCAGTGCCATTGTCAGCCAGATAACCTCTGCCACCACTTGTAATAGTGACGGTATCTAATGATCGTATACTACCTATTTGTATAGTGCTTCTTTCATTGATCCCTTCGGCAGTTATGTCTATCTCTGTGAAAATTGGTTCTATTTTGAGATTGACGGTTATGTTGGCTGTTTCAGCCACTGCCACACCAACACTTACATTTGCGGAAACTAGACTTGACGGTGATGGAACGTTATCAAGTAGTGCATTTTCTCTTGTACCACTATAGTTAATACCCGGATTAATAACTCTAACTGATTCAATCGTGGTATCGCTAGATGGTGTTATTTCTATTAGTCCGTTTGACCCTCTCGGTACAGAAATAGTTCTTGTTTGTGTGTATCCAACACCAGGGTTCACAATATTGGCACCAGTTATGTTACCAGAAGCGTTTGTATTGATACCAATTGTTGCTGGCTGAGAACTTGCACCTGGAACTTCAATAACTTGTTCAAACGGAACGCCATATCCACTCCCTGGAGACAAATCATCCACTGTATCAATTTGTCCACTGACTGTTGTAAACTGCAACGTAGCACCACTACCATCACCACTTGGTGATAAGTTAGATGAAGTAATGCGCAGCGTGGTTTGATCATCTGATGGGTCTATCCCTTCTCCGCTCGTGACCAACTCTGGATTAGACAATGTACCATTTTGATTTACAGTAACTGTTACTTCGCCATCTTGATTCTCTGGTAAGTCTGTGTTGAATAGTATGGTACCATATACTGATTGGACCTCTACAAAATTAAAGGTATCTACGTCCTGTACTGTATATACATTCCATCTATTGGCTGCATTCTTTGCAATGTGTATGGTATCACCCAACTCTGGTGGGTTTGGTGAGTCCCACAATTCACCAAGTTGCTCATCTGAGAATATGCTATAATCTACATCATCTATGTGCACATAACCAGCGTTTGGTGTGTTATACAGTTGCTCTTGTTTCAATGGCCATAGTGTATCTGATGGAATACACGCAGTAGTACTTGGCTTTGTAACCCACCTTGTGTTGTCATCTACATCAATCTTTATTACGTCTGTTCTTGGTTCATCTTCAACAACATCAAACTGAATGATCGCTATTGCTCTATCTGAGCTTGGTTCTAACTCAGTGCTACCAATAAAAACCCTTGGAGTCAAAGAGTAGCCAGAACCTGGGTCAGTAATTTCTATTCTTTTAATCTTGTTGTCATCCCCAAGGATCGCAACAGCTTTAGCAACTGTTTTTTCACTTGTGTCTGTGACTGGAGCTTTTGTGTCTTCTGGGTGAGGCTGTATAATTATTTCAGGTGGCTCACTCCATACTTGGTTTGATTCTATCAAGTTAATTGAAACAACCTTGGCTGTACCAACTTTTATCACTTCTTCTATGGGTATGTTTCTAATCAAGATAGTGAAATCATTTCCTGCTGATGCATTCAGCACACTATCAACACCTTCAAGTGTTTTGGGTTGTACTATGTTACCTGTCCCTTGGTTGATTACACTTGCCTTGCCCCACACTAATAGTTCTTCGTCTGTATTAACTGCAATTGAATGATTCTCACCTGCACTCACAGACTTGATACTATCAAACCCTAGTGTGGTAAATATGAGAGTCTCACCAGAAGACGTACCGAGTCCAGTCTTACCAAACTCGTTAGAACCTGCTGCCCAAACACTGAAATCAGTTTTCACAGCAAGTGAATGGCTCACACCAGCACTAACAGTTAGCCAATCGTTATCAGATCCAACTTGTGTTGGTTCTGAAGTGCCACTATCCCCACTATCAGTATTGAGTCCAGTTTTTCCAAACTCATTGTTACCCCAGACCCACAGTGTATTATCAGTCTTTATTGCAAATGCATGACTGTTTTCTGCGATACCACTAACCACAAACTCCCAATCTGTGTCTGAACCTATTTGCACGGGGGCATTTGTATCCACTGCGATATCATTGCCAGCTTGACCTTGGTCATTCCCACCCCAACCGTACAACTCTCCGTTTGTTTTTACTGCGTTGGTAGAAACACCACCTGCGCTGGCAACTTTCCAATCACTGTCTGTACCAACTTGTATTGGTTCTAGTTCATCATCAAATGTTGTTATACCAAGTTGTCCGCGTTGGTTTCTTCCCCACGCCCAAAGTGTTCCGTCATTCTTGATTGCAACAGAATGATCTCTACCAGCGCTGACCAATGCCCAATCCGAATCGGTACCTATTTGTGTTGGCGTCTGAGTTTCACCAGAATTAGTATCAAGGCCTGTTTTTCCAAACTCGTTACTACCCCATGTCCACAATGTTCCATCTGTTGCGATTGCAAGTGAGTGGTTCTTTCCTGTGCTAACAAATCCCCACTCAGAATCAGGTGTCACAATTGATGATTCTTGTTCTGCCACACCTTCATCAAAACCTAAACCAGTTCTGAAATCTGCATTTGAACCAAATGATGATAAGTTTCTAACTGGTTCTATTTCTCTGGTTATTGATATTGTCTCACCACGACTGGATGGGAATGAGAGTTCAACCAACTGTGTGTTGGCTCTTATCTCGTCTGATCGTAGCAAAAATTCTGTTGTTATATCTTCACAAACTGCGCCATACTCTCCGACTTTGAGTGCCCATTCATCTTTTACTTCAAACAGTACGTCATCAGTTCTGGATACAACTTTGCTTCTTTGTAACGCTGATAATGCTCCTGTTGTTCCTTTTTCTCTGATGAAGCTTTGGTAGAACAAGTATTGATTATCATCAGCAAGTTCTAGATCATTGAAATACTGTCGCTCTTGATATCCTATTAAGTGTCTGGCAACATCTTCCAGTTGTGGATTGTCCACACTTTTCTCTGTGTTATGATAGTTTCTAACACTGTTTACCAGATTCTCAAAGTTTGGAACCAAGCCATCTTGGGTGATCAAATAACCACCAGCCTCAAGTTTTCCAGTCCAACCAAGTGTTCTAATACCATTCAGCAATAATCTTTCTTGTCTAATGCCAAATACCGGATCATTGATTGTGTCGTCAAACTTTGTTACATTATCAACTGAAACAATACTCTCTGTTTCAGTGGTATTAACTCTGAATGAGAATATCCCTTGACCTTCCAATAGTGGAGTACAAATAACAGTTCTACCATCTCTTTGTATTCTTACACTATTTGGATCAATTGCTACACCATTCTGATCAAGAATGCTGAAAGATCCGTTAACAATCTTTTCTATGTTGCTTGGGTATCCTTCTTTTGTTGTCAGCGTTACTTTGGATGCAGAAGGTGAAAGAGTTATTACACTATCAGCTTCCCATTGTGTTGATACCCAGAATAAAAATTCTTTGGCTGATTCAAACCAGTTTCTTACTTTTCCGCTGACTGCATCATACTCATCAAACTCAAATCCTTGTGACTCAAGATAGTCACCATAGCTCACAATAAAGTCAAACACACTTTGTGGATCTGGTAGAACCGTACCATACTCAACTTCCACGGTCTCAGACACACCTTGAGGCTTGTAAACAACAGTTACACCACCTACTGTAGGAAGTTCTGGTAGCTTTCTCCATTCTTCTGGATCAAATCTTGTGCTTTGTGTAGTCTCTAGTGCTTGATAGAAAGAGCTATTCAGTTTTACTATGCTACCTTTGGTGAAAGTCTTGCTTGATTCCCATATTGAAAATTGTGCAGGTGTCCCTCCAACCGTTACGGATTTATCCTGTATTGAACTTTTTCTTGGATTTATGGTAAAGCTTTCAGCCACTGAGTCATAGCCAAATACTTGATATCTACCATCTGGTAGTGCTCTTACAAGCACACCACCATAAAAGTACTCTCTAATAGGTTTTGATGTGTATATGTCTACATTGATATTCTCTGAAGGTATCAACAAATTAGTAGCAGTAGATGAAGTATTGATTCCGCTTGCAAACACTCTCAGTGTTTCTTGGTTTGTGAAGCCAGAAACTTTGTGTGCCAGTTTTGCATCAACATTGCGTACCAAATTCCCGAAGTCAGATTCAATGTCCACACTAAGTGAACGTAGTCTTGAAGTCACAAAAACTTGATAACCAGTTTGTGACACTTTCTGACCATTGCTTGTTTCACCATCGACCAACAGCCCTTGGTTGCCTACACGCTTGAATACGCCATTCTCATCACTTACTACTTGTTGTGGGTCAATGCTCAATCTAACAAAGTGTTCTGGGTCCCAGAAGTTCTCAGCGAATGCTGCTGGTCGTGACAAATATTTTGCATGGGACATATGATATGGATAAGTTTCACTCACTGTCCACACATGCTCCACAGGACCAATATCACCATATTTCCATGGTGCTGAAATTTGTTGCTGAGTTGGCTGTGGACCGCTGTACCCTATGCACTCTAGTGGTGTTGATTTTAGTGCACCTGTAACATCAACAGGTAGATGATCTGCCACCAAACCTGGTCTTGCAAATCGTGTGTCAATACCTGCTCTGTTTCCACTTTTTATTTCACCAGCTTCAATGTCTTCCCACATTGGATGTGTATCTGGCCATGGGCCAGGGCCGTATTCATCTTCCCACCATATTGGTTCCTCTGAGAAACCCAACATTTCCCATGGTGTTATGTGAGGCGTTTGTGTATCATAAAATGAATCAAATAAGCTTCTCCAAGAGCCCTGAAGCACAAACCCACCAAAGTCTAATCCACTATAGTTCCATGTCCATTCGTCGCTGATGTCAAAAAATTCATTTGTTCTGAAGTCAGCTTCGTTATATGTAGCCCACTTGTAAAACACTGGCTTACTGAGCTTCAACCATTCTTCTCTGCTCCATCTTGTAGTGCGGAAGAATCCAGGTTTAGCTGTTTCAGTTCTCAGAGGTATATCGTAGTCTACTCTGAACTTGTTTATTATTCCGTTATATATTCTCTTTTCAAACTCTAATAGAACATCATCAGTATAGTCACCAAATACTGGTATTCTGCTACCGTCATGACCTACTATTACTTCAGTTGGTGTTGGATATGTTTCATCTAGTTCAATACGTGGAACAAACACTGGATATATACCAACCTTGCTTGGTGTTGCTGGAACATGTGCTGGACTAAATTCTTCATACAATCTAAACACCACAGTGTCATTAGCTGTCAGTGGTTTGTGCACAGTGACATCAATCACACTGTCGCTGTTTGTTATTGTGTAGTCCCGATCAATGACCAGCAGTTCATCATTGAGGTACACATACATCACATTGTTCTTTTGTGTTAGATCTATGAACTCAGTCAGTGTGAACTCTCCGTTTGCGCTTGACAGTGCTTCTTCTTTGTATAGATTACTCCATGCCAACATATTTGTGTTGGCAAATGCATTTGTAAACTCTCTGGACTTTGTTATTCTTTTTATTACTTCATCCACCCAAAGTGTAACAGGAATTTGATCTCCGATATTGAAAGGTGTGAAACCTTCGTTGATCAACATCTTGGTGAACTTGACGATCTTGTTCTTGTATCTTGTATACTCCCTTGATGAAAAATCAATACTCTTTAGAATATCTAAATCATCATCTGATGCCATCAACATACCTTTTAGCAGAGGTGCTCGTGTTTGTAAGATATGTTGGCCAAATCCAGGCTCTTTTTCTGTGTCTCTGAAATTGTTTGAAGTACCGAAAGAGTCGCCTTCAAATCCATCTTGTCTTTGAATAGAAGAAATAAAGTGTCTGCTGAAATCGTTCCAAGTACCACTGAGTATATCTTGGTTCTGTGGGTTGTTTTGTAGAGCCGCGGGTATCTCAAAGAATGCACTTGCATCGTCGGGTATGGTGTCATGAGTGTAAGTGAATGTTTCAACTATGCTATTGCTACTTGGCTCAGTATTCAACACAACAGAATTATCTGCACTGTCATAGTTGAAATCAGACTGTGCAAGTGTAATCCCATCAACAATCACTTCAACATCTTGATCCTCGGGTGAGACACTAAGCGCGAAAGTGTTTGTTTCGCCATCAGCCAAGTATCGCTCTACCACTCGCTGTTTGTATGCTTCAGATGCAGACTTCCAATTTGTACTCAATTCAAAGCCATCGTCAGTAAACTCTTTGAAGAAGTAATATCCGTTTATATCTCGTACAGAACCACCATTTACTCGGAAATTGTATCTTTCAGTTTCAGTGTTGTTTTCAAACACAATATCATTTACTTCACCAAATCCTGTTGTAATAACAGGCAGACCAAGTACTGGATCTCTAGGTAAGCTGGTATCAGTTCTATATGAGAAAATCTTGTTTCCTCTGAAATTGCTATTTGGGTACTCAGACAAATCACCCAACTCTACACCTTTGTAGTCATAAAGATTGAATCTTGGTGCAATATTAGTCTCAGTGATTGCTTTGTTATCAAATATGTTTTTTACAAAAACTATGTTATCATTGGGTTCTGGTGCTGAATCAAACACAACTGTGGTTGGTGCAGTTTCACTGTAGATTACTTGATATGTATCTGGATCTACTACTAAATCATTTATCAAAATTTCTCTGAGTTCATCAGGTTTCAACACTTGATTCAGTGTGAAACTAGTTTGAGATGCATTACCTGTTTTTTCTTGTATGATAGTTGTTGATGCATACAACTCAAGATTCCTTTTGAACTCCAATATTGGTCTTAGACCTCTGTTATTAATCACTTCTTGGAAATCCAGTGATGGATCAGCTTCTATCATGGCGTTTATAGCATCTATATGCACCCACCTGTTAGAAATTGACCACGCATTTGGATTTTTACTTGTTCTTTCAGTAGTTATATAATCAGGCGAATCACTAACTTGCGCAGGTATAATGGTTGGTCTTGGTAGTCTGCTATCCGCACCAAATCCCACTTGTAAGTTGACTATTCTTTCAAGGTAGTGAGGTTCAGTATAAGAGCTACTATCTGGAAACACAACCAACATGCCGTTGGTAAAAACAATATCACTTGGTGTGGCATTTTGTATATCGTTTGTATTAGTTACCTCACCTGATAAAATATCTTCAACATCACTGTCTGATACATTTTCTATTACAATTGGCTTTGGTTCTGGAACTAAATCGATGGCTCTGCCTACTCCTTCAACAAATAATGGCTCATTGTAAGAAGATGAATCCACAAACTTAACTCTGATTCCACTAGTGAACTCAAAGTTATCAAGAGAATTATTAACTTGATCTGTGTTAAAGTTTTTGCTACCTATTATCAATGATTCAATTTGGGAATCATCAATTCCTGGGATATTCAATACTGGTTCTGCGTTTCCAATCCAAATATAATTCTGATAGTTGATGAACTTATCAACGTCAATTGGAGGAGAGAAGCTGTAATAAGATTCTGAGAACAGACGATCATGGTTATCAACATTGCCACCATTGAACTTCAAGTAATTAACAAAGTCTTGGTAAAAAAGCTGATTTGTGTCTTCTACGTCCAAGTCTTTGGAGAAAGACATTGGTTCTAACTGATAAGCTGATCTTTCAAAGTTTGGCGCACTGATGTGCTTGTCTTTTTCTACATCATATACTGAGCCACTTTTTCTACCAACAAACCCTTGTAGCTTCTCAATGTTTCTTTCTGAGAACAGTTGTTCAACTGTTGCGTCAAAAAACTCTTTTTGGGTTGGTGTTTGTAATACAATTGGTAGTTTCTTAAAAATCTTATCTTTCATTTGTTACCTTATTCTGAGGTTAGATTCTGTTAAATTACGAACAACTTCAACATCTGCTACGGTTGCTGTACTAAAGAATATTTCATTTGCTTCGCTTTTCACTTGGAACAAGTTACCGAATGCTGAGTCTGCTTTCTGTGGTACTATCACCACTGTTGAAATCAAATTAGCCAATCTCTGGTGTATAAACGCAGACAATTCTGTGTAATAAAAATTCTCACCGAAATCCCAGTTACTGAGGTCAAAATAGTCATCAATTGCTTCTACCACTCTGCTCTTTATCTCACTGTCTGGAATCGTAGTGGTTGGTAGCTTAACAACCTTAAATCTGGCTTGTAGTTCTGGTTCTGCACCTTCACCAAACATCAGTTTGAATACACCAGGTTTGAATATGATCTGATCACTTATCATTTTGAACTGATTCAATTCGCTGAACTCAGTTCTTAGTTCTTCAGTAGTTGGTGCTGATGGCAATTGCTCTATTGGCAATCCGCTTTCTCTCCAACGTACTACATCTCTAAAGTATGATAGAGTAATCAAATATGTGTCTATAACATTACTTATACTTGGGTCGATTCGGTTACTAATGGGTGCAAAGTGCTCCCACTTGAAATACAGTGGATTCTTTTCAAGCAGTTTGTTTTGTGTAAAGCTTCTGCCGATCTTGAATATGTAGTCGTCTGATAGATTAGCCACAACAGAAAGTCCATCTGTGGATCTATCAAGAACATAAAACAAGTTATCACATCTGGTGAAAATCACCAAGCCAGTGAACGCTTGCGTTCTTGCGAATCTGTCTGTTCCAGTAACCACAGGTGCATCATTTATTGCATCGACCACCGCAGAAACACTACAATCAGTTATCAAAAAGTCTACTTCGGATATTCTGTTATTTGCTATAGCCCACTCTGATCCAACTAACGACACTTGTCCAGACGCATTGTTTACTGTTATCGTTTTTGCTTCCCATAGTTTGAAATATTCATACCCATCAAAGTCAGTGAAACGCTTGAAATACACATTTTGTGAATCTTGATCAAAGTTATTGATCACTTGGTTTAGCAATAGCGGATTATCTGGAACTCCATCACTGTCACTGTCTGGGCTTTTGACAATAACTTTTCTTGGATCTCGATAACCATCTTCGTACATCAACAGCGACTGTATGTTCATCTTTACATCACTTCCAATGGTGTCAACATTACCATTTGGCGGATTGAACCTTGTGTTGATAGGTAGCAACTGGATTGTGTCTCTTAGTGCTCTACCTCTTTTTACATCAACAATAGAAAAACTTGAGTCAGTGAAGAATCTTGCTTGTTCTTTGCTTTCAAAAATAAATCTTTTTCCTCTTGTTATAAATTGCCATGTGTTATCACCCGGGCTATATGCAGCATATAGCAGCCAATCACTGGTATCTTCAAACGGATCTTGTAACGTTGGCAATGGTTCTACTATCTCCCATGCATCAGAAGTGGGATCATAACTGAGTGCAAAGTCTTCGTTATTGTTTATTTTTCCAATCACACTGTTTATTTCTGACTGATTTAGTGTTCTTCTGAATGCTGGTATATATTGCTGTATACCCCAACCATCAGGTATTTCGCCACTCAGTTCTACTGGGCCAAACTCAGTTTTTGACTGTGGATTCTGAGGTATACCATCATTTGTCAAGGATTTCACAGTGACCCATTTGAATTCGTTAGTGTTCAGTGGATTCGCAAACTGTAGTTTTGCACCAGGTCTAATAGGAATGGTTTTACCAGATAAGTCAACAGCGTCCGCGTCTGGTCTTTGACCATTGTTGATAAATCCACTAATACCATTCGTATTTCGTGGTTGTGTCCACCACACATTGTTGTTTATTACAGTGTCAAGGTCACTTGGGTTTTCATTAACAAACTCATCGTAGTAATCACTATAGAAGAAGTTTTCCAAGAACTGGTTTTTTATTGCTTCGTTCACATTGACATTTGCAATATTCGTCGGTGTTATATCTCCACTGACTTTGAATAGTGCTGGTTCGTCATCAGAATAAAGTGCGCCATCTTCACCAAGTACCAATGTATTGTTGTTGAAACCAGTTGGGTCATTTACATCTATATATCTGCTATGACCCGCATGGGTTCTATTCACAGATTTTATTTTTACAATGTTATTACCTCTGGTCAGCGGAAATACATTATAGTCTTGTCCGTTGACCATTCTGTTCTGAGTATAAAATACCTGAGGCGCACGCTGCTTTATTTGTTCTAGGGATTCTGTTCTCGCAGCATTACCAACAGTTTGTTCCAAGCTAAAGAACATCTGCAACTGATATCGCTGACCATCTTTTCCAATATATGGAATAGTAATCTGGAAGTTCTGTATATCCTCTGGGCGGAATATAATGTTTCTGTTTGCACTACTTCTTACCCATGTTCTAAAGATACCGGTTGGTGTATTACCAAAGTTACCATCAGAAAACTTCAGAGTGATCTGATCATTATTTCTTGGAAGTACAGAATATATATTTCGTTGGTTTGCTGAAATGCTGTTGAATATTGTATTGTTACCAACCAAGCTTGGAACCTTTGTCCATTGTGAAACAACAGAACCATCTTGATTTATTTCTTGTAGATACACATCTGTTTCATTTATGTTATCTATACCTATGTCAAATGTTCTGTTTCTGATTGGTGTCTGAAATAAGCTATCAACACTCTCTAGTATACCCTGTTTAAACAACAAGAAGAAACCAGTGTTTGGTGATCCTAGTCCACTACCATCGTTGCGGTGTATCAAATGAAAACTGTTATCTGGGTTTGGTGGTCGCTCAAAGAAAAACTCACCATCATTGAAGTCAGCGTTTACAATGTCAATAGGGAAGGTTTCGCCGCTTTTAGAAACACTGATATTGTATGTGATTTGTGTACCAATTGTACTATTGAACTGATACAAGTCCGTTGGTATAGTGCCGACAGTACCACTCTTGAGCGGTCTTCCAAATGGATTCGTATCAGTGAACGCTGCATTCAACACAGTAATAAACTGTTCAAAGCTGTCTGGGTTGTTTGGATCATCCCAAAATATAGTTGTACCTTGCAGTTCCCTACCAACACTATCTGTGACTTCTTGATTTGTTCTAACCCCACTCAATTTGAACAATCCACTGGCTGCTATGTTTCTTCTTGGTGTATAAGAAAGCATTCGTGCCAAGCGTATTATACTTTCTCTTCTTTCTGCGGTGTCCAAGAAGTTTTCACGACTGTTCAGGTCAACTCTGAAAGCCAGACTAGTACCCAAATAACTCAGCAATTCAATGATTGCTATGAATTCTGAAGATTCAATATAATCATTAAAGGACTCAGGGAGGTTAGTTCTGATATAGTCAATTAGTGCATCTCTGATGCTATCAAAGTCATATGCTCTAAAATCAACATCTCTGAAACTTTTGTAAATTGCTTGCCAATCGCTGCTTGCAAATAAATTAGATTGTCTTACGCTTGATCCCATTTCTTTTATGTCCTTTTATAGTTCTGTTGATGCTTCACCAGTAGTTGAGCAGAAATACCACTATATCAGTAAGTATTTAGTCCTTTTTTGCTAAATAGATTTAATGAAACAGACAATACGACAAACATTTCGCATCTATCCAACTAAAGAACAAGAAGCCACTCTTGTTCAGTGGCTAGGATGTGGTCGTTTCATCTGGA
>SL_7KL_010_BRINEDRAFT_10000563_pt1 | contig 17627 bp, 11 predicted proteins | sample SodLak_010_BRINE_FD_10663 | JGI IMG/M metagenome (IMG submission 10663)
GCCGGGACCGGCTGCGACGGTCGTAGGTGCTGCGTTGGCGCCGCGACGCGCTGGTGGCGTAGGTGGTGAAGGTCAGCCGGGTCTCGATGGTGCCCCGCTCGACGACCAGACGCAGGAGCCCCTGACGCACCAGCTGGGTCAGCAACTCGAACCGGTTGGCTGCCAGGCGCCGCGCCACGGCATCGAGGATCTGTTGGACGCCGTCCTCGTCGAGGGTGCCGCTGGGCAGGCTCGGCGTGTCCTCCCCCTCGACGGTGACCGCCTCGGCGAGCTGCTCGGACTCCTCCGTGCTCAGGTCGCTGCCGACGTGGACACGGGTCTCCTCCTCGTCGTCGTCGTCCTCCCCCGCGGGGAGCACCTGAGCGAGGAACTGCAGCAGCTGCGCGCCGTCGATGTCGTCCTGGGTCTCGTTGATGTAGGTGGTCAGATCCTTGCTGACCGCCGTGAGCAGCTCCGTGTAGCTCTCCATCTGCCGGATGTTGGAGGACACCAGCGCATCGAACACGTCGACGATGAGCTTGGTCGTGAACTCCGGGAAGCCGATCTCGTCCAGTCGTGCCGCCTCGTCGACGGCCACTCCGATGCCGTTGGACATCCCCTCTCCTCTCCCAAGGACCGGGCCATCACACACCTGCCGGTGCGGACGATGCCGGGCTGGCCATCACGCTACGTAACTGACGCTACGCGTCAAGAGGCCCGTCACGCACTGCGTGGTCCAGGTGTCGACCCTCACCAGCATGGCCGCCGGCGTGACCGCGTCGGCGTGACCACGCTCCCGCGCGGTTCAGACCAGGTCGCGGGGGATCTCGAAGCGCCACTGGCGCGCGGCGACCCGCACATCCGACTCGTAGGCGTCGAGGGCGTTGGTCACGTGGAAGGTCGTCGCGTCAGCGGTCATCGTCGAGGTGGCGACCACCCGCACCCGCCAGTCACCGCGGGAGACCTCGGAGGTCCGCTCCGCCACCACCTCGGCGGACAGCGGCGCGCCCTCCACGATGGAGAAGGCCCGCTCCCAGTGCTCGGTGAGCTCGAGGCCGTCGGGCAGGCGGACCTGCTGCTCATCGAACCAGGCCCGTAGCGTGGAGCGGCCCGACACCCAGTCGTGCACGACCTGCCGCTCACCGCCGCGGGTCGGCTCGTCCGGCCCGTAGCCGTTGCCGAGCACGAACCGCGGGAGCTCCTCCTCGCCGGGCTGCAGGGTGCGCAGGGGCAGGGCGAGGATGCAGCCCTCGTCGGGGTAGAGGCTGAGCGTCACCGCCTCCGGCGAGGGCCACGCCCACGGCCAGTAGGTGGGCGAGACCGCCACCCGCAGCCGGCTGCCCTGGCTGAAGGTGTGCCCGGCGGCGCTGAGCTGGACGGTCACCTCGGTCATCTCGCCGGGAGGCATCGGCTCGGGGTGCTCGTGGCTGTCGCGGTGGGTGAGGTTGAGCAGCCCCCGGGCCACCAGCCGGGACACCCCCGCCGGGGTGATCTCCGTCAGCCGTACCGCCGCCAGCGCCAGGGGTCGGTCCACGGAGAGCGTGAGCCGCAGCTCCGGCTGTCCGAGGATCGTCAGGGGCGCCTGTAGCGGGGCGGAGTCGTAGGTGAGCGCCAGGCCGTCCTCGCGCCGCTGGTCACCCGGCAGGTCCTCCACGATGCCGGCACCCATGTAGGCACCGGCCTCGATACCGGCGGTCTGGCTGCCGACCAGGGTGTGGGAGTCGTCGGGTGAGCGGTCCGGCGAGGTACGCCCGTCGTCCAGCCACAGCCGGTGGTCGCTGCCGAGCAGCCAGCGCTGTTCGGTCACCGAGGGACTCGGCCAGCTCGGCTCGGTCGCCCACACGCCGACGCGCTCGGCCCGGGACGGGTCGTCGTCCACGGTCTCCCGCAGGAACACCCGCAGCATCGGCTCGTCCATGATCCCGGTGTCGATGCCCTTGAGCCAGTGGTCCCAGAACCGGATCATCTCGCCGATGAAGTCGATCGGTGCGCCGGGCGCGCCGTAGTCGGGGTAGACGTGGCCCCAGGGACCGATCAGACCCTTGCGCGGCCCCGAGTAGCCCTCCATGACCCTGAGCACCGCGTCGCGGTAGGCGTCGTCCCACCCACCGACCATGTAGACGGCGGCCTCCATGGCGTCGAGGTCCTCCGCCACCGAGCCGTGCTTCCAGTAGGCGTCACGGCGCTGGTGGGACAGCCAGGTCTCCACGAAGGGGGTGACATCGAGGCGTTCCAACCAGGCCTCGCGCCAGCCCTCCCCGTAGGTCGCAGGGTCCGGCGGGCGGGCCCCGGCGGAGAGCATCCGGGTGGACCACGGCAGCATCTCTGAGGCGATCACGCAGCCGCCGTGGTAGTGGACGTCGTCGGCGTAGCGGTCGTCGGTGGAGCACACGCTGACGATCGCCTTCAGCGCCGGGGGCCGCATCGCGGCGATCTGCAGGGCGTTGAACCCACCCCAGGAGATCCCCTTCATGCCGACGTTGCCGTTGCACCACGGCTGGGCGGCGAGCCACGCGATCACCTCGCAGCCGTCGTCCAACTCCTGTTGGGCGTACTCGTCGAACATCAGGCCCTCGGAGTCACCCGAGCCGCGCAGGTCGACGCGCACCATCGCGTAACCGTAGGACGCCAGCTCCGTGCCGCGCTCCCGGTCACGGATCGCGGTGGCATCGTTCTTGCGGTAGGGCAGGTACTCCAGCAGTGCCGGGACGGGGCGCTCCTCGGCGTCCACGGGCAACCAGATCCGCGCGGCGAGCCGCACGCCGTCGGACATCTCGATCCACACGTGGGTGAGCTCACGGACCTCACGGGTGGGGCGGGACGGCGCGTCGACGCCGGGGATGCCTCCTGGGTCGGTGGCCTCCGGGAGCGGGTCCGCAGCCGTCACGCGCGCGGCTCCATCACGCTGCGGCCGGCCCGACGCAGCGCCCGCACCACGATGTCCTCGCACAGCTCCGGGAAACTCACACCCTCCGCGGCCGCCGACAGCGGGAAGCTGGACCTGGGCGTCATGCCCGGCAGCGGGTTGGTCTCCAGGAACAGGAACCGCCCGTCGGGTGTGAGTCGGAAGTCCGCGCGCGAGGTGGCGTCACCGATCCCCAGCGCGTGGTGGGTCAGACCCGTCAGGCGGCGGACCTCCGCGGTCTGCTCCGGGGTGAGCTCGGCCGGGCACTCCTTGCGGCCCTCACCGGGGGTGTACTTCGCCTCGTAGGAGAAGATGTCACCCTTGCTGATCGGTTCGACCACAGCGAACACCCGGTCACCGAGCGCCGCGATCGTCAGGTCGCGGCCCGGTACGAACTCCTCGATGATGGCGTCCTGGCCCTCGGCGACCGCCAGGCGGCAGGCGTCCGGGAGACCGGCGGGGTCGGTGACCTTGGACAGGCCGATGGTGGAGCCACCGCCGCACGGCTTGACGATCCACGGCCCGGGCATGTCGAGGCCGGCGAGGTCCTCCTCGATGTGGTCGCGGCGCACCACGTGCCACGCCGGGGTGTCGATCCCGTGGGCGGCCACGACCTCCTTGCTGCGTGCCTTGTTGAAGGTCAGCTCGCACACGTCCGCCGTCGGGCCCGTGTAGATGATCCCGTGCGTGTCGAGGTAGCGCTGGGTGTTGCCCATCTCGCCCTCGTCACCGAAGGTCGTGACGAACACCAGGTCGGCTGCCTTCAGCACGGGCAGCAATCCGTGGGCGAGCACACCCTGATCCTGCTGTGCCCGCACCTTGGCCAGCATCTCGAGGTCGGGGGGCGCGGTCACGGTCGGGGAGATCGGCGCCTCCGGAACGTCCTCCTCCTCCACCTCGGCGGTGCTGAAGAGGTGATCCGGGTCCCGGTCGGTGATCAGCGGCGCCTGCGCCGAGTCGACGGCGGCGACCGCGTGGCCGACCCAGCGCAGCGCCCGAGCGATGGCTGTTCCCGTGGACAGGGACCCGAACCGCTCGGTGTTGCCGCCGCCCATCAGCACCGCGATCCGCAGCGGCGCGCCCAGGGTGGATGCGGGGTGCGGCCGCGGGATCGCCTCATCCACGGACAGCTGCTCGTCGTGTTCCTGTGGGCTGGCGGGCGTGTCGACCATCGGGGCGCTCTTCTATCGGTTCGTCGGTTGGGGTGGTGCGGGGTTGGGATGGTGCGGGGTTGGGCTGGGGCTGGCGTGGGGCGGTGCGGACCTCGTGCGGTGTCGCGGGCTGCGCCGCCTCCTGCTCGTCTTTCGACGGTAGACGCCACATCGGACGCACCGGCCCTCGCTAGCCTGTCCGCATGGACGAACGCAACGTGCTCGACGAGCCGCTCGAGAGCTGCAGTAGCGACCCCCTGACGGGGTGGTTCCGCGACGGGTCCTGCCGGACGGGGCCCGATGACCACGGCAGCCACACCATCTGCGCCGTGGTCACGGAGGCGTTCCTCGAGCACCAACGCAGCATCGGCAACGACCTCTCGACTCCACGGCCGCAGTTCCGGTTCCCGGGCCTGGTCCCCGGCGACCGGTGGTGCGTGACCGCGCCGAACTGGTTGCGCGCCCACCAGGACGGTGCCGCAGCCCCCGTCGTGCTCAGCGCGACCAACCGTCGGGTCCTCGAGCTGGTGCCGTTGGAGGTGCTGCAGCGTTACGCGGTGGACGTGCCTGACGATCCTCGCGACCTCGAGGGGTGAGCGACCCCGGTCAGGCGTGCTGGGTGCTGGTCGGTGTGGCGAGCGTGCCGCGGGTGACCGGTCCCGCGCCCCGACCCCGCCACGTGGGCCGGTCGGTGCGCGTGACCTGCTGCGCCGGGGGCCGGTCGGTGCGGCCAGCGTGCCGCGGGTGACCGGTCCCGCGCCCCGACCCCGCCACGTGGGCCGGTCGGTGCGCGTGGCGGACCGCCGGTGACCGGTCCCGCGCCCCAACCCCAACGCGTGGGCCGGTCGGTGCGAGCGGGGCGCCGCGGGGACCGGCCGGTGCGCCCAGGATGCCGCGGGGCCGGTCGGTGCGAGCGGGGCGCCGCGGGGGCCGGCCGGTGCGGCCAGCGTGCCGCGGGTGCCGGTCGGTGCGGCCAGCGTGCCGCGGGTGACCGGCCTCGCGCCCCAACCCCGCCGCGTGGGCCGGTCGGTGCGCGTGGCGGACCGCCGGTGACCACGCTGGCTCCCCAACCCCCGCCACCACAGGAGCGATAGGTGCCCCCAGCCGAACCTGGACGGCCGGGTGACGGCACGGTGCCGCAGCACGGTCGCCTGCTCATCGACGCCGCCAACGTGATGGGCAGCCGGCCGGACGGGTGGTGGCGCGACCGCGTCGGCGCGCTACAGCGGCTCATCGCGGAAATGCAGCCGCTGGCCGCCGCCCGCCCCGGGCCGGTGATCGTGGTCGTGGAGGGCTCGGCCGGCGCCGCGCTCGCGGCCGGCCGCCACGGCGATGTCGAGGTGGAGCACGCCGCACGGGGCGGGCGTGACGCCGGCGACGACCGGATCCTGGAGCTGCTGGCGATGACACGTCCGGCGCGGATGGCACCCGAGCACCCTGACGCCGTGGTCACCGCTGACCGGACGCTGATCGGACGGGCCGAGGCACAGGGGGCGACCGTGGTGCGGCCCAGCGCGCTGCTGCGTGCGCTCCACCTGCCCGACCGACCGTACGAGCCGCCCTGCCGGTGAGCCGCCGCACCCTACGTTGGCGGTCGCCAGAGCAGTGACAGCCCGCGACACCAGCGACAGCCTGCGACACCGGCGACAGCCCGCAACAACCAGCGACAACCAGCGAGTGCAGCGACAGCCGACGTCAGCCACCGGAGGACGAGCATGCGTACACGACCGATGCACCGGGCAGGCCGCGAGGTGTCCGAGATCGGCCTCGGCACGTGGCAGCTCGGCGGTGGCTGGGGCACCGTGACCGACGAGCAGGCACGCGAGGTCCTGCACGCGGCTCTGGATGCCGGTGTGACCTTCCTCGACACCGCGGACGTGTACGGCGACGGCCGCTCCGAGCGGCTGGTCGGGTCGGTGGTGGCCGAGCGCGGTGACCACGACCGCGTGACCATCGCCACCAAGGTCGGCCGCCGTGCGGACCCGCACGTCGCCGAGGCCTACCACGCCGAAGCGCTGCGGGGGTGGGTCACCCGCAGCCTCGACAACCTCGGCGTGGAACGCATCGATCTCCTGCAACTGCACTGCCCCCCGACACCGGTCTACGACGACGACGCGGTGTACGACGCCCTCGACGCGATGGTCGACGAGGGGGTGCTGGCCGCCTACGGGGTCAGCGTGGAGACCTGCGACGAGGCGCTCACCGCCATCGCCCGGCCCGGCGTCGCCAGCGTGCAGATCATCGTGAACGCCTTCCGGACCAAGCCGCTGGAGCAGGTGCTGCCCGCCGCCGCCGCTGCCGGTGTCGCCATCATCGCCCGGGTGCCCCTGGCCAGCGGGCTGCTGTCGGGCCGCTACGACCTCGACACCACCTTCGCGGAGGACGACCACCGCACCTTCAACCGCCAGGGCGACGCCTTCGACGTCGGCGAGACCTTCGCCGGGGTGCCCTTCGCGGTGGGGGTGCGGGCTGCCGGCGAGGTGACCGCGCTGGCCGGTGACGAGCTCCCCGCCGCCCGGCTCGCCCTGCGCTGGCTCCTCGACCAGCCCGAGGTCACCACGGTGATCCCGGGGGCGCGCTCGGTTGAGCAGGTGGCGGGCAACGTCGCGGCGAGCGAGACCCCACCGCTGGACGAGGCCACCCACGCCCGCCTGCGCGGGATCTACGACGACCACATCCGCGAGCACGTCCACCACCGCTGGTGACAGCTGCGGCACCGGCTCGCAGGGTGTAGCCGATCAGTTGAACAGGTTCCTGAACCACTCGAGCAGGCGCTCGAAGAAGCCCTCGATCTCCTCAGGGTCGATCTCCGGAATCTCCGGCAGCTCGGGGCCGTTGCCCGGGTCGGGCTCGGGTTCCGGCTCTGGTTCGGGCTCGGGCTCGGGCTCAGGCTCGGGCTCAGGTTCGGGTTCCGGCTCGGGCTCAGGTTCCGGCTCGGGCTCCGGCTCGGGAGCTGCCGGGCCCTCGCTGATCTCGATGCTGACCGTCGCGCCGGGGGACACCTCGGTGCGCGCGCCAGGATCCTGCGCCACCACGATCCCGGCCGTCTCATCAGCCGGCACCCGGCTGATCAGCACCTCGAAGCCGCCGGCGTCGAGCAGGCGCAGCGCGTCCGACTCCTGACGACCGACGACCTGGGGTACCTCGACGCTGGCGTCCTCGTCCTCCGCGACCGCGAGGACGAGGTCGACCTCGTCACCCGGCGTGGCCACCACACCGGTGACCGGATCGGAGGACAGCACGCGTCCTTCCGGGGTCTCCGCCGAGGGCGCGAAGCTGACGATGCCGAGCACGAGGCCGGCGTCCTCCAGCGCGCGTTCCGCCGGCCCACGGCGCAGGCCGACGACGTTGGGCACGACCACCTCGCCGGGGGGTGCAGCGGCGGTGAGGTCCACCTCGGTGCCGGTGCTGACCTCGCTGCCCGGCTCCTCGCTCTGGGCGAGCACCGTGCCCGGTTCGGCATCGGACTCCTCGGTGTCCACCGCACCGAGCTCGAGCTCCGCCGCCTCGAGCTGCGTGGCGGCGTCCTCCACCGTCGCCCCGACGAGGTCGGGGACGGTGGTGGTCGGACCGCCGAACCACCACAACAGCACGCCGAGCAGCGCCAGCACAGCCGCAGCGAGGCCGACCCATACCCACGGTGACCGCTTGGCGGGCGCGAGGACGACGACGTGGTCCTCGGGCACCTCGTCGGTCAGGGTCAGCTCCACCTCGGCGGGCTCGAACCCGTCCGCGGTCACCGACAGCTGGTGGGTCGTCGCCGCCTCAGCATCGGTCGGCTGGGGCGGCAGCTCAGCCAGGGGGATCAGGAACCGACCACCTGGATCGGTCGCTGCCTGGCCGACCAGTGACCCGTCGAGGTTGCGCAGCTGCACCCGGGCGTCGAGGACCGGCTCCTCGCTCTGCTCCGCGACGACCTGTCCCTGCAGCTCCGCGGGGAACAGGTCGATGGCCAGCGGGGTCGCCAGATCCGCACCGTCGAGGTCGCGACGTGCGGTGAAGTACCCCGCCGCGGTGACCTCCAGCCGGTGAGGACCGGGCCCGGCGACCTCCAGGGCGAACCGGCCCGTGGTGTCGGTCGCGGTGCGGCCGCGGACGTGGCCGTCGGCGTCGAGCAGGACCACCTCGGCGTGGATGTCATCGCCCGGTGCGGCGTCCACGGCCCGCACGGAGCCGCTGCAGCGCGCCACGTGGAGGTGGACCTGCACGCGGGCGCCCGGGTGGGTGTGCTCGAGGCGTTCGGTGAGCCGGCCCGACGCGGTGACCACCACCTGGTAGGTGCCCGGCTCGACAGCTGCCACGGTGAACCGACCGTCCGCCACGGTGGTCGCCCGGCCGACCAGCTGACCGTCCCGGGCGAGGACCTCCACCTCGGCGGCGTCGATGGGCGCCCCGCTGGCGGCATCGGTCACGGTGCCCCGCAGGGGTGTGGGACCGGTCGGCTCCCCACCCTCCATCGGCACCGTCGCGTCGGCAGCCGCCGGGTCGTGGCCGGTGGGACCGCCGGGTGCCGCAGCGGGCTCCATGGGGCGGGTCGCGTCGGCGTCACCCGCCGGCGAGGGCGGTGGCGTCGGTGGGCGACGGTCGTCGCCGTCCGGCGGCTGCTGTCCCGAGGTGCTCATCGTGGTGTCCTCCCCCGCCACCGGCGTGGGCGAGGAGCCCGACCCGGAAGCGCAGGACAGCGTACGCCCCGGGCCGTCCCGCCGGCCTCACCCGACCCGGGTGAGGCCACGCCTCAGGACCCGCGCACCACAATCCCCTCGAGGATGCCGCGCAACGTCTGCGGTGACAGGGCGACGGGGTTGCCCCTGGTGGAGCTCGCCTGCTGCACCGCGTCCACCACCTCGTCGAGGGGCAGACCGTCGAGGTCGAGGGCTGGCAGGTCGGCCGACACCACGAGGCGGTCGAACCAGGCGGGCAGCGCCTCGGGGGCCGACTCGCCCGTAGCCAGGTAGGCGAGTTCGGTGTAGCCGGCCAGAGCACGCGAGGCCGGTGGGACCGGGACGCCCTGCGACCACCCGGTGGTGGGCTCGGCCCGCAGGGCCTCGATGGTGGCGGCCAGCACCGGAGCGGCGAACCAGCCGCACAGCGCACCGTGCGCCAGATCGCGGTGCCCACCGAGGACGCCGGCGAACCCGTGCACGGTGCCGAGCTTGGCGTTGGCCAGGGCGATCCCGCTCATCAGCGCCCCGTAGGCCAGGGCGTCGCGGTCGGTGTCGTCCGCGTCGCCGCGCACCAGGCGGTCGAGGGCCGGGAGGGCGACCTTCGCGCCCTCCATGGCCGCCGCACGGGTGGGCGGTGATGCCAGCGGGGTGACCGCCGCCTCCACCAGCTGCACGACCGCGTCCATACCGGCCGCGACCGCCACCGCGTGGGGCAGGTCGCGCCCGAGCTCGGGGTCGACCAGCGCCAGCTGCGGGGTCAGCCGCCGGTCACGCAGGCTCACCTTGCGCGCCGCGTCGGGAACCCCGAGCACGGCGTTGTGGGTGGCCTCCGCACCCGTGCCGCTGGTGGTCGGCACGGCGAAGACCGGCAGCGGATCGACGGTCAGGGGGTGGCCTGCGCCGACCACCTCGAGGTGGTCCCTGGGTGCGTGGGAACGGTTGGGCAGGAAGGCCGCCAAGGCTTTGCCGGTGTCGATGACGCTGCCGCCACCCACGGCCACGACCAGCTCCGGCGACGCCGGGCGGACCCGCTCCACCTCGGCGCTGACCTCGTCCAGGACCGGCTCCCCGGTCACGAGCACACGTGCCACCTCGACGCTCGTGCCCCGGAGCAGGCGGTCCGCCACCGGGGAGGTCGACCGCGAGGTGACCACCAGCAAGCGACGCCCCGCAGGGAGCAGGTCCGCGAGCTCGGCGCTGGCACCCCGGCCGAAGCGGACCTCGCGGGGCAGGCTGAGGCTGAACCGGTCGGGCATGGTCGTGGTCGCTCCGGTCATCGCGCGCGGCATGGCTGGCGTGGAGGTCCGTGTGGTGGCGTGGTGGCGTGGTGGCGGGCTGTCAGGTCACGACTCCTGCTGCTGGCGCAGGAAGGCGAGGGCGTCGTCCGCGTGGACGTCCATGTTGGTCTCGCTGGAGATGCGGTGCAGCACCTGCAGGTCACCATCGATCACGATCGTCTGCCGCTTGCTCGGGATCGGGCCCGGACGCTTGGCGCCGAAGGCCTTGGCGACCGCACCGTCGGGGTCGGCGATCAGGGGGAAGTCGAACCGGTGCTCGGCGGCGAACCGGGCCTGGGTGTCACGATCATCCCGGCTGACCCCGACGCGGCGCGCACCCACCTCGGCGAACTCCGCACCGAGATCGCGGAAGTGGCAGGCCTGGGCCGTGCAGCCGCCGGTGAAGGCCTTGGGGTAGAAGAAGACGACGAGGTGGTCGCCCTCGGCCAGCTCGGAGAGGGTGACGGTGCGACCGTCGTCGAGCTCGACGGTCAGGTCGGTGATGCGGTCGGTGGTGGCCACGGGGTCATCTCCTGGGGTGCGTGCCGCAGGCCCGAGCGGCAGGCCCGTGTGGGCCCGGCCCGGCTCCCGCTGCCGTTGCAGGGTGCAACGACAGGTGTTCGGGGCCACCTCGGTGCTGGGCCTGCCGGGCAGTACCGTAGGTGGGCCGCGTCCGTGGAGGGGCCCCGTGCGCATCATCGGCAACCTGCTGTGGCTGGTGCTCAGCGGCATCGAGATGGCGATCGCCTACCTGTTCGCCGCGCTACTGGCGGTGGTGCTGCTGGTCACGATGCCCCTGGCCGTGCCTGCGGTGCGGCTGGCCGGTTTCGCGCTGTGGCCCTTCGGGCGGGTGGTGGTGCGGCGTGCGGGTGCCGGTGCGGGGTCGGCGGTGGGCAACGTCGTGTGGTTCGTGGTCGCCGGCTGGTGGTTGGCGCTGCTGCACCTGTTCTTCGGTCTACTGCTGGCGATCACCATCATCGGGATCCCCTTCACCGTCGTGCACGTCAAGCTGGCCGGCCTCGCCCTGCGTCCCTACGGCAAGGACGTGGTGGAGGCGCGGTTCGCCCACCAGCACGACGTCGTGGTCGAACCGCCGGCCCGGCCGGGGACCGCCGGCTGACGTGCCACCACCGGCCTGCGGTCCTGCCCGGAGGCACGCTGCGCAAGGACCCCGGGCGGCGTCAGGTCTGCGGACCCGGTCGTCGGCACACCCGCTGGTGCAGGGCTGCGAGGGCGGACATGCCGGCCTGGTGCCGCTCGAGGTCGGGGTCCTCGATGGCGTCCAGCGCGGCGGCCGCCGCCCCGGCACGGGGCCGACGCGGCAGCAACGCCGTCGGCACCGCCGCAGGCACCACCCGGAGCACACCGGCACCGCCGTCCGCACCGTCGGCCGGTGCGAGCCCGTAGCGTGCTCGCACCGTGGGCAGGTCCGTCGCAGCCACGTAGGCGTCGACGGTGACGGCGAGGGGCTCACCGGAGGGGACGACCAGCTCGTCCTCGATCAGGCGCCGCCACCGCGTGGAGGTGAGGGCCACCGGGGCGCGCCAGGCCCGCACCTGCAGGCGGGCCGCCAGCTCACCGAGGTCACGGTCGCACAGCTGCCGGCGCCGGGCAGCGTTGCGGTCCGGGGTCGGGCCACCACGTGCATCGGCGTCGAGCAGTCCGATCAGCTCCCAGGCAACGGCCGGCGACCACGGGCGACCCGCCGGCCTGGGTAAGCGCTGGAGCCGCTCCACCTCGGCGCGCGCCACGACGAAGACCCGCCCCAGGCGTTGCGCCGGCAGGGTGCCGGCGGCGATGAGGTCGCGGACCGCCTGTGGTGTGCGGTCGAGGATGGCCGCCACCTCGGCGACGGTGAGGAGGTCGTCGGAGCTGGAGGATGGACGCATGGGTGCCATCCTGGCACAGGCTGTCGGCCCCTGTGCGCCACCGCCTCACGCCTCGGGCACCCGACGGTTGCGCTTCGCGGTGACCACTGCACGGGCCTGCGCGAGGTCGGTCTCCCCGGGTTCGATGGCCGCAGCGAAGGGGGGACGCCACCGGGCCAGCACCTGCCGGGCCCGCACGCCCGGTACGAACTGGGTCAGATCGATGCGCTGCACGTACCCGCAGGCCACCCGGTCGAGGTGCTGGCGTACCGCCGAGCGTTCACGCTCGTCACGCGCGACGGCCAGGGCCAGCGCGTTGTGCCACCCCTGCGTCCGCGACGCGCGCAGCAGCGCTTCGGCGGCGTACTCGTCGAGGCGCATCGCGAGGCTGTCGAGGACGCGACTGACACGGGACTCCTCGGCGAGGACGGCCTGGGCAGCGGTGATCGTCTCCGCCAGGATGTGGTTCACCACCTCGTAATCGTGACGACGGCGCACGAGGGTGTCGCCCTGCAGACGCCCGTCGCGGACATCGCCCGCCTCCCGCATGGCAGCAGCGACAGCGAAGGGCAGGTCGTAGACGATGTGGGCGTTGATGCCCAGCAGGGCGTGCTCGACGACACTGATCCGGGGCTGGCCGGCGGCGGCGAAGGCCGCGCACCACGCGCGGGGGCAGGCGTCGTCGCCGCACTCCCAGGCGTGGTCTGCGGAGAAGTAGAGCTCCGCGAAGCGTGCGGTGAGGATCGCCGTCCACCCCGGGTCCATGAACCGGCCTGCCTCGACACCGTCATGGATCGCGCGCGTCATGGTGGCGTAGACGGCGAGGAAGATGCGGCGGTCGTCGCCGGCAGCCCGCAGGACGGTGATGCGCTCGTCCATCCGTGTCAGGACGCCCGAGAGCTCGCTGTCAGGAGCCGGTGACGGGTCGCGGGCCTGGATCGTGGACACCGTGGGCTCCCCTCCTGCACGACAGATGACGGACGAGCCTACTGAGGGACTCCAGGTCCCGGCCGCAGCGCTCCCGCGCCGGCACCGTCGCAGGGGCAGCGCGGTACGGGAGCGGAGGCACCGTCAGCGGACGAAGGGCCCAGCCCACGGCCACCGACCGACGGTCACTGAACCTGACGTCGACGTCAGGTCTAGGATGCACCCGGGCCGCACCCCCGCGCCCCGGCGCCGCACCGCCGGGGCCTGCCACCGCGTGGCGCGCGGGAGGGATCCGGCACCGCCCACAGCTGCGCCGCGTAGCTGTGCAACGACGAGGAGCCGAGCGTGTTCGACCGCATCGCGATCGTGAACCGTGGCGAACCGGCGATGCGGCTGATCCACACGGTGCGCTCGCTCAGGGACGCCGACGGGTCGGGGCCACGCACGGTGGCGCTGCACACCGAGCAGGAACGCACGGCGATGTTCGTCCGTGCGGCCGACCACGCGGCGCGTATCGGGCCCGGTCCGGGCGAGCAGGCATGGCCTCGATCGCCCTACCTCGACCATGACGAGCTCGCCCGCGCGCTCGTCGAGGCGGAGGCTGACGCGGCCTGGGTGGGTTGGGGGTTCGTCGCCGAGCACGCCGACTTCGCCGACCGGTGCGCGGCGCTCGGGGTGACCTTCATCGGTCCCACGGGAGACACCATGCGTGCGCTCGGTGACAAGATCGGTGCCAAGCACCTCGCCGAGCAGGCCGGCGTGCCCGTCGCCCCCTGGAGCGGCGGGCCGGTCGATGACCTCGACACCGCGCGGGCGCACGCCGAACGCATCGGTACCCCCCTGGTGGTCAAGGCCACCGCCGGCGGCGGCGGACGCGGCATCCGGGTGTGCCGGGACCTGGCCGACCTCGACAGCGCTTTCGAGCGGGCGCGGGCGGAAGCGGGCGCGGCCTTCGGCGACGACACCGTGTTCCTCGAGCGCATGCTCACCGACGCCCACCACGTCGAGGTGCAGGTGCTGGCCGACGGCCAGGGTGGGGTGTGGGCGGTGGGGACCCGGGACTGCTCGGTCCAGCGCCGGAACCAGAAGGTGCTCGAGGAGTCGGCCTCCACCGCCCTGAGCCCGGAGCAGGATGCCGAGCTGCGCTCCTCGGCCGCGGAGCTCGCGAGGTTGGCCGGCTACCGCGGGGCCGGGACCGTGGAGTTCCTCCACCAACCTGCCACCGGTCTGACCACCTTCCTGGAGGTCAACACCCGCCTGCAGGTGGAACACCCCGTCACCGAACAGACCACGGGGCTCGACCTCGTGGAGTGGCAGCTACGCATCGCCTCGGGTGAACGCCTGCCGGAGACACCACCCGCGGCGAACGGCCACGCCGTGGAGGTCCGCCTCAACGCCGAGGACGCTGAACGGGGTTTCGCCCCCGCGCCGGGACGCATCGAGCTGCTCGATCTGCCCACCGGGCCGGGCGTGCGTGTCGACACCGGGGTCACGGAGGGCGACACCATCCCCGCCGAGTACGACTCGATGATCGCGAAGATCATCGCGCACGGGACCGACCGGCCGACGGCGCTGCGGCGTCTGCGCCGGGCGCTGGCCCAGACCACGGTGCTGGTCGAGGGCGGTACCACCAACCGCGCCTTCCTCCTCGATCTGCTGCACGACGAGGACGTGCTGGCCGGACGCGTCGACACCGGCTGGCTGGACCGACGCACCGCCGACGGCGGCTACCGGTTCGAGACCCGGAACGACGTGGCGCTGATCGCCGCCGCGATCGACGCCTACGACAGCGCCTCCGCCCTGGACCGCGACCGGTTCCTGCTCTCCGCAGCCCGGGGCCGCCCCCAGGTCGAGCCGGAGCTGCCGCGCGCCATCGACCTGCGCTGCGACGGCGTGGCGTACCGCATCGAGGTGGCGTGCACCGGCCCGGGGCGGTACCTGGTGGCCACCGATGGCGTGCGGGTCCGCGCCGAGGTGGAGCAGCTCCGCCGGCTGGAGCGTCGCCTCACCGTGGAGGGCGCCGCCTTCCGCGTGGTCGCGATCCGACAGGGGGCCGAACAGCTCGTCGAGGTGGACGGCGTCCCCCACCGGATCAGCCAGGACGACGCCGGGGTGGTGCGCACCCCGAGCCCCTCCGTGGTGGTGTCGATCACCGTCGCACCGGGCGAGGAGGTCGCGGCAGGTAGCCGCCTCGCGGTGCTCGAGAGCATGAAGATGGAGACGGCGCTGACCGCACCCTTCACCGCTCGGGTGGTGGAGATCCTGACCAGCAGCAACGTCCAGCTGGACGCCGGACAGCCCGTCCTGCGCCTCGAGCCGCTCGAGGAGGAGCCTGCTGATGCTGGCGGGGAGCCGGTCGACTTCGCCGCGCTGGCCCGGCGCGGACCCACGGACAGCACCGCGGTGGAGGCAGCAGCCACCTCCCCGCGGAGGACCGACCTGGCGGCCGTGCTCGACACACTGCGCGGCAGCATCCTCGGCTACGACCTCCCTGAGGACACCATCGAGCAGCTGCTAGCGCAGCTGCGCAGCGACCACCACGAGGAGGCTGCAGCGTCCCCGCAGCGCTCGCGCGTCGAACCGGATGAGGCAGCGTCGGGGCACACGGGTACGCAGGCCGAGGTGGTCCGAGCCGAGCTGGACGTGCTGCGCGCCCACGCGGACATCTCCGCGCTGTCACGCAACCGCCGGCTCGGCGATGAGGAGGACCGCCGGGAGGAGCGCAGCGCCCGGGAGTACCTCCACACCTACCTGCGCACCTTCGACGCCGACGCCCTGCCCACGAGCTTCGTGGACAAGCTCACGCGCGCCCTGGCGCACTACCGCGTGGCGGAGCTCGAGCGAACCGCCACGCTCGAGGACGCCCTGTTCCGGGTCCACCTAGCGCAACAGCGGGCCAACGCCCACGTGCCGGTGATCCTCGCCCTGCTCGAACGCCGGCTGGTCGCCGGGCCGCCGTCCGACCCGGACCTCGCCGAGGAGTTGCGTACCACCCTGGACCGGCTCATCACCGCCACCCAGGCCCGGCAACCCGTCATCGGGGACCTGGCCCGTCGGGTGCGCTACCGCTGCTTCGAGCGTCCCCGCCTGACAGCGAACCGCACGCGCGCGCTCGCCCGGGCCCGGGAGCACCTGCGTGGGCTCGCCGCTGATCCTGCGCGGCACGACCGCCAGGAACGCCTGCAGGAGCTGATCGACATCCCCGAACCCCTCCTCGGCCTGCTCGAGGATCCGGCGGTCACCGAGGAGATGCTCACCCCGCTGCTCGAGGCGCTCACCCGTCGGTACTACCGCACCCGGGATCTCGAGCAGGTCAGCACCGTGGACCTCGGCAGCTCCCGGGCGGTGGTCGCCGACTTCGTCGACCCCCGGGGACGCGGTCGGGTGATCGCTCTGGCCGCCACCGCCGATGACCTGTCGGACTCCCTGCAGGCGACCGCGAAGCTGGCCGCTGACCTGGATCTGGCCACGGTCGGCGCGGGTGTGGTGGCTGACGTGTACGTCACCTGGCGTGACGCGCCGACGGAGCTGGACCTCTTGGCTGCGGGACTGGAGGCCGACCTCGACGACGCGGCGCTCCCGCCGGCCCTGCGCCGGGTCACCCTGTCCCTGACCGTCGCCCCGGGCGGCGCTCCGGGTGCACCGGAACGTCCGTCGGTGGAGCACCTGACCTTCCGCCGCACCGAGGGCGGGTTCCGCGAGCGCCGCCACCTGCGCGGCATCCATCCGCTGGTGGCCGGTCGGTTGGATCTGTGGCGGTTCGAGCGGTTCGCCCTCACCCGTCTGCCCTCCTCCGAGCTCGTCTCCCTCTTCCACGCCCGTGCCCACGACAACCCCGAGGACGAGCGGCTGTTCGCCCTCGCCGAGGTCCGTGACCTGACGCCGGTCCGCGACGAAGCGGGTCGGGTCGTGGCGCTGCCTGAGCTCGAGCAGGTGCTGGCTACCGCCCTCGACGACCTGCGGCGGGCGCGGGCGAGTGCCCCAGGTGGCAACGGTCCCGACTGGAACAGGGTGGTGCTCCACGTCTGGCCGACGGTCCGCATGCCCGTGGAGGAGCTCGAGCCGGTGGTGCGTGCCGTGGCGCCGACCACCGAGGGTCTCGGTCTCGAGCAGGTCGCCGTGCGGGCACGCTTCGAGCTGCCGGGCAGCGAACCCCGGGAGGCCATGGTGCGGATGTCGCGGCCACCGGGACAGGGCTTCACCCTGCGGGTCACCGAGCCCCCCACCGAGCCACTGGCCAGCTTCGACCAGTTCAGCCGCCAGGTCATGAAGGCCCGCCGTCGCGGGAGCGTGTACCCCTACGAGCTGGTGCCCCTGCTGACCCGTGACCGCTCCGCCCCGGGCACACCGGTGGTCGAGGGCGCCACCTCCTTGGGCTTCTTCGAGTACGACCTCGATGCGGACGGTCGGCTGGTGGCCGTCGACCGCCCGCCCGGTCGCAACCGTGCCGGGATCGTGGTGGGCACCGTGACCACGCGCACCTCCCGCTATCCCGAGGGCATGACCCGGGTGGCGCTGTTCGGGGACCCCACCAAGGGGCTGGGTTCGATCGCCACCCGCGAGTGCGCGTTGCTCAGCCAGGCCATCGACCTCGCCGTACAGCTCGAGGCACCCATCGAGTGGTTCGCGGTGTCCTCCGGAGCGCGCATCGCCATGGACTCCGGCACGGAGAACATGGACGGCGTCGCGCACGTGCTGCGCCGCATCATCGAGTTCACCCAAGCCGGCGGCCAGATCAACGTGATCGTGTCCGGCATCAACGTCGGCGCCCAGCCCTACTGGAACGCCGAGGCCACGATGCTGATGCACACCAAGGGCATCCTGGTCATGACCCCCGACTCCGCGATGGTGCTCAC
>SL_7KL_010_BRINEDRAFT_10000564_pt1 | contig 17624 bp, 15 predicted proteins | sample SodLak_010_BRINE_FD_10663 | JGI IMG/M metagenome (IMG submission 10663)
GTGAGAGCTCGGTGTGGCACGGCGCTGTACCGGGATGGCGGGGTGCCGAGGTGGCGGAGCGGCAGTTCACCGCCACGGGCAACCACACGAGCCACCACACGGGCAACCACACGAGCCACCGCACGGGCAACCGCACGGGCAACCGAAGGACCGACGCAGCGCCAGCGGCGACCGAGCGTTCAGCAGGCCGGGCTGATGGTCGGCCAGGGGTTCACCCAGGAGCCAGCCTGACGCCGACCGAGGTGCAGGTGCGGCGGGGTCGTTCGGGCGTTGCCAGAGTTGCCGACGGTGCCGATGACCTGCCCCCGCGAGACGCTGGCGCCCGGGGCGATCCCGCTGGCGACACTGTCGAGGTGAGCGTTGTACCACTCGCTGCCGTCACCGATCCGATAGGTGACGGTGATCCCACCCAGCGAGGTAGGAGCTGCTGGGGGGTTCCAGCGCACCACGGTGCCATCGTCGACCGCCACCACCGGTGTTCCCCGTGACGCGAAGATGTCGTTGCCCTGGTGGAAACGCCCGCCCGAGCGGGGGTAGCCCCAGTCGTTGTGGAAGTCACGGCCAGCGACAGCCCCCTGGACAGGACAGACCAGACCGGCGACGCCGGTGCCTCCGCCAGCACCCGGCGTCGCGAGCCGGCCGCCCTGCGCGTCGGACGATCCCGAGCCGCCACCCGCCTCGGCGCGCGCAGCTGCCTCCGCGGCGCGCCGCTCTTCCTCCCGTCGTTCGGCCTCGCGACGGGCTGCTTCCTCTGCGGCACGGGCATCAGCCAGTTCGCGCTGCAGGGTTGCCTGGCGCACCTCGACGCGTTCGAGGAGCGCCGCAGTCTCCGACTCNGTGGTCCGAAGCTCCCCGACCAGGGAGCGCTGCGACGCCTCCTGCTCTGCGACCTCGTCGGCGACCTCAGCGGCTTCNACCCGTAGCGCCTCGACCACCTCGAGCGTCGCCGCCGCATCAGCCTCGGCCTGCAGCGCCGCCGCGCGCGCACTCGCCGCCGCCTCGGAGCGACGTTGCCGGGTAGCACGCAGCGCGAACACCTCGCGCACCGTGCTGTCCTGCACGTCGACGACGGTCTCGAGTTGCTTCATGCTCACGGAGAACGCGTTGGGATCCTCGGCTCGCCGAAGGATCTCCAACGCCATGGCACCTGCCTGGGCACCACTTGAACCGTGCTTGAAGGTGTGGACCAGTTGCGAGGAGAGCACCTCCTCCTGCGCGATGAGCTCCTCCTCGGCGACGGCGAGCAGTTCGAGCGCGTGCTCATGCGCCGCCACGGCGGCGTCCCTGGCCTCCTCGGCATCTGCCAGGGCGAGCTCGGCGAGGCCAACCTGGCCCTCGGCGACGTTCAGCCGTGCGCGCGCATCCTCGAGTTGGGCGCCGATGGCAGCCAACTCCTCCTCCGCACCGTCGAGCTGCTGTTGCAGTCCCTCGAGTTCGTCTGCGACGCCGTCGCGCTCACGCTGTGCTTCCGCGAGGTCGCGCTGGACCTGGTCGCTGGAGCGCTCCTGGGCAGAGCCGGAGGGCGGCACAGGTGTCACCACGAGGACCGGGAGCAGCACCGCGAGCGCGAGCAGCACGGAGTGCACACGACGGCTCCGGTGACGCGCCCCCTCGATCGACTCAGTCACGCACGCCACCACATCCGTTTCCGCACCATAAGTGCGTGTTGTACCCAAAAGAGGTTGGTGTTGCCAACGTTGCTCAAGAGAGCCGATGTTCGCTCTATCGACCACACCTCACGTCGACTTGACCGCCCGAACGTACGGTGACCACGACCGCTCACCGCAGGGTCGCATACCCACCATCGATNGGCAGCACGGTACCCGTGACGTAGCTGCCTGCCCGTGACGCCAGCGCGATCGCCATGCCGCCGATGTCCTCCAGTCGACCGGGCCGGCCCAGGGGGATCCGTGCGGTCACCGCTTCCTCATCCGCGAACAGGAAGGCGGTCATCTTGGACGGGAACAGCCCCGGCGCCAGGGCGTTGACGGTGACGTGCTCGGGTGCGAGCGCTGCTGCGAGGTGGGTGCTGAGCTGATGGACGGCTGCCTTGGAGGCCGAGTAGGCGAAGCTGTCGAACACCGGGACGGACAGCCCATCCACGGAGCCGATCATCAGCACACGCGCGGGATCCGCCACACTGGCCGCAGCCCGCAGTTGGGGGAGCAACGCCTGGGTCAGCAGGAAGACGGCGCGCACGTTGAGGTCCATGACCTTGTCGAAGCCCTCGGCGGGGTACTCACCGAGCCGGGCACCCCAGGTCGCACCCGCGTTGTTGACCAGCACGTCGAGGTGGTCGGTCCAGGTCGCCGTCGCCGCTGCCAGCTCCTCCACACCCTGCGGCGTGGACAGATCGGCGACCACTGCACGACAGCTGTCGCCGAGCTCGTCCGCCAACGCCTCGCACGCCGATCCGTCACGCGAGGCGATCAACACCTGCGCACCAGCTGCCACGTAGGCCCGGGCGATCATCTCACCGATACCGCGCGAGCCACCGGTCACGAGCGCGTGCTTCCCGGTCAGTGAGAACCACGATGCGGTGTCCATGCGGCCCCTCCTCGATCAGTGCGTGTCGACCGGCTGCCCGCACGACGGCGTGGCGGTCACCACGGTCTAGCAGCCACCACGGCCCAGCACGTAACACGGCCGGGCAACCATCGGCGACGGCGAGCCACCACGGCCTCCCAGCCACCACCGCCGGGCAGCCCCCACGGCGCCGCCGTCGGAGCTGCACACCGCACGGTAGTCCCGACGACTGCATCGGAACGAAACGGATTCCCGCGATCCGTTCCGCTGCCGCTACCGTCCCCGACGCAGGTGCGGCGCGTGTGCAGCCGCGTGGGAGGATGGCATGGACAGCAGCGGCAGCGACCGGCAACCGTTGCGGATCGGCAACGGGTCAGGCTTCTACGGGGACCGACCTGAGGCGATGCAGGAGCTGGTGGAGGGTGGCCCCCTCGACGTGCTCACGGGCGACTACCTCGCCGAGCTCACGATGCTGATCCTGTGGCGTACCCGGCAGAAGCATCCCGATGCCGGCTACGCCCGCTCCTTCCTGCGCCAGGCGCGCGAGCTCCTGCTCCCCTGCCTCGACCGCGACATCCGCATCGTGGTCAATGCGGGGGGCCTGCACCCGAACGGGCTGGCATCCGCCCTACGGGAGCTCGGCGAGCAGCTGGGGCGCCACCCCCGCATCGCGACCGTGACCGGCGACGACCTCCTGCCGCGGCTCGAGGAGCTGTCGGCGTCGGGGCGAGCGCCCGTTCATGCCCGGGACGCCAGCCCCCTCGCCGCGCTCGGAGCCCCACCGATCACTGCCAACGCCTACCTCGGTGGCCGGGGGATCGCGGCGGCACTGACCGGTGGTGCCGACATCGTCGTCACGGGACGGGTCACCGATGCGAGCTTGACCGTGGGACCGGCGCTGTGGCACTTCGGATGGCACGCCGATGCCTACGACCGGATCGCCAGCGCGATGGTCGCCGGCCACGTGATCGAGTGCGGTGCCCAGGCAACGGGGGGCAACTACCCCTTCTTCACCGAGATCCCCGGCCTCGAGCACGTCGGCTTCCCCATCGCGGAGCTGGCCGCGGACGGCAGCGCCGTGATCACCAAGCACCCGGGTACCGGCGGACAGGTCAGCATCGGAACGGTGACGGCCCAGCTGCTCTACGAGGTCGAGGGGCCCCGCTACCTCGGTCCGGACGCCGTGGCCCGGCTCGACAGCATCCGGCTCACCCAGCACGGCCCGGACCGCGTCGGCATCAGCCACGTCGTCGGCGAGGCACCCCCGCCGACCCGCAAGGTGGCCATCAACACCCTCGGCGGGTTCCGCAACCGCGCCACCTTCCTCCTCACCGGGCTCGACATCGAGGAGAAGGCGGCGCTGGTGCGCCGTCAACTGGCCCATCGCGTGGATCTGGAGGCCATCCAACGTGTCCACTTCGACCTGGTGCGCAGCGACACCGCGGACGCACCCACCAACGCCCAGGCGGTCGCGACCCTCACCGTGACCGTGGAGCACACCACCCCGGACCCCGTCGCGCGCCGCGCCTTCGGCGATGCCTGTGTCGCGATCGGTCTGGCCAGCTACCCCGGTTTCACCCTCACCGCACCACCGAGCGATGCGGAACCCTTCGGTCGCTACTGGCCGGGACTGGTCGACGCTGATGTGGTCACCGAGGAGGTGATGCTGCCCGACGGTGAGCGGATCGACATCGATGCTGCGGTGACCGCCTCGCGACCCACCGCCACCACCGCGGACGCGCCGGTGGCCCGGCAGGACGGGGAGCCACCGCAGGTGCAGGACCGGGCGCTCCCGCCGGTCCCCGACGGACCCCGTGCCCGTGTCCCGCTGGGGGTACTGGCAGGGGCGCGTTCCGGTGACAAGGGCGGCGATGCGAACGTCGGGCTGTGGGTGCGTGACCCAGGCCAGCTGGGTTGGCTCGTCGAGGTGGCGGGGACACCCGACGCCGTACGCCGGTTGCTACCCGAGGCCGCGGCGCTCGACATCGAGGTGTACCTGCTGGCGAACCTCTCGGCGGTCAACATCGTCGTCCGCGGACTGCTCGGCGAGGGGGTCGCCTCCGCGGTGCGCCCCGACCCCCAGGCCAAGGGGCTCGGCGAGTACCTGCGGGCACGTCTGGTGGACGTCCCCACGGCCTGGCTCGCGAGGACCCCCGAGGGCGGGTGGGCGCCGGCCCCGGGCCCAGCGCACACGACGCACGGCGACGCGGATCAGTTGGACGCGGCCCGGTAGCGGGTGCGATCCCCCGCGCCGGTCCGCAGCACCTCACCGCGTGCGAACAGCTCGTCCAGTGATGACGACACCGCGACGTCCGAGCGTCCCAACGCCGCTGCCAGCGAGCTGGCCGTCGCTACCCGCTGCGCCCGCAACTCGGCGAGCAGTGCCTCCTCGTCGGCGACCTCGGCACCGTCGCCGGCTGCCAGGCGCCACGCAGCAGCAGCGCTGCGTTCGACGAGCAGCAGCAGCGGCTCCGGATCGTCGACACCCGGAGGGTCACCGAGTTGGCGCAGCAGCGCCGAGGGATCATCGGACAACGCGGGTTGGAGGGGGATCGCACCGAGGTCGCCCTGTGCACGCACGGGGTCGGCGGTGAGGTCGACCCCGGTGCGGACGACGTCGGAGGATGCCTCGCTACGGCGCAGGTCGGTGAGCAGATCCTCGCGGCTGCGACCGGCGAGCCGGAGCAACAGGGCCGAGTCGCGGTCGATCTGCACGCTGGTGAGGACGTGGACCGCCGCAGCGTGTCGGCACCATGACACGCGCTCCGGGCAGGAACAGCTCGGCTCGAGCTGATCGATGGCGGGCACCAGGGCGATGCCGGCCTCGTCCAGGGCGACGGCGAGGTGCTCGGTCACCACACCCTCGAGCAGCGCGGCGACGGGGCGCAGCGACCCGGCCAGCAGCGTCCGGGCACGCTCCCAACCCTGCGCGTCGGCGGCGGGCCAGTCGATGGTCACGCGGTAGGGGCGCACGCGATCCTCCGACACCGTCGCCGTGACCCTGCCCTCCCCGATGAGCAGTTCCTCGACCGCGCCACGGCGCGCAAGGGCCTGCCCGCGCTGGACATGACGGGCAACGCCCGCTCCGGCGTCGTCGAGCAGGCCCAGCAGGCGCTCGCCCCACCAGTGGCGCACCTCGGTGGTGACCCCGGAGGCGCTCATGATGCACCGCCTGGCAACGCCACCAGGCGCGGACGCTGCGTGGGAGCCGGACGGTCACCTGCACCGTTGCTCTCCACCTCGTCGAGGCCGTCGGCATCGTCGAGGTGGTCGGCGGAGAGGGCCACCAGCTCCCGCAGCTCGTCATCGTCGAGTTCAGTGACCCACGCCTCACCGCTGCCCACCACCGCGTCGGCCAGCGCCCGCTTGCGCTCGAGCAGCGCTGCGATGCGCTCCTCGAGGGTTCCGGCGGTGACCAGGCGGTGCACCGTGACCCGCTGTGTCTGCCCGATCCGATGGGCCCGGTCGGTGGCTTGATCCTCCACCGCCGGGTTCCACCAGCGGTCGAAGTGCAGCACATGGCTCGCGCGGGTGAGGTTGAGGCCGGTACCGCCGGCCCGCAAGGAGACCAGCAGGATCGGTGGCGCATCAGGGTCGGTCTGGAACCGGTGGACCATCTCGTCCCGACCGGCCAGGGAGACCCCGCCGTGGAGGAAGGGGACCTCAGGGAGATCGAGGCGGGCGCCGAGATGGGTGACGAGCAACTCACCCATCTCACGGAACTGGGTGAACACCAGTGCCCGCTCGCCGGCGTCCACGATCTCCCCGAGGATCTCGGTGGCGCGCGCCAGCTTGCCGCTGCGTGAGGTCAGCCCGCCGTCGTCCCGCAGGTACTGGCGCGGATGGTTGCAGATCTGCTTCAGCGCGGTCAGCAGCGCCAGGATGCGTCCGCGGCGTTCGAAGGCCGTCCCACCGATGCCGTCGGTGCCGAAGGCCCGCTCCACGGTCGCCTGGTAGAGCGAGGCCTGCTCGCGGGTCAGGGAGCAGGAGACCGTGACCTCCTGCTTGGGCGGCAGATCCACCTCGACCTCGGGGTCGTCCTTGCGGCGCCGCAGCACGAAGGGCGCGATCAACCGGCGCAGCCGCGCCGCCACCGCATCGTCGTGCCAGCGCTCCACGGGGACGGCGAAGCGCTCGTTGAAGGTCCGTTGGGTGCCGAGCAGGCTCGGGTTGGTCACGTCGACGATCGACCACAGCTCGGACAGGCGGTTCTCGAGGGGGGTGCCCGTCATCGCGACACGTGACCGCGCCGTGAGCGCCCGCGCCGCCCGTGCCCCCTTGGAGGCCGGGTTCTTGATCTGCTGGGCCTCGTCGAAGACGACCACATCCCACGACACGTCCTCGAGCATGCCGATATCGCGACGCAGGAGTGCGTAGGAGGTCACGGTCACGGTGCCCGGCCGGAAGGCGCGTGCGGTGACGGGACGCTGGGTCCCGTGGTGGCGGATCACCTGGACGTCCGGGGCGAAGCGGGCGATCTCGCGCTCCCAGTTGCCGACGACCGAGGTCGGACAGACCACCAGGTGGGGACGGTCCTGGGCGCGGGATGTCACCAGTGCGATGGCCTGGAGCGTCTTGCCGAGCCCCATCTGGTCCGCCAGCACGCCGCCCATCCCCAGTTCGCTGAGCCGCTGCAACCAGGCCACACCGCGCTCCTGGTACGGCCGCAGCTGTCCCTCGATGCCGACGATGTGGGCTGCCGCCGGCGTATCCGCGTGGCGCAGGCGTTCGATCAGTTCCGCGACGGCGCCGTCAGCCACGGCCTCGACGGGGCCCACGCCCTCGACGTGATGCTGACCGGAGAGGGCCGCCGCCAGGGCCTCGGTCAGCGCCAGCGACGCCGATCCGCCGGCGAGGGCGGCGATGCGGTCGACCTCGGTGCGGTCGATGTGGACCCAGCGCCCCCGCCAGCGCACCAGGGGAGCCTGCGCGCCGACCAACTGGGAGAACTCCTCCGCACTCAACACNTCATCACCGAGCGCGGCCTCGAAGTGCAGGTCGGTCAGNGCCGCGGCACCCAGCCCGTCATCCACTCCCGTGCGCAGCGCAGCCGGGGCCGTGCTCCCGATCCGGGCGCGCAACCGCAGCTTGCGCCCCTCAGCGTCGGCGAGCTCCGCAGGCAGGCGCACGACGACCCCCGCCGCGGTGAGGGCGGCCTGGGCCTCGCCGAGCAGACCCGCAGCCTCACCCGGGTCGAGCTGCACCTCGGTCGGCGCCGGCTCGTCCAGGGCTCGGTCGATGGGCGGGAACAGTCGCGAGGCCGTGGCGATACCACGGATCAGGGCCGCCTCGGGGTCGTCGATGGGCCGACCACCGAGCTCCAGTCGCCGGCTCCCCCGGGCCCACACCTGCGCCGCGGTGAGCTGCAGTTCGGGATCGTCGGTCGCTGCCAGCGCCAACCGCAGCTGCCACGGACGCTCCGCTGCCATCGGCACGGGGCCTGACACCGGGGCAGCACCGGAGGTGGCCGGCGCAGCAGGCGAGGCAGCACCGGAGGTGACCGGCGTAGCAGGCGGGGCTTCGAGGTGGATCGCCAGGCGGGCACCGGAACGGCGGGCACCACCGAGCACGGGCGCGGACCAGGAACTGACATCCTGCTCCAGATCCTCTGCGGCGATCCTGAGGTGGGCGACCGTCGGGTCGCTACCCGTCAGGGCCGCGGCCCACATCTGCGCCCACGACCGTCGCGGGCCGCGACGACGTGGATCGATCTCCGGACGCCGTCCCTCACGGGCCACGGCATCAGCAACAGCGTCGAGGAAGGACGCGACCAACTCCGTCGCCGCGGACGGCGCCCCATCGGGGCCGAGGACCGCCACGGCGGCCAGCGGCATGACGCGGGCCAGGGANTGGGGGCGCTCATCCGCGTGTGCCACCGCCCGCCACACCGCCCGCACTTCGCCTGGCGTGTCGGTGAGCTGCACCCCCGGCACCAGACGGCCGGCCGAGACCAGCTCCAGGGCCAGCTTGGCGGCGACGCTCCAGGACAGCACCGCGTCGCTTGGACGCGCCCAGGCCGCGTGATCGGCACCGGGCGGCATCGCTGCGAGGGCACGTACCGTCGGCAGGATGCTGAGGCGCCGGGCTGGCACCGTGACCGCTTCCGCGCGCGCCTCGCGCACACGGAAGGTGGCGAGGTTGCCGGCGTCGCCCGCGGGGAGACCGAGCCCGGCCGCAGCCGCCTCGAGGTCGTCGGTCACCACGGCGCCGGCGTCATCCTCCGACGCCGACGTCACCTCCGCGGTCAGCGATCCTGCATCCCACAGGGCGAAGGTTCCCGCTGCAGGCACAGGTCCACCAGGAACGAACGTCAGCTGGACTCGCCTGAACACGCAACCTCCACCGGAAGGGCAGGACATCGGACGCAGCGTAGAGCTTCGACGCCCGTGGTCACCGCGGGCGGGTCGCCACCTTCCTGCGTCGACATGCCGCAGGTCGTAGACATCGCAACCCCTGCGGGTGCATCCTTGGAGGCAGTGGTATCGAACCGTGCGTGTGGCCGACAGGAAGGAAGAGCACCTCGGTCGGCCGATGGCGCGCATGTTCCTCCCACGAACGGCTCCACCGGCCTGCTACCGCGGCCGCGAGCGCCACGTACCTGCCCACCCCGATGCTCCCGCAGCACCCGCTCCCACCCCGGAGGCGACCGTGTCCGACACCACGCACGCGACCGATACCGCGGTGGCCGAGTCGACCTCGACCACCGATAACGCTCTGTCCTGGCTCCACGAGGAGTTCCCCGGCTGGACCATCGATGTCGACGAGACCGCGACCTGGGAAGGCGATCTGCGCTCCCTGTGGATCGCGCGTCGGGATGGGCACCACCCACAGGCGGAGNTGTCCGCGGCCAAGCTGCACAGTCGCCTCAGCGACTACCTGCAGCGCGAAGAGCGGCGCCGCGCCTTCTCGAACTGACCGNNGAGCAGAACCACCCTCCCCGACCGTCCTGGCCCGGCTGCAGTGCAGCCGGGCCGGTTGTCGATGGAACCTGACCCCGTGACGCTGCTCGACCTCGTCCTTCTGCTGCTGGTCGCGGCCGCAGCCCTCTCGGGCTGGCGGGTCGGGCTCCTGGCCCGCGCGTCGGTCTGGATCGGAGCGGTCCTCGGGTTCGGCATCGCGCTGTGGACGGTGCCCTTCGCCCTGCGAGGGTTGGAGGATGCGGGCGCCGAGCTCCGATTCCTCTCCGCCGTACTGGTGCTCGCCGCAACCATCGCGCTGACCGCGGCCCTGTTCGGGAGGATCGGAGGTTCGCTGGGTCGCAGGGTTGCGGCGACGCCGCTGCGCGGTCTGGACAAGGCGGCAGGTGCTGCCCTCGGCATCGGACTGGTCACCGTCGCCGCCTGGCTCGCCCTCCCGCTGGCAGCGACACTGCCGGGCCCGCTCGGCGAGCAGGCGGTCACCTCGCAGAGCGCACGCCTGCTGGCCGAACACGCACCCGCGCCACCCGACCTGGGCGACACCATCCGGGCGCTGGTCGCGGATGCACGCTTCCCCGACATCATCGCCGAGCTGGGTCCTGCTCCCACCGCGGGGCCACCACCCGACGACCTCGCGGTCCCGCCCGAGGTGCTCGCAGCAGCGCAGGCCTCCACCGTGCGGGTGTCCGCCCGCGGGTGCAGCGCCCGCTACGACGGCTCCGGCGTGACCATCGCCGCGGGGACCGTGCTGACCAACGCCCATGTGGTGGCGGGCTCCGACCGGGTGGACGTCCGCCGGCCGGACGGAGCGGTGCGTGCCGGGCGGGTCGTCGCCTTCGACCCGGTCCGCGACCTCGCACTGATCGAGGTGGAGGACCTCGGTCAATCACCGCTTGCCCTGGCAACGGCGCAGGCAGGCGATGAGGGGGCTGTCATCGGTTACCCGGGCGGCCAACCCGATCCACGGATCGCGGCGGTCCGCGTGCAGCAGCGCCGCACGGCGCTCGGGCGCGACATCCACGGGATCGAGGAGACCGAGCGGGAGATCCTGTTCCTGGCCGCCGCGCTCCGTCAGGGCGACTCCGGGGCTCCGGTGATCGACGCGCAAGGCCGCGTCGTCGGCGTGGTGTTCGCCGTCAGCCCCGACCGGCCGACCACTGCCTACGCCCTGGACCGCACCGAGGTCGACGCCGTCCTGGCCGCCCCCCGCGTCACGGGTGCCACGGGCCGGTGTCTCACGGTCGCGCCAACGGCAGGCGCAGCGGCACCTCCACCTGCCTCGGGTGTCACACCCCCTGCGTAGCGTCGTTGCTCAGGAGGGAGCCGTGCAGGGCTCCCTAGCCCAGGGCTCCCCAGCCCAGGGCTCCCTGAGACGACGAACGGCCAGACCTCGGCCGCCTGGCCGGCGGTGATGGCGTGGGAGGGTTGATCATGCTGCTGCTTCTCACCGAGGTGAGCCAACGGCCCTCCTGGCTCACGATGCTCGCGACCGGCCCCGTGCTCGACCTTCCGGCCATCACCATCGCCTGGGGCCTGGCGACGTGGTGGAGCGCCCGGTGGTTGAGCCCCACGCGCAGGCCTGCCGGGTGCCGCGACGTCTCAGCCGACGGTCCGCCGAAGGAAGCCATGCAGGCCCGCTGCAGCCAGCAGGATCGTGGACGCCACCAGGGCCAGCAGCACGATCACCGGTGACATGGTCTCGATCGACGGGGTCATGGCCGCCCGGAGCCCCTCGCTGACGTAGACCAAAGGGTTCAACAACACCAGCCACTGCAGCCACGGCACGGCGTCCAGCGCGGTCCACGGGTAGTAGACCGCTCCGAGGAAGGTCAGGGGCAGCACCACCACGGAGAACATCAGTCCGATCTGCCGCGGGCTCACGTAGGTCCCGAGCGCCAGACCAAGGGCACCTGACAGCAGCGCGGAGGTCAGGACCACCGCCACCAGCAGGGGCACGCTGGTCACCTCGAGCTCGACCGGCGTCGCCGGGATCACCGCCACCATCGGCAGCACCAGCAGTCCCGCCGCGACGCTCTGGATCGCCCCGAACAGGATCTTCTCCACCGCCACCGTCGTGACGGGAACGGGCGCCATGATCCGGTCCTCGATCTCCTTGGTACCGCCGAACTCCGTGGACAACGGCAGGGCAACGGCGATGATGCCCTGGAAGATCACCGCAACCGCCACGAGGCCGGGCACCAGGATGGTCGCGAAGTCCGCACCACCACCGCCGCCTACCCCCTGCCCGATCCGGGGGAACAGGAAGGCGAAGACGAACACGAACAGCAGCGGTTGCATCACGGTGCGGGTGAGGAACGCAGCCGCCTCGCGGCGCAGCACACGCAGGTCACGCAGCATCAACCCGTTGATGGCCTGTACCTGGGCGCGCAGGGAGGACGGCTCCGAGCCGGTCAGTAGGGTCTCACTCACGCAGGTCCCTCCCGGTCAGGTTGATGAAGACCGCTTCAAGGGTCGATCCCGACGAGGACGCGTCGCGCACCCCATCCGGGCCTGCGGCCTCCACGGCACGGGCGAGCAGCCCCTGACGTTCATCAGCCATGATCCGTGCGCCTTGCTCGGTGGCCTCCACGGAGTGCACACCTGAGATGCCGGCCAGGGCGGCTTCGACGTGCACCGACAGCTGCCGGTCCAACACCAGCTCGATCACGCGCCGTGCCGTGCCTTGAGGACCTCCGGCGTATCGCACACCAGCACCTGACCGTGGTCGATGATCGCCACACGGTCGCACAGTTGATCGGCCTCTTCCATGTAGTGCGTGGTCAGCACGACCGTGAGCCCGTCGCGGCGCAGCTCCTCCACGAGCTCCCACAGCGCCAGGCGACTCTGCGGATCGAGGCCGGCGGTGGGCTCGTCGAGGAACAGCAGCTGCGGCCGGTGGGCGATCGCCCGCGCGACCTGCAGACGCTGCGCCATGCCGCCGGAGATCTGCTCGGGGAAGGAGCTGGCACGGTCAGCCAGCCGGAACCGCTCGAGGAGTTCGTCGGCCCGTTGGCGGGCGGGGCGGGCACGGCTCCCGAAGTAGCGGCAGTGGTAGTACAGGTTCTCCCACAACGTCAGGGACCGGTCCAGGGTGTTGGCCTGCGTCACGACACCGAGGTGGCGCTTGACCCGACCGGGCTCCCCCACGACGTCGAGGCCGAGGAGCTCTACCTCGCCGCTGGTCGGCCGGATGCGGGTCGTGCACACGCCGACGGTGGTGGACTTGCCGGCGCCGTTCGGTCCGAGGAGTCCGAACATCTCACCGCGGGCAACCTCGAGGTCGACCCCGGCGATGGCATCGATCGGCGGCGGTCCGGGATACGACTTCGTGAGCCCGGTGAGACGCAGCGCGGCCACGCCTGCGGCCCGCTCGACACCGATCTGCGTCTCCACCATCGTCATCTACTGCCTCCCGGCGTGATCCATCCAGCATGATCCACCGGTGTTCGTGGCCCACACCGCGCTGGACCGCGCGACGCGGGGGACCGATCAGCCTCCCGGCAACGCCGCGACCAGCCGCGCGATCATGACCGTATGGACCACGACCGCTGCGATGACCAGCAGGTGGAAGACCTCGTGGTAGCCGAAGACCGTCGGCCACGGATCGGGACGTCGCAGGCCCACCACCGTCGCCCCGACGGTGTAGAGCACCCCACCGCCGAGCAGGAGCAGCACCGTGACCGCGCCTGCGCTGAACCACAACCACGGCAGCAGCGCGACCGGGATCCATCCCAGCGTGAGGTAGACGGCACTGTTGAACCCCTTCGGCGGGGCGAAGGGCAACCACTCGACGATGATGCCGATCAGGCAGCCGACGCCCATCCCCACGAGCAGGGTCCAGGACTGCCAGCCACTCAGGCCCAGCAGTGCGACCGCCACCCCCGTGCCACCGATGGCCAGGTAGATGCCGCTGTGGTCGAGACGGAACAGCCGCTCATAGGTGTGCGCCTCCCACCGCTTGAGGTGGAGCAGGGCGCTACAGGTGAACATCGCTGCGATCCCGAGGGAGAACGCCGCGACGGCGAGCCGCGCCTCGGGCGGTGCGAGCACGGTCCACACGATGGCGATCGGGACCGATGCGATGGCCGCGAGCAGGTGCGAACGGCCCCGCAGACGGGGCCGAGGCAACGTCAGGGCGCGTTCGGTGTTCACCGAACGTTCGAGGATCGGGCGCTCACTCACGTCGTGCACGGTAGCGCGCCGCGAGCCCGCGGGGCGTCCTGTCCAACCGGACTCCCCACACCGGATCCCCGCCTGCCCCTGACTCCTAGACTCCGGCCCACGACGTGCTGCCGACCCTCCGCCGGCCACCATGACCAGTCCAGAGAGCGGATCATCCACGTGACCACCAAAGCGCCTACCCGCCTGCCCGAGCTGTCCCGCGTCCAGAGCATCGGACTGCTGGTCGGGGTGGTGGTCTTCGTCACCACGCTCGTGGTCGATCTCCCCGGGATCGAGCCCGCCGCGCAGCGCATGCTGGCGATCTTCCTGCTCGCGATCGTCCTGTGGATCACCGAGGCGATCCCCCTGGTGGCCACGGCGCTGCTGGTGATCCTGCTGCAGGTGCTCCTGCTCACCGATCAAGCCCTGGTGCCGCTGGAGGAGAGCGTGGTCACCCCGGCGGAGACCTTCGCCGCCCTCGCCGACCCCGTCATCATCCTGTTCCTCGGTGGCTTCCTGATCGCCGATGGCGCGGCGAAGTACGACCTCGACAAGAACCTCGCCGCCCTGCTACTCCGTCCCTTCGTCGCAGGGGGCGCTCGCCGCACCGTGCTCGGGCTGATGCTCATCACCGCGCTGTTGTCGATGTTCGTGTCCAACACCGCCACGACCGCCACCATGTTCGCGGTGCTGCTGCCGGTGCTGATGGCCCTGCCCGCGGGCAAGGCCCGGACCGGGCTCGCGCTGTCGATCCCGATCGCGGCCAACGTCGGGGGGATCGGCACCCCGGTGGGTACCCCACCCAACGCCATCGCCCTGGGACAACTGTCCGCCCAGGGCATCACGATCTCCTTCCTGGACTGGATGATCCTGGCGATGCCGCTGATGATCGTCGTGCTGATCGGCTCCTGGTGGATGCTGACGCGCCGGTTCATCGCCGCCGACACGCCCTTCGAGATCGACCTCGAGGTCCGGTTCAACCGCTCGCCGACGGCCATCGTGTTCAGCGTGGTGGCCGGATCGACGGTGGTGCTGTGGCTCACCGAGCCGCTGCACGGCCTCGCCTCCTCAACCGTCGGCTTCATCCCGGTGGTGCTGCTGCTGGCTACGGGGGTGATGGGGCCCAAGGATCTCCAGGGCCTGCAGTGGCACGTCCTCTACCTCGTGGCGGGGGGGATCGCGCTCGGCAGCGGCATCGGCGCATCGGGCATGGACGTCTGGCTGTTGGAGTTGATCGCCTGGGACCTGCTGCCGGGGACGCTGCTCATCGCGCTGCTCGTCCTGGCCGGCCTCGGGATGTCGACGGTGATCTCCTCCTCGGCCGCAGCCAACCTGCTCATCCCGCTGGCGCTGAGCCTGGCGGTCGGCCTCGGACTCAACGCCGCGCTGATCGCCGTGGTGGTCGCGCTCGGCTGCGCCATGGCGATGTCGCTGCCGATCAGCACCCCGCCGAACGCGATCGCCTACGCCACCGGTGAGATCCCCCAGACGGCGATGATCTCCACCGGGCTGGTCATCGGCGCCGTCGGGTTCGGACTCCTGGCCTTCGTGATGCCGACCTGGTGGACGTCGCTGGGGCTGCTGTGACACGGCCCCTGCCGCCCACAGCGGTCCTGGTCGCGGGGCCTCCCAGCCCTGTGCGTGATGCCCTGGTGGCCGAGCTCAGCGCCGCCTTCGCAGGGTTGGCAGCGGTGCACACCGGTCACGATCCCGTGGCCTGCGCGAGCGCGCTCCCCGACGAGGTCATGCTCGGTCTGGTGGCGATCGTGGACGACGGGACCGCGGTCGACAGCCGGATCACGGCGATGGGCGCCGACGAGCGGGCGCGGGCGGCCTGCACGGTGCTGGTCACCGAGCGGCACCGGCACGAGGATCTGTCCCGATCCCTCGACGAGGACCACCTGGCAGCGGTGATCGGCGTGCCCTGGACCTCTGGGTGGCTCGGGGAGCACGCACGCTCGCAGTTGGCCCGCTGGCTGCGCGGCCGCGACGCCGACGACCCACGGCTCACCGCCCTCGAGTCCGACGAGGGGCGCCCGATCGAGCTGCCCTCCAGCGCGCTGCTGCAGGATCTCGAGCTGGACGAGGTCGCCCTCACCGAGCGGCTGGTGGCCGCGCTCGACCGTGCGCTGGGCCCGCGCCCCCGGCTGCAGCTGCCCGCTGGCACCCGGCTCACCCACCAGGGCACCGGGGTGGATGGGGTCATCGTCGTGCTCGACGGCTCCGTTGCCCTCGACCGCGACAGCGAGGTCGGCGAACTACGACTCCACCACGCCTCCACGGGGCCCGTGGTTGGCCTGTTGTCGTTGACCCAGCAGCGTCGGGCGTTCTTCACCGCCCGCACGACCACCGACGCCGAGATCATCCACATCAGCCTCGAGCAGCTCGAGCACGCCCTGGCGGTGGAACCGGAGGTCGGTTCCGTCATGGCGGCCGCCACCGCCCGGGCGTTGGCAACCCGTCTGCGCCGCTCCGAGCAGCTACAGGTGGAGAAGGTCCAGCTCAACGCCGAGCTCGAGGAGGAACGCCGCGCCCTCGCCGAGACCCTCGAGGAGCTCGAAGGCACCCGCCTGGAGCTGGTGGAGTCGGCCCGCATGGCCACCCTCGGTGAGCTGTCGGCGGGTATCGCCCACGAGCTGAACAACCCGGCCTCCGCCGTGGCCCGCGCTGCCAGCTTCATCGCCGACGACCTCGGTCGGCTGCTGGAGCGCCATCCGCAGGGCGAGGCGTTGCGCAGCGCCATCTCCGCGGTCCGCAGGCGTGCTCCCCTGGGCACGGCGCAGCAGCGACAGCTGCGTCGCGAACTGGCCTCCGCCCTCGGCGATGACCGGACGGCTCGCCGGCTGGTGGCTGCCGGGATCGACGATCCCGAAGGGATCGCCGCGGTCGCCGGCGACCTCGACGAGGAGGCGATCGAGGAACTGGTCACCGCAGCGGAGCTCGGCGGTGCGGTACGCAACCTGCTGCTCGGCACCCAACGGGTCACCGACCTCGTGGACAGCCTGCGCAGCTATGCCCGGCCGGCTGACGCCGCTGTGGAGGACATCGACGTGCGCGAGACCCTCGACGATGCGCTCCACCTCGTCGCGCACCGCCTCGAGGGCATCGAGTTGCGCCGCGAGGATGCCGAGGAGCTGCCGGCGGTCGAGGGTTTCCCCGGGCCGCTGGGGCAGGTGTGGACGAACCTGGTCCTCAACGCCGTGGATGCCATGGACGGCTCGGGTCACCTGCTGGTGCGGACCTCGAGCGAGGACGGGCAGGTGTTCGTAGAGGTGATCGACGACGGACCCGGGATCCCCGACGATGTCCTCCCACGGCTGTTCGAACCCCGCTTCACGACCAAGCACGGCCGGGTCCGCTACGGGCTCGGTCTGGGCCTGGCCATCAGCCAACGCATCATCCACAGCCACGGTGGCGAGATCACCGTGACATCCGAGCCGGGCCACACGGTCGCCACCGTGCGGCTACCGGCAGCCTGATCGATCGGGAGGCAACCCGTGCAGCTCGCCGTACTGGTACTCGAGGACGAACCCGAGGTCCGTGACGCCCTCGTGCGTGACCTGGATCCCTTCGCCGGCACGATCCGCGTGGAACCCGCGGAGGACGTGCAGGACGCCGAGGCGGTGCTCGATGAGATCGCCAGGGACGGCGATGAGCTCGCTCTGGTCCTGGCCGACCACCGGATGCCGGGGACCACGGGAGTGGACTTCCTGGTGCAGCTGTGCGCCGACGAGGTCCATGGCCGCAGCCGCAAGGTGCTGGTCACGGGGCAGGCCGACCAGCAGGACACGATCCGGGCGGTCAACGACGCGGCACTGGACCACTACGTCACCAAGCCCTGGGATGCCGACGAGCTGCGGGCCCTGGTGCGTGAGCAGCTCAGCGTGTACGTGCTGGAGCAGGACGTGGACCCGCTCCCCCACCTCAAGGCGCTCGACGCGGCGGCGGTGATGCCCGCGCTGCGCGGGCGTGGCGACCCGTGAGCCGCCTCGACCGGTCCCGGACGGCGGCACCCGCCGA
>SL_7KL_010_BRINEDRAFT_10000565_pt1 | contig 17583 bp, 14 predicted proteins | sample SodLak_010_BRINE_FD_10663 | JGI IMG/M metagenome (IMG submission 10663)
CGTTCCTCACCCGGGCGTTGGACCTCGACCCCGGGGCCGGCACCTTCGACGATGTGCCCGACGGAGCCACACACGCGGACGGGATCGCTGCGGTCGCTGCTGCCGGCATCACCACCGGCTGCGCAGACGGCAGGTTCTGCTCCGACCAGCCGGTCACCCGCGCACAGATGGCCACGTTCCTCACCCGGGCGTTGGACCTCGACCCCGGGGCCGGCACCTTCGACGATGTGCCCGACGGAGCCACACACGCGGACGGGATCGCTGCGGTCGCCGCTGCCGGCATCACCACCGGCTGCGCAGACGGCAGGTTCTGCCCCGACCAGCCGGTCACCCGCGCACAGATGGCCACGTTCCTCACCCGGGCGTTGGCGGACACCTAGACCACCGACGCTGACCCGCTGACAGGCAGCCGGCACCAGCGTTGGCGACCACCGCGCAGCACACGTGTAGCCGCTTGCCAAGCTTCCCGGCCGCGTCACCGGTCACTGTCGTGCTGCCAGCTGCGCCAGCGCCGACTGCGAAGGTGTCCGATGAAGCCACACCCGTTCCTGTCCGCCTCCGGTGTTCGTCCCGCGTGGGGGTGGACGCTGTGCAAGCTGGCGCTGGTCATGGCCGGTCTGGCCGTGCTGTCGGTCGTGGCGCTCGCACCGATCCTGGGTGCCGCATGGTGGTCTACCACCCAGGCCTCCCAGATGTGGGATGACATCCCGCCGATGCCCGCTGGGCTGGCTCCACTGGCGGAACGTTCCACCGTCGTCGACCCACGCGGGCAGGTGCTCGCCACGTTGTATGAGGACACCAACCGCATCGAAGTCAGCCTCGAGGAGGTAGCACCGGAAGTGATCGATGCGGTCATCGCCACCGAAGATCAGGAGTTCTACACACATGACGGTGTGAACTGGCGCTCGGTTGGCCGTGCACTGCTGGCCAACATCCAGGCCGGCGGCATCGCGGAGGGCGGTTCGACCATCAGCCAGCAGCTGGTGAAGATGGCGTTGGTCGGCAGCGACCTGACAGTCGACCGCAAGCTCACCGAACTGCGGTACGCGATCGAGCTGGAAGCGACCCTGTCGAAAGATGAGATCCTCGAGCGCTACCTCAACGAGGCGTACTTCGGGGAGAACGTATACGGGATCGGCACGGCAGCGGAACGGTACTTCGGCCTGGACGCCGCCGAACTGGACGCCGGACAGGCCGCCACACTGGCGGGGGTGCTGCGGGCACCACACACCCAGAACCCGGTCGCCAACATCGATGCGGCACAGACCCGGCGTGACGTGGTCCTTACGCAGATGGTCAGCACCGGCGCACTGTCGCCCGCAGCTGCGCAGAGCTACCAAGAACGTGACATCGAACTGGACCTGACCGACCCGCCGAAGACCCGCTACCCGTTCTTTGTCGAAGCGGTCCTCGCCGAACTGCTCGCCGAGCCAGCGCTCGGTGACACCCGCGATGAGCGCGCCGACACGGTGTTCAACGGCGGACTGACGGTCGAGGCGACTATCGACACCGAACTGCAGGACACTGCGCAACAGCAGCTGGCCGCACAGCTGGCCGACAGTGACGGTGTCGCAGCTGACCGGGTGCGTGGTGCAGCGATCACCGTGGAAGCTGGCACCGGTGCGATCACCTCGATGGCCGTCGGCCCACACAAGTTCGGCAGCTGCGGCGACGACGCGGACTCCGACTGCGACCGGTCGAGCGTCAACCCGGCAATCCCCGGGCTGGGTGGCTCGGGCCGGCCAGCCGGCTCAGCGTTCAAACCGGCCGTAGCGGCCGCCGGTCTGGAGCAGGCACACATCTCGACAGTGACCCGCGACGGCTCTTCTGGGCGGCAGATCGTCGGCTGCAACGGCTGGCAACCGACCAACTACGGCGGGTCGCAGGCCGGCCAGCTCGACCTGTACGACGCGATGCGAACCTCCAACAACCTGTTCTTCGCCGACCTGATCGGCCAGGTCGGCCCCGAGGCGGTTGCTGACACGGGTCGGCGGCTCGGCGTCGTTGCCGACATCGGTGACGACTGTGCGATCGCGCTTGGCGGTCTGGACCTGTTCCCGTCGGACCTGGCGGCGATGATGGCGACGTTCGCTGCCGATGGGCAGCACTGCCCCACCCACACGGTCGCAGCTGTGCGGGACCGGCACGGCGACCGCATCGATACGGTCGACCGGCAAGCCGACTGCGAACAGACGGTCGACGCTGGGGTTGCCGCCCGGGTGACGGACACGCTCACCGAGGTGGTTGCCGACGGTACCGGCACCGACGCCGCCGTCTCCGGGCACCCAACCGCCGGCAAGACCGGCACCTCCTCTGACCACCATGATGCCTGGTTCGCTGGGACGACCGCCCCTACCGGCGACGCCGGCGAGGGCGCGGTCGCCGCAGCAGTCTGGTTCGGCTACGACACCCCGCGGGAACTGCGCGACGTGCTGGGTGTATCCGGGCCGGTCACCGGCGGGTCCGCACCAGCACAGCTGTTCGCGCAGCTGGTCGGGGCCGCGACCGACGGCCGGGACGCAGGCCGGTTCACCCGCCCACCCGATGAACTGATCACCCTCGACCGTCTGGTCGGCCAGCAGCTCGACGACGTCGAAGCGGCCCTGTCCGGCCTGACGGTCAACGTTGCAACCGCCGAGGACTGGCGCGACGAAGGCACAGTGCTCTCCCAGTCGCCAGGTGCCGGCACCCGCGCGCGGTACCGCTCGACGGTCTCGCTGGTCGTCTCCGACGGTGCAGGAGACCTGCCGCAGGTCCCAGCTGTTACCGGCGACGCCGGCAGGTCCGCCCGTCAGTCGCTCAAGCAGGCCGGCTACGAGGTGCGCATCACACGTGAACCGGTCCTCGACGGCACGCAGCACGGGCGGGTACTGCGGCAGTTCCCTGCGGCGGGTGCGTTCCGCCAGCCCGGTGCGCAGGTCGAGCTGATCGTCGGTGATGACGTGCGACCACGCCTGCCGGACGCGACCGGTCAGCTCGCAGCTGACGCTGCGCAGCAGCTGCGGTCGGCGGGGTTCCTCCCCCAGCAGCGTACGGTTGAGACGCTCGACCCGTCCCAGGTGGGACGGGTACTCACCCAGACGCCAGCTGGCGGTCATCAGGTCGACACCGGCAAGTTGGTCGTGCTCCACGTCGCCGTGGATGGGCGTGCCGAGCTCGCTGATGTGGTCGCCACCGCCCGTGCGGATGCGGTCGGACAGTTGGAGGCTGCTGGGTTCGAGGTGGCGATCGTCGAGGTGGCCGACGACGTCGAACTCGACGAGCTCGACGTGGACCGGGCGACGCTGGCCAGCTGGCTGCAGACGACCGGCTCGCTGCCGGCCGTGATCGCGCAGTCGCCGGCCGCCGGGCTGGTCGACCCCGACGTCACGGTCGAGCTGACCGTCATCGACCGCGACCATCCGGCGCTCGAGATGGACGTGGACGACGCGCCGGCCGATGGCGGTACCAACGACCTGGATGGCGGCCTCGACAGCCGCCCGAACGGCGACGGGCCAGACACCGGCCGGTGACACCGCCGGCAGCACGGCCAGCCGCCACAGCGGCTGCTCGACACAGGTGAGCTGTTCTGGTCGCCGTCTTCGCGGGCCACCTAACGGCTACGATGTGCGACCAGTTCAGCAGCCAGCGGGTTCGGCAGCGGGTGTCCACGAAACGGTTGGTGACGAACGGGCCTGGTGACGGGCAGGGCACCGGGTCGACCTGGGAACGGCACGCGCGCTGCGCTGCGCGGGGCAGTACACCGCTCCGGCGAGCAGGAACCTGACGCGGCTGATGAACGCCAACCACCCATGCGCCCTGCCTTCGGGCGGAGGTCAGGTGCGGCGAGCGGCCGCGGTCAGCTGCGTGGCGGCACGCTGCACCTTCGTGAACTCGCTCGACGGTAGTACCTGCGCGCTGTCGCTGATCCTCGACGTGTGGGTGAGCAACGTGCCGAGGCACGTCGCGAGGTCCCGATCCGCACGCGCAAGCAACGACACCGCGTCATTGCGGTCCTGCCCTTGCGCGTGCTCACCCAACCGCTTGCAGCACACCACGTCCGCGGCGGCGATGCCGGCCTCGACGAACAGTGCGGCCGCGGCGTTGCGGTTGGACGAGTCGTCGGCAAGCAGCTCAACGCTGTCGAGGAACTCCACAGCCCCGGTGAGCCTGCCCGCGGTCACCTGGCTGGTGCACTTCCGGGTTCGGCTCACACCGCAACCGCTCGACGCACCCGCCGCAGGTAGCGATCAGCCCCCACAGCACCTGCCCATCGGTGAGGAGTTCCACGATGAAACCGTCACGGGCTGCGAAAGCGTCCCGCAACTCCTGGGGCTCAGAAGCACGATGCGCACGTCGTTGCCGGTCCATCCGGTCACAGCAGCAGCCAGGTCGGCAGCGGCTGCGTCAACCTCGTCGCAAGGTGGAGCCACCACCAGCAGGTCGATGTCGCTGCCGGTGCGCATGTCCGCTCGGGCCGCCGAGCCGAACAGCAGCACCAGCTCGGGCGGACGTGGCCAGCCTTGCACATGATCGTGGACGCTCTCGTGCAGGCCATCAGCCGCGCGAGCAATCGCGATCACCGCGGTGGCCAACAGGTGACGACGATTCAAAGCATGTGGTGCGTCACAGCTGGTAGATGTCGGGACGCCGGGCCCGCAGCGTCTGCTCAACCAGCCGTACACCTGCCAGATGCCGGTCGTAGCGTTGGTCCTTGGCGCGGGCGGACTGCCGTTCGGCCAGCGCCAGGGCACCGAGCGGTTCCAGCAGCGCCGGGTGGTAGGTCTCCAACCGGATCAGGGCGTAGTCCCACGCGTGCTGGGTGGCGTCATGCAGCCGCACATAGCAGGAGTAGCGTTCGCGGTCCACGCCCTGAGAGCCGGATGGCAGTTTGAACCGGGGGGAACGCCAGCCGGCCGGCAGCCCCCACAGCGTGGACTCATCTGCCAGATAGCGGCGGTTGGTGGTCTTGACAACGCCAACCAGCTGGTCGAGTTCCGGACGGCCGATCAGGGCTCCATCGATAACCAACGTGCCGGCCCCTTCGGCGGTCAGCTCCTCGACCACACGCTGCTCGAGCGCATCACGTTGACTGCGTAGAACCGCCGCTGCAGCACGTGCCAGCTGGTCGGGCCGCGGTTCACCCAGCCCGGTGAAGGGCAGCTCTGAACCGAGTTCAGCGACCCAGTCAGTGTCGGTGGACGAGCCCAGCAGCCGCAGCCGCTCATGGATCCGTAGCGGGGTGCCGTCACCGGTGACCGCGCCAGCGGCCGCATAGGTCAGATACACCGGCCGGTGCGACCGGTAGGTCACCGTCAACGCGTTCTGGATACCGTCAACGAACCCGGCGACCCGCAACGGTTCGGTCAGCAGCTCAGCCGGGCTGGTGTCGAGCATCTCCACGTCAAGGTCCGCTTCGGTGCGTTGCGGTGGCGCTTGCGCCAACGCCCGCTCGCCGGAGAAGCCGCCGATCGCGCGGAACAGCGGCCGCAGGTCGTAGGGACCGTCGGGCGGGAGCTGCTCCGAGGGCCTGTCGGCAGCGTCGGTGTTGTGGGTGTTGGAGCTGTGGTTGTTGGTGTCCATGGCAGCGGATGGTCGGGCGTCAGCTGCGGGGCGCATACGCCGCCGACCCGGTGCGCCAGGTGGGCGCAGCCGTACCGGCTCGCCCGTCGGGACGGTGGACGACCAGCCGCCCGAACCAGACCGTACCCACGCTCGCGTCGTCCACGGAACCGATGGGTACGGGAAACGCTGATCTGGGTAGGCCGCAACGGCCGCCGAGCGTTCGGACACTGAACATCGACCGTGCCCCGGGGGCAGCCCGACGGTGTCAACTCACCAGTGCGGCAGCCACTGCAGCGGCAGCGGATCCTGCGGCGGCCAGCAGGAGCCAACGGCGTGCGGCCGGCGGGTCTGGCGGCTCGTTGTGGTCCAGCAGCGTCGACCCGCGCAGCTGCCCGTCGCTTTTCAGTGCGGCGGTGTCGACCTCGTAGAACGACACCCGTCCATCCTGGTCGGCTTCCTCCGGTGCCGCGCCGATGGCCTCAGGAGTCAACCCCACCACGCCGTAGGCGGGCGGCTCGGCGGTGACCTGCTCACCCCAGTGGGAACGGTAGCGCCACATGCCGGTGTCTGGTGCGATCGACCACTCCACGCCGGTGTCATCGCGGGCGACCAGCGCAAGCACCTGACGGCGTGCCTCTTCGGGAGTGAGCTGCCCCCGCTGGAACGCCGCGACGATCTCGTCATGGCGTGCAGCGATCCGCGCCAGATTCGGGTGCAAGGACGTGTCCACAGTCGCTCCAAGTCGCGTCAGCCACCGTGCGGGCACCTCGGCAGTGGCCCGCCAGCTGCCATCAGCATCGGCCCGTCGCCAGCTGCACCGGCCGAATGTTCCCGCTGAGTAGCACGTCACGATCGGCGGCATGACGACCTTTCAGCTTGCCCACATCTCCGACACCCACATCGGCTACGAGGCCTACAAGGCCCGTTCAGCCGCTGGGGAGAACCAGCGCAGCGTCGACATCGCCCGGGCGTTCGTCCGGTCGGTCGACGACATCGTCGCAGCTGACCCGCCGCTGGTGATCCACTCCGGTGATGTTGCCGACCGCACGATCATCCCGATCCGGCTGATGCTGCTGATCCGGCAACAGATCACCAAGCTGGCGGCCCTGCGGCCGGACGGCACCCGCCGCCAGGTTGTGATCGTCGCCGGGAACCATGAGCTGCCCCGCAACCGCAAAGAAGCGTGCTTCCTCCATCTGCTGGATGGGCTGCCCGGCGTGCATGTGGTCACCTCCGGCTACACCCAGGTGACCTTCGATGGCACCGGCATCTCCGCGGGCCGTGACCCGGTACTGGACGGCACGGTGGTGCACGCGCTGCCTCACGATGCGCTCAAGACGGTCGACTACGACCAGGTCGTGCCCGTGGACGGGCGGATCAACATCTTCTCCACCCACGGAGTTGCTGGCGGTTCACAACTGTACGTGCGGTCGCTGGGTCGGGAGTTCGCCGTGCCGACCGATGTGCTGGCCCGCGGCTGGGAATACGGCGCGCTGGGCCACTGGCACCGCCAGGGGCCGGTCCCACTGGTGGTGGCTGGTGGCCGTCGTGGCGTGGACGCGGCGTCCGCTGACCGCGGCCGTATCTGGTACGCCGGATCCACCGAGAACATGGGGTTCGGTGACCTCAAGGACGACGGTGTCAAGCGCGGCTGGTTGCAGGTCACGATCAACCCGGGCGGCGAGCCGGACGTCACCCGCCGGTACGTGCCGATCCGGCCGATGCTGCGGCTGCCACCGGTCGACGCGGCCGAGCTCACCCCCGACGAGATCGCGGATGCGCTCATCTCCCAGGTACGTGACGCTGACACCAATGGTGCGGTCGTCGGCCAGCCGGTGTTCAACGTCACCCGCGAATCATGGTCGCTGGTGCCGCTGTACCGGGTCCGTGCGGTCGCCTCCGACGCGCTGCACTACGAGGTGTCGCCCCGGCACCGGCGGGACGGCGCCGAACGCGACAGCAGCAGCGAACAGCGCGGTCTTGGGGAGATCGACGAGGTGCTCGGCGAACGTGCCGCAAAGCTGCTGGCCGACCATGAGCGTGACGGTGCGCTGGCGATGGCGCAGGAACTGCTGAAGATCGAGACCGCACGGGCGTTCGCCTCCGATGCCGCCAAGACCGCTGCCCAGGCAGAGGCCGCCGCCGACCACAGCCAAGCTGGCCGGCCGCCCGGCACCGACAACCAGGCCGCCGACAGCCACGTTGACGCTGAGGACGCCGCATGATCACCAACATCAAGGCGACGAACTTCCGTCGGCACGAGGAGCTGGAGCTTGCGTTCGATGCGGACGCGCAACTGATCCTCATCGCTGGGGCGAACGGTGCCGGCAAGTCCACGATCCTGGAAGCGATCCACTTCGGCCTGTGGGGTGAGAGCCGGCACGGCCGGCGTAACCTCGACACGCTGATCCGCCGGGGCGCAGAGCTTGAAGGCATGAGCGCTGAGGTGACCTTCACCCTCGGTGACGACTGCTACCGGGTGCATCGGCGTCGTGACGGCAAGTCGTCGACCGCGGTGCTGTACTGCAACGACATGCCGCTGGTCGAGGGGGCCCGGCAGGTGTCTGAAGAGGTCGGCCGCATCATGGGGATGGACGCTGCCGGATTCCGGCTGGCGGTCACCGCCCAACAGAAGGATCTCGACGGGCTGGCGAGCTTGCGGCCCGCCGAGCGGGCACAGATGATCTCGCGGCTGCTGCGGCTGGACGTGATCAACGCTGCCAAGCAGGCAGCCAACCAGCGGCTACGGACCGAACGTGCGGCCGTGCAGGCGTTGGCGGTCGATGACCTCGAACAGCTGCGCGCCGAGCAGGCCGACATCGACCAGCAGCTGGCCGGCGCACGGCAGGAACAGCAGCGCGCCGCACAGGAGCTGGCGGTGCTGGACGCGGAACTGGCTGCCGGCTCGGACGTGGAGGCGATCTGGCAGCAGGCGCAGCAGCAGGTCGCACGGCTGGAAGGGTCGCTGGAGCAGGTGCGCTCCCGGCAGACGCAACTGCAAGCGCAACGGGACGGGCTGACGGTCCCTGCGGCGCCGCAGGCGCAGCCGGACCTGGCGCAGCTGACCCGGCAGGTCTCCGAGGTTGAACGTCGGATCGCGGTCGCAGAAGCGGCGCAGCAGCAAGTACGGCAACGCGCCACGGTCGCGTCCGAACTGGAGCAGATCGACCAGCGACTGGAGACCATCAGCCAACGTCGCGGCACGCTGGCTGACGCCCAGAGCGCGGAGGACGCCGCCGGCCAGGAGGTGCGCACCGCCGCCGAAGAGGAGGCCGCCCGCACCGCTGCCGAACAGGCACGATCGCGGGTGGTAGCGCTGACCACGTCGTTGAACGCGGCGCAACAGGCGTTCGCTGCCACCGACGAGCTCGGTGCAGTTTGCGACGCGTGCGGGCAGCAGATCACCGATGAGCACCGTCAGCAGCAGCAGCAGCGGCTCGCAAGCGAGGTCGAACAGCTCACCGGCCAGCTCGCCGACGCACAGCAGCTGGCCCAGGCGGCAGCGGACCAGGCGACCCAGGCCCGCGCAGCGGCAGCTGCGGCCCGGCACGCGCACGAGCAGGCACGAGCACGGGCGTTGGAGCTGAGCCGGTTGGAGGAGGAGCAGAAAGAGCTGAAACGTCGGCAGCAGACCTACCGTTCGCAGCTGGAACGGCTCCCAACCGCGGCAGAGCATCCAGATGAGCTGTATGCCACCAAAGCGCAGCTGTCCGTGCGGGTGACCGAAGCGACCGAAGCAGCAGATGCGCAGCGGCGCCGGACCGCGGCGTTGGAACGTCATCAGCAGCTGACCGACGAGCTCGACCGAACCAACACGCAGCTGGGTGAGGTAGAGCAGCAGCTGGCACAGGCACAACCGTCCGCGGAGCTGACCGCCCGATACCAGCAGCTGCGTGAGCAGGCTGACCGGCGGCAAGCAGAAGCTGAGCTCGTGGCACACTTCGACACCCAGATCGCCGCGTTGACTGAACGGCGTGACGCTGCCGCGCAACGGGTCGCCACCGCTGAACGGACCCTGCAGCGACGTGACCAGCATCAGCAGGTCGCCGTGCATGCGGCCGCAGCGGTGCGGCTGCTTGGCGATGTCGGAGAGCAGCTGGCCACCCAGATCCGCCCGGCGTTGGAAGGGGCGGTCGGCACGTTGCTCGACAAGATGTCGGATGGCCGGTTCACCGCGGTGCAGATCTCTGACGAGTACGCGATCGATGTGCTCGACGACGGCAAGTTCCGGCCGCTGTCGGAACTGTCCGGCGGGGAGGTCGATCTGGTGGCGTTGGCGGTGCGGCTGGCGTTGGCGCAGGTGGTGTCGGCACGGCACGGCTCCGGCGGTGCCGGGTTTTTGATCCTCGACGAGTGTTTCGGGTCGCAGGACCCGTCACGCCGCCGGTCGGTGCTGGAGGCGTTGCGTGGGCTGCGAGACACCTACCAGCAGATCTTCCTGATCAGCCACGTGGAGAACATCGAGGACGCCGCCGACGTGGTTGTTTCGGTCGCCTACGACCACGACACTGGGGACGGGCACGTTCTGGTCAGCTGAACCGGCCGGGACAGCTGCTACAGATGCGCGCGGCACGGTGGCGCACCGCGCAGACCGCTCGGAGCTCGCCAGCCGCTGCGCGCCGGCGCTCGCGGCAGCCGGTGGACCTGGCCAGTGCCACAGCCCCGCAAGCCCGCCGGTGGCGTGACCGTGCTGGATGTGCACGCCGCCCGGCCGCCTGCCGGTGCGGATGATGCGCCCACCAGTTGCGGGCCGCACCATCCGGCGACGGCCAGTCGGTTCGGTTGTCCGGGCTCGCTGCCACCAGCGCGCGGCCGTCGCCGGCAGCCGAGGCCCGGTCCGCTGGCGGTGACCTCGCGTTCGTGTCGGCACGAACAGCAGCGCCGCGGGCAGGTTACGTCCGGCAGCAGCAGGTGGTGCGGTGGCAGCAGCCGCATGGGCGGACGTGTCGACCCTGGAGTGCGGCATGGTAGGGAACCTGCGTCCAGCGACGGCCGGCAGGTGGCGTGCCGGGCGTGCCACGGGACCTTCGTTCCCACAGGGCCCCACGACCTGACAGCGCCCACCGTCGGCCGGACCCGGGGCCCCGTTGGCCGCACCCCCGGCCACCGTGCGGCACGGTTGCCGGCTCCTTCTTCTGGAGGTCGTGAAGATGTTCAAAAGCGCCAAGACCGTTGTGCTGCTGGCCGGACTCACCGGTGTGCTGCTCGCCATCGGTTCGATGCTCGATGCCGGAACGGGGTCGAACACCTTCCTGACGCTGATGCTGTTCATCTCGCTGGGGATGAACGGGTGCAGCTACTTCTTCTCCGACCGCATCGCGGTGCGGATGGCCCGGGCCGAGCCCATCGACCCTGCCCGTCACCGCGACATCCACATGATCGTGGAGCGGCTGGCGACCACGGCACGCCAGCCCATGCCGAAGCTGTACGTGAGTCCCTCGCCGCAGCTGAACGCCTTCGCCACAGGGCGCAACCCGCGCAACGCCGCGGTGGTGGTCAACCAGGGGCTCTACGACGCGCTGACCTTCGATGAGCTCGAGGGTGTACTTGGTCACGAGCTCCAGCACGTCTACAACCGCGACATCCTGATCGGCTCCGTGGCCGCGGCCATCGGCACGATGATCACCTACCTCGCGTTCGTACTGCGGTGGATCCCGTTGTTCGGTTCCAGCGAAGACGGCCCGAACCCGCTCGCCGCGCTGGCCGCGTCGATCATCGCGCCGATCGTGGCGCTGATCATCCAGACGTCCATCACCCGGTCCAGGGAGTCGTTGGCCGACCACACCGGCGCGGAGCTGACCGGCAAGCCCCTGGCGCTGGCCAGCGCGCTGCGCAAGCTGGAAGCGGCAGCCAACGACCCTCGGCGTCTGCGTGCGGGTGGCACCCCGGCGGAGACCAACCAGGCGATGCAGCACCTCTACATCGCCGCGCCCTTCGGGGGCCGGGCTGCGGCACGGCTGTTCATCACCCACCCGCCGATCCCCGAGCGGATCGCCGCTCTGGAGGAACAGGCGCAGCGCATGGGGCAATCCGGACCGGGCGCGAGGTTGTGACCTGGAGCAGTTCGCTGCGGTGTGTGGGCGCACGCCGCCGGCCGGGTAGCTACCGTCACGTGTAGAGGATCGGTTCCTCCTCATCGGCGGTTGCTGGCTGATCCTCCGGCGGATCGTTGCGCGCGAACTCCAGCGCCTCCGCCAGACTCATGGCTTTGCGTTGGCCCGGGCTGAGCCCACCGAAGTAACCGCTGGAGGTCGTCAACGACTCGTTGTACGCGTGGGTGATGCACTCGGTGCGCACCGGGCAGCCCCGGCAGGTGTTGAGCACCTCCTCGTCGATGACATGGCCAGCCTGCACGAAGAACACCTCAGTGGGCATGTCGGCGCAGGCGATGTGTTCCATCCAGGCGTCATCGTCGTCGGTACGCAACGACAGCAGCGGTGGCACGGTCGGCATAGGCGGCCTTTCGGTTCGGGTGGACCAGGCTGCGGACGTCGGACCATCCACCGGCACGGCCGGCTGTCAAGCGCAGCTGCGCACCTGGCGCACTGCCTGGCCGGCCGGCACCTGTCGCGGCTGCCCGTGGGGAGTTATGTGGCCGCTGGCGTGACGGCCGCCGCAGGAACCACCGTGCGCCAACCTCGTTGCCGTGCGTCGGTACCTGTCAGCGCTGGTACGCAACCTCAGCTGGTAGCACCTGAGTTGCTCGTACTACGGAGCAGCTGTCGGTGAGCGCAGGCGCTGTCGCGCGCTGCAACTCGGCAGGGTGTGCGTTCACCACGGCGGGACGACCCCATCCGGCCACGTGCGCGCAACTGCGCTGCGCGCGTCGCCCTCCGGGCGGGTGTGCGGCACCTGCGTGCCGACCGGCGCACCAGCGTTGTCCGCAGCGACACGTCGGATGCGCCGCAGCGTTCCTAGGTCCATCGGTTCTCTCCTTGCGGTTCGCACGCCCGGTTAGGGGCGCGAGGGACGGTTGTACGGCAACTTCGCGAGCAGCATGCCCATGGCGCAGGTGTTGGTGACCGCAGCGAAAACCAGCCCGGCACCGACGAACCCGGCCACGAACCGTGCCGGCGGGAAGATGACGCTGGCCAGGATCGACAGCAGCACCAGGGAACCGGCAGCCAGGCGGACCTGGCGTTCGAGGTCCCAGCGGAGCACGTCGTGGACGACCGGGCCGTCGTCGGCCTGCCAGGCCAGCATCCCACCTTCAAGGATCGGCAGGCGAGGCAGCCCCGCTGTGACCAGCATGTCCTGGGCCTGGTGCGCACGGCTGCCGGAACGGCAGACCAGCACGACCTCACGGCCGTCGTCCACAGCCGCGCGGACCGTGTCGAGGTGGCGGTCCAGCTCATCGAGCGGCAGGTTGTTCGCCGCCGGGATGTGGGCCGACTCGAACTCGCCCGGGGTACGGACGTCGACGACCGCAACGTCACCAGGCCGGTCACGCACCGCTGACGGGCTGACGCAGAACGTCGTTTCGGATGCAGACGATGCGGCCATACGGTCCTCCGGGGTCAGCTACCTGCGCAGTAAGGCAACGTCGACGGTGCGGGGGTTGCTGCGCGGACGCAACAGATCGTGGCTGGACAGGGTGGCGTCACGGGGCGTACCGGCGGTCGGCCCGGCGTTTCGGATGCGCCGGCGATCCCGGGTCTAGGCAGACGCTGGGCGCAACCGTGCCCCGGCGGTCGCGTGCGGCCGCATCCGTCTGGTGCACGCCGGGTCCTGTCGCCAGCGCAGCTTTCCGGTCCCCTGGCGCCTGCTGCGGCGCATGGGCTGTGGGAAGCTGCGCTGCGAAATGGAGCGCAAGCCGGCCGGGTTGGACGCACCCGCATGCCTGGGGCGCTGCGGTCGGCCTCGCGTCGGGCAGGTGGCGGGTTCCGGCCGCAGGTGCGCGGCCTGCGGTGCGGCTGCTGCGCGTCAGCGGGCGGCACAGGGCGTGCGCCGGTGCTGCGCTGGAACGCACGGTGGCGGTGCAGCAGCGGGGACTGGTGGGCAGCTGTCGCGCTTCAGTGGGACACGTGGCGCTACGGCTGATTGTCCGCGTGTGGCGGCAACGCACCGTGCACAACGTACGCGCTGCGCCCGCGGCAGACAGCTTGCCGCCTTCGGCGGCCGCGCCCGGCAGCGGAACCGCTCCGCTCACAGGAAGGGATCGCCGTGTGCACCTCCGCCCTCAACCAAGGTTTCGAGCACCTCCGGTCACCATCTGGTTCAGATGGGATCCCCACCGCCGACGTCCTTCGGCGGCTCGCTGCGGTAGATGCGCAGCGGGTGACCGTCACAGACGTTGCGGGGGCGCAGACGCGTACCGCCCCCAGCGGCCGCTGGAACGTACGTCTGACGTGTGAAACTAACGGGGACCTGGATCTGGTGTTCTCCCGCGAGGGACGAGTCGAGGTGGTCATGCTGGACGAACTTGACACCGATGAACGGCACCTTCTCACGCGTGCCGCGCAACGCGCTGGTCTGCTGTAGCGGCGGTGGGTCTCGCCGGTCGTGCCGCACGCCGGGCAGGCGCCGCTCGTGCGCCGTGACTGTGCGCAGCGTTGGGGGCTGTGGACAGGTGTTTCGTGCGGACGGGCCCCTCAAGATCTGCGATCTGTGGCCCTGGATCGCTGGTGACGGCCCGTACGACGCTGTCGACAGCGCGAGGTTGCAGGTTGTGCAGACCCCGTTCGCGGGTTTAGGTGCGGCTGCTCCGGATGCCGACCACACACCAGTCGTGCGGTTGAGGCTGCCCGCGCAACCTTCGTCAGGTGAACTTGCGCTATCCGGGCAGGAGAAGATCGCGTGCTGGCAGTAGGCCCTATGCCCGGCACGCTGCCGCATGCGCTGACACTGACCGGGCATCTGACAGGGCAGCCACCTGGCGTTGGCGGGAAGCTCTGTTCCGGCGCACCCGCAGGGCCGTCACTGTCAGGTGCGGCAGCGCCACCGCTCAGCGACGTTGGACCGTGCGGGCGCGATACGTCACCTCATACCGACCGCGACGTCACCGGCCGATCCCGCCGATACGGAGTGGTCGCCAACAGCTCCGTCCCCTCGTGGCCGACCGTGCACAGCAGACGGCGCCCTGAGAAGGGGCGCCGTCGTCGCTGCGCACGTCGGGCAGGACAGCACCACGTCGGCAGCGGGTGTTGCTGGCTGGGCCCAACTGCCGGGCCGCACCCGTGTGCGGCACCATGGGTCACAGGAGGCGAGACCCGCACCGGACGAAGGCCACCGATGGCGGCCACGTCACACGTGCGATCGAGGTCGTGCTGGACCCGTCACCGTCGCAGCAGCGGTGGCTCAGGTCGCATGCCGGGTCGATACGTGCCGTGCACAACTGGGCGCTGGCCGAGGTGGGCGACAACCGTACGCCGCAAAGGCCTACGCAACTCCCGCAGCATGGCTGAAGCCTCCGTGGGTGAGCTGGTCCGCCAGCTCGACTACCAGACCAGCGACCAATCCGCGACCATGGTGCGGGCCGGCCGGTCCTCCCCCGTTCCCAGACCTGCGCACCGGGCGGGGCGAGAACCCAACGCGCACTGCGGCAACGGGTCTCCCACTGCACCGCTGTGCCCTCGGAATCGACCGGGACGGCAACACCGCCCGCAACACCGCCGGCGAAGGCCTCCGCCTTCAGCGCGAACAGCAGCGCCACGTCGCCTCGATCTGCGCGAAGACGTCACACACCACGCCGAGACCCGGTGAGACCGAACCCGCACAGCACAGCTGTGCGGGTGGGTGCGGACCGTTCGAGGCCGCAACCGGACCAGCCAGCCCGTCCCCGTAGCGGCCGCGTGCGAGACGGGCGCAGCAGCAGCGCTACCAGGGTACGCGACGCCGCCGCCTCGGATCCGAGGCGGCGGCGCAGATGACGGTGATGGTGCTCTGACGCGTTACGGCGCTGACAGCAGCTTGGCAGCCCGCCACAAGCTGTCCTGCGCACCGGCGCGTGACGCGGTCGTGGTGTCCGACAGGATGGTCCACAGCGTCTCCACCGCATCGGTGGTCACCTCGCTGGCCGGGCCGTCCAGCAGCCAGGTCCGCAGGTTGCGTCCCAGGATCGGGACCGACCGGCGGGAGATCGCACCGAACGCGACCTGGCCGCAGCCGGGCGCATGCGTCGACTCGAGCCCAAGCGCTGCAGCGACCCGCAGCAGGCGCGCCTGGCCGCTCTCGGACGCGACCGACCACTTGTAGGTCGCCATGGCCGTGTCCGGGCTGTCCGGCGACGGCTGCGAGGTGAACGTCACCAGCTGCCTGCTCGCGTTGCCACGTGGTTTGCACACCGCGATCAGCGTCGGCTCGAGCGCACACATGCGGCACGGCCGGCCATCGGTGTCCTCACCGAGCTTGTACGCGCCGGAGAACCGGCGGCTGGTCCGCGCTTCGGTCGGTGTCCTCTCCAACCCGGCGCAGTCCGGATCCAGGTGGTAGCGCGGGAACGTGACCCGCGCCGAGTAGGTCACCGTCAGGGTCTTGTACGGCCCGACCGTGAACCTCGGTGGTTCCAACGGTGCGCCGTCAGACGCCGGTGGTGTCTGCGCGGTGTCGGTGGCCGTGTCGGTGCTCGCATCCGCCGTCGGTGCGGTCATACAGCCCTCCTGCAGGGTCGATGTTGCCGCAGACGGTTGCCGCATGTTCGGCGCCGGCAACCACAGCCGGTTGCCACCGCACCCGGCCGCCACACCGTCCCGACGTCCGCGCCCACAACTCCCGCCCGCACAGGCGGCCCGACCGCAGGAGCGACCATGCCGCAGGTGATGCTGCTCGGCGACAGCCACGGCGACCAAGGGTTCATCTCCCGTGCGTACAAGCAGGTGGTCGCCGCCGACCGTAACGGGACCGACATCAGTGCGGTCATCTCGGTCGGCGATTTCGGCATCTGGCCCGGCAGGAGTGGCACAGCGTTCCTCGACCATGTCGAGTACTGGGCGGCCCGTACCGGCGTACCCATGCTGGTGGTGCCTGGCAACCATGACGACTACGACCAGCTCGACGCTGCCGAGCCCGATGACGACGGCTGGCTGCGGCTGCGTGACCACGTCCGGGCCGCACCCCGCGGGCTGGTGTTCACCCTCGGTGCGGCCACCTTCCTGGCCTGCGGCGGTGCGGCATCGCCGGACGGGCCGGGCGGCCCGTTCGTCCAGGCGCGCGGCCCCTACCGCGGAACCCGCCGCATCTACGACCGGCAGACCAACCGGGTCACCCTCAAAGAGGTCGACCAGGACCTCGGTGGCTGGTGGCCGCAGGAGATCGTCACCGACGCCGACGTTGCCGCCTGCCGGACGGCGATCGAGCAGGTCCACGCCGCCGGTGGCCGTATCCACGTGCTGGTCACCCATGAGGCGCCCGCCGAGCTGAACATGGGCGGTGCGGACTTCCCCGCCGGCCAGCAGGTCCGCGACCGCATCCAGCAGGTGCTCGACGCCGCCCGTCCTGACCTAGCTGTCGCTGGACACTGGCACTGCGCCAAGGTGGCGACGCTGACCCACGATCCGGACGCCTACGGGGTGGTGCTCTCCGCTAACACCAACCCCGACCATCCGCAGTGGCTGCTGTACGACCTGGACACCGGCGAGCTGACCATCGCACGGCCGGGCCGTGCAGCCGACCGGCTGTGACACCCCGCAGCGCCCAGGTGTGCGGTAATCGCGCGTTCTGGTGGCGCGTTGCCGCACAGAACAGCTGATCTCGGCCAGATCGGCAGCCAGCTGCTGCAGCTGGTTGCGGCCAGCGGCCGGGCCGGCACGGTTGTCTCTGCGGGGTGGAGCAGTCCGGTCAGCTCGCGAGGCTCATAACCTCGAGATCGTGGGTTCGAATCCCACCCCCGCTACCCCGCCCGGCTTGCCGCCAGCCGCCGGGACGACCAGCCGCCTTCGGGCGGCTGTGTTGTGTACAGGGCCTGTGGACAGTTGATGCGTCGTCCGTTCGAACCGTGAGGTGTGAAGTCGCGTCCGGCATTAGGTGACATGTCGCGCCTGTAATGTCCGAAGTCGCATGCGGCATTGCCGATGTCGCAGATGGCATTCGGCGGTGGCCCGG